>JGI24159J19872_10009705_pt1 | contig 12617 bp, 10 predicted proteins | sample Ectturendosymbi4_FD_19872 | JGI IMG/M metagenome (IMG submission 19872)
GCATTAGTGCACACCCTGGGTTGCCACATCAAGAAATGAAGCAGGAAACTACTGATGCATGAAAGAGTTGAAGCAAGTTCACATGTGAAAGCTTTGAAATTTGGTTCAGAAGATCAATACAAAGTCCATAATAATTTGGAAACTTTTTTGTGATTGTACCTTGATCACACGAACTCACAAACATCACATCCCAATCAGCTTGATTGGCTGTACGGTGCACACCCGAAGTACATGCCCCTGAATAACATTCGAACAGAGATCAGAACTCCCCATGAGATATTGGACAGGGTCATTAAAAATTCAAAGGTGCGAAGAGCCGCAGTGATTCAGCGCCTAGGAGCTTGGATCAAACACATAATAAACTGCTGATTTGTGCTCGCAAAATGGCGAAGTGCAAGGAAAAAACTTAACATATCTAAAAGACAGGACTATGAAAAACAATTGCAAAGTATTCCACCCAATGCAAATACTACATTTTCAAAATGGATACATTTTTTTGGACTATATTCGCTGTATATGTGGTTGGACAGGTCAACAACTCAAAATTGACAGGTTCCTGTAGAAAAGAAGGATACCATAATTGGTGCCAACCGACATGTTATTTTAAATGTATGGATATGTCATTGCTGTTATGATAACCTTGGCTCATACCTGGTATCATTTGTTGCTTGATTTGATCTCAGCTGTAGTCTCATTTGAGAAACAGCATAGAGATTTTATGTGAGAAAATAAAAATTCAACTGTTCTGGATTTGCCACCATAGATACATAAAATGTAAGTTGTACACTGTTGCACACAACAAGTTTGGTTGTTTCTATGTGGATCAGTTACCACTTACTTCTAGGTTATATCCATGGTACAATGAAATTGATTTGTTAGTAAAGTTTTTGCTGAAGATATGTTGAGTGCTGTATGGAAGTAGCCTACTGAAATACTGTCATGTTGACTGCATTATACTGAGTTTCTGTCATTATTATTATAGGAACTGCAAATTACGTAAGTTGACTGTCGTCTCTGCAGTTTGCTGGGGTTTTGTTTCCGTGAGTCTGAAATTAACACAAATAGACAATTGTTTAAATATTTTCTTTTCGAAATTCATTATCTGAAAAAACCCTATGGCTGAAGCAGAAACCGCAGCAGATCGTAATGTTGAAATCTGGAAAATCAAAAAGCTGATCAAAAGCTTGGAAGCAGCAAGAGGGTAAGGTCATGTCATCCAGTTTCCAATTTTATAAAATGTGTTAAATAAATTTAAGCAGATAGTTTATACTTGTTTTTCTGTAATACATTGCAGCTCACTGCTTGTTTTTGTCATGTAATACAATTTCATAGTGGTGTAAATCAAGCAAGCATACTGACTTAACTCCATTTGAAAAATGTTAAACATCACAAAAGTTATTTTTGAGTTACCGACCAACTGTAGTGGATAGGGTATCTTTACCCATGTTGGAAAGTTGCAATTCAGGGCCAGTTTATTTATGTAACATCTAGAATCCTTCTGTGTCTCTTGCATGATCTTCCACAAAAAAGTGTTGTTAAATCAACGTAAAATTTGAATTGTTTGAAAAGCATGCTACGGTAAACCCAATTGCAAACTTTAGAAGTTAATGTACTCAAAAATTAATTTCTCAGAAAGTTCAGGTACTCTTGCTCCTTGAACTAGGAGTTTGATTTTTATAGAATAAAGTTTTACGCTGATGAAGTTTTATTATTATCAGGTTTTGAACTGTGTAAGTAAAGTTCTTTAAGACATTAAAAGTCTTCAAGGTTCAATGTTTGCTCTTACGAAGTCATTTAATATTTTTATGCTGTACGTCTGTTGTTGCTTTCTCAAATTGTTGGCTTGTCTTTCACCAAACTGCTAATACTCAATATTTGAATGGAAAAGAGTAGACGTTGCAGGGTTGAGAAAAACCACGTTTAAAAAAAGCAACCCACCTGTTTTTTCTTGTTTTTTGTAAATAGAAACAAGATTTTGTTCTTTTTTCAAGGAAAACAGAAAAACCACATTGTAAATTTATTTTATTCCATCATGCAATATCACCATTTTCTGAATTGCACAATAATAACTTGTTATAAATATTATAGCTGTCAAAATTGAGGGAAAAGAAATGTACCCTATCTTTGTTTTCACGAAGTGTTGTTGGTCAATTCACTCCTAAGTAGTAAGGCTTGGCAAGCATGCACACAGCAAACTGAGAAAAACCATTCCCACACAAACTCTGCAATTTTATGTTAAATTTATGTGTATGTCCTGCTAGTTCAGCATCTATGGAGTGCATTTTTTCAACATATTATTTGGTATGGTCCAAAATCAGGAAAAGTTTAGATGCAGAGAAGGCAGAAAAATTGGTTAAAATATACCGATTGTGCGAAGCTGAAGAAGATAACCATCAGAATTTACTAAAACTGTTTGAATTATTCTTCTCTTTTTTTCAAGTCCTTCAAATTTCATTGCTGTTTGTTTTGTTTGATTTAAAAAAAAAATTATAGTCAACTGTACAAGTGTCATGCCTGTTTTATTTTGTACTTCCTAGTAGATTTTTCAAAGGAAAAGTGAAGAGTGGGTTTAATTGTTTTTTTTAAGTGGACTTTTTAAAAAAAAGCCGGGTTGGGTTTTTTTGCAACAACCCTGAGACATTGTCTCAAAGTTTTTCGCAGGTTAACAATTATGTGTCGCGTGATATCCACAAGCAACTCAGAATAAAATATCTTTACTTTCAATCTCATAAATATTTTTGTAAAACTATTTGTGCCCTGATATTTTGGGATCACTCTCAATCCATTATTAATTATGAAATGCTTGATGGTGTATAACTGCTTCTTTAACCAGAAATGGAACTAGCATGATCTCACTCATCATTCCACCTAAGGATCAAGTTTCTCGGGTCTCCAAGATGCTTGCTGATGAATATGGCACTGCATCAAACATTAAAAGCAGAGTCAACAGACTGTCTGTGTTAGGTGCTATCACGTCTGTACAGCAGCGCTTGAAGCTTTACAACAAAGGTGGGTTAGCATACTGTTGAAGCATATGAGACTCATGCTATCTGCAACCCATAATTGTTAATATAAAGCATGCTGTTTCAATTTCGTAGAGCATGTCTTCCATGCAGTCCCTAAGAAACAAAATGATAATCATGACAGCGGTGAATGTTGCTCTAACCTATTTTTGTAAACTGATAAATTGTCATGGCGAAAACGGTTGCAACAAATCTGATTGCAATATTTAAATTGTTTTTTGCTTCTATATCTTCATTGAATGTGTTTTTTGTAATAGCTCTTTTGCCTTAAATCTTACAGTGCCCACGAATGGCTTGGTGGTATACTGCGGAACCATTGTGACTGACGAAGGCAAAGAAAAAAAAGTCAATATAGACTTCGAGCCCTTCAAGCCTATTAACACTTCGCTTTATCTTTGCGATAACAAGTTTCACACAGAGGTTAGTTGGTTGTCAAGTGTAGTAAACGCAACATCATGTATGGCCAATGCTGAGGTACGAGGCCTTCTTGTCCATGAAAGCATAACCAAGAACCTTCGCATTATCTTATGTGCGGACTATCGAACCATGTTTAATCCAAGCATATTTTCAGATAAAATCGTGTTTTCCAGTTTTTGTCATGTAATTATTAGTTCATCATACATGGTTATCAAAGGTTGGTTTTATTGTAGTTCATATTCTCAAATAAAAGAGACATTTTTATCTCTACGTAAAGTTTCTTGTAAACGAATCGTTTTTCACCTTTTGTCATAACTGAAGCATAAAACGCTGTCACAGGCACTGACTGCTTTGCTGTCTGACGACAATAAGTTCGGTTTTATTGTCATGGATGGCAATGGAGCATTGTTTGGAACCTTGCAAGGAAACACGCGTGAAGTTTTGCATAAGTTTACTGTCGATTTGCCGAAGAAACACGGTGAGCCTGGTTGTCCAGAAACACTCTGTATTTTAGTAAAATTCTCTTTCCTGTGTTTCATGGTCGACAGCAGTTGCTTTTCAAATACAGTTTTTAAAAATATTTTCAGCTCAGTTGCGCTTTTAACCGTTAACTGCCGTAGTTTCGTTCCTGGGGGTAATCAGCAGCACGTTTGCAGCATAAGCAAACTCGTGTTTGAGAAAACCGAAGATGACTGAGGTAGTTGCTACTGTGAGGGGCAACGAAGTGGATCTGCGTGAGGGCAGGAACGCCGCCTTGATCCTTGTCAAATACTAAGGTTGGGTCCTTCAGCTGATGGATTCGCTGCGGTATTAAGCATTTGATGTGACGTTTTGACCGAATTAGTATTAGCATAATTGAGTGGTGCGTTCTTTTGTTTTGCCCGATGGATTGATTGATCAGTTGTTTCCNATGACTCAGTCAGTAAGCAGAAACAATGTAAAAAGCCATCATGCGTATGGTCCCAATTTTCNGTGGAAATTAGAATAAATGAAAAATGAAAACACAGTGGCAAAAGGATAGCAGTTGGTCTGCTTTACACCGAAGGATAGCAGGCGTAAATCTTTCGATCTGTATAAATGCTTCTCATTTCCTGCGATTATTCTGCCACATTCAGTTTTTTTTGTATTGGAAGAAGCGCAGTGTGTGACTGCGACGCTACAACGTTTGGCTTGCACGTTGTGTGACGAGCAGATACAGCACACAACCCTCGAAAAGCCTGATGTCCACGGGGCGCGTCAAAAGAGGCGAGTTACTGTCGGGTCCCAAGCAATGCCTGTCTTGCGTTAGGTCTCCTACGTGGTTTGCCAAAAAAATTGTAAACGAAAAACTGTTAGCATTGTTTTGATGAAAATGCAAAAATTCGGCTATTCTCGTGTGAAGCAAAACGGAAAAGCTCAACCGTTGCGTCGCTGAGCATGAAGCTTTGGTCTGTGGTTTACTACAATGTCTTTCATGCGACATTGTCTAGCCTTTCGTGACTTGATTTTAAGACCGGATCGTGCAAGCTGGAAAAACGCGGTAGCCGTTCAACTGCAACGAAAGTCTGATAGAGAGATAGTCCTTGAACGATCCTTATGCGCAACATTCCCTGCAAATGCTGTTTTTTACGCAGCGGATAACTTGCGCTCATTTTGTTAAATCTATTCACAAGATGGGTTGTTCATCAGGTTTTTCTGTTCTTTCCCCACTGACGAAAGGTTATGATGATAAAAAACAAAACTTCCCACAATGCATAAAACCGATAAGAATTATCGTCTTTGAATGTCTGACAAAAGTTTCGATTCGGCAAAACTATGGAACTACCTGTTTTTTTTGTTTTTTTTCAACAAACCAAGCGTAGCTGTGCAATCTATTGATTTCAGACCTGTTTTTTTTCGGTCATACATAGACCGAAAATTATGTCATTTCGGTCAGAATGTTTCAAAATATAGGCTAGAAAACACTTTTTTGGCGAGTTTTAATACAGCTGTGAGACGAAATGACCGAAATGTTTCAATGACCAAACTGCCTCAGCTAAAAATGACCGAAATGTTTCAGCGAAAAAAAATCAGCATGCGACATGTACGGTACTCATCTTCAAGGCTGCTTTTTACGCGTTCGCAGGCAGAGGAGGACAGTCGGCTCTTCGTTTTGCTCGACTGCGTATGGAGAAGCGTCACAACTACGTGCGCAAGGTGGCAGAAACGGCAGTGACCCTCTTCATCACGAACGACCGGCCCAATGTCACAGGCCTGATACTGGCCGGGTCGGCCGACTTCAAAACGGAATTAAGTCAGTCCGACATGTTCGATCAGGTAAGCGAGTCGTGCGCGCGAACGGGTCGCGACGCTTAAGAGCAGTGGTTTTCAACCTTTTTCATGCAGCGGCCCATTTTGCAACCCGATTTAACCTAACAACCCCCTTCCGAAAATTTCCAGCCAGGCATATGTAATGTAGTTGTGTTTGCACAAAAAAAAAAAAAAAATCACAATGACTGATGTTGAACAAAGACTCATGTATTAAATTGATACACATGGCAGCATTATTAAGAGACCCGTGCCGTATAGAAATCACTCCACAGCACAACTCATTGAAAAAACTAGAATAATCCCCAAGTTAGCTACCGCATGCAGATATCTATCTAATTTACAAACGCAGCACATTCTTTGGTCACAGAGTTATTCGTGCGTTGCCAAACGCAACAGTACTCCGTACTGTAATGGTCATAATCACACTCAAAACTTTGTAATGGTCATCATGACACTTAAACAATTTTGAATGAAAAAGTAGGCGATCATTTTTGCCCGGTGATCCTATTCTTTTGGCTGTGACAACATGACTGTGTATACGAAACATAAAATAGAGATGTAATCATGAATATTTTTGTCAGAAGTTCTCACGACCCCTAGAAAGAGGCAAACGACCCCCATGCTGAAAACCCCTGCTTAAGAGCAATGTGGATACTTTTTTCGCTTTTGTCCGGTACAAGCATGCAACTTAGATACTCCGCGGCATCCTTCTGTACAGCTCGCCAACACTTGGCTGCCTGTGCTTTATTTTATCAGCGTCTGCAAGTAAAGATTATCAAATTGGTCGATGTTTCGTACGGCGGCGAAAATGGCTTCAATCAAGCGATCGAACTCTCGGCTGAAGTTCTTTCGAACGTCAAGTTCATTCAGGAAAAGAAGCTCATAGGTAAGTGCTGGTTGTTTCGTACAGAGCCAACTGTAATGTAAGCTCTGATTCCATTTTCCCCGTCATCCTGTCTTCCGGAAGTTTGACTGATTGCCGGTGGCGTAACTGACAGGGGGAAGGGCGGCGAGCCGCACCCCCTGGCAAGACAAATGTAAAAACCGGGTCCACCGCTTAGTTTATATTTCGGTTTTCGTATTCGTTTGGTTTTCAGTAGATTCTTGCTTTTTTGCGTTTTTCGGTGTAGTTTCCGGTGATTCAGGGTTTTAGTATAGCCATCCACCGCATCCGTCATTTCTCAGGTTTTGTTTGAGTGTTTGCGAGTGGGCCCCCTTCAGCTAAGCTTTACCCCTGGCTCAAACCTCTGGTTGCGCCGCTGCTGATTACCCCACGTGTGGACAAATGTGTGCGTCGGGTATCTACAGTTTTCGATCCCGAATCCAAAGTTGTAGTAGATTTTGCATAGCACTATAGTGTCCGTTCACTTTCAGGCTTTATAAACGAGAAAATCAATTCTGCTCAAAGCTTGCAAGTTTACCTTCCATAAACGCCAATGCAGCAATGCACATAGCAAAACAAACACTAGCGAGCTGAACCAATGTTCGTTGTGACGTAAGCCTGGCATTGTCGCGCAACAATCTACTGCAGCTACAACAGTTATTGTCAGTCAGTAAATCAAAACGCTGCAATACCGGACTGTCGAGTGAACTTGTGCAAACACTGACGAATTGTGGCGGATTCGGGAATAGGTTTTGCATATACAGCAGAATACTTCTATAACGTAACTTCATATCTAAAGTAGACCGTGTGCGGCCCGAAAAGCGATTACGACCTCAGCACCTCTCCTGTGCCTTTACACACCTGTTATTAACACATCAACCGCTGCTGATATTCAAACATCTGGTTTGCACGAGAAGATCGTCGTAAAACTTCACCGTTGCAAAATCAGAAGAAATAAAATCAGCGCGGTGGCCTGGCAAGCCGCAAAACGCGCGCGGTAAGAACAAAAGGATACGCGAAGAGCGAAACGCGTTTGTTTCATTCGTGCGAGCGTTTGGACGCAGGTCGCTACTTCGACGAGATCTCGCAGGACACGGGCAAGTTCTGCTTCGGCGTCGACGACACGCTGAAGGCGCTCGAGATGGGGGCGGTGGAGACGTTAATCGTATGGGAAAATCTCGACACGATGCGCTACGTTCTGAAGAACCACAGTACGGACGGTGAGTGGGGCTGGAGGAGAATTGTGATTGTATTGTGTAACAACGCCTTCCCCCCCGCACACAACACAGTGGACTTGAGCATGCATACATGGGCGGCGGAAGTGGGGGGTAAGGGGGACCTTGACCTCCCCGAGACTTTGAAAATTTCAGCAAAAAAGGTTGTTTTTCAGTTTCGAGTGGGAAAAAACAAATTTAATCGCTTTTGGCCCATCCCCTAGAAACATTTTTGGAAAAATTCCCAGTGGCCCTCCCCTGGAAAAAATACTTCTGACGCCCATGCACGTATGGCAGCAACAAGGAGCACACAGATACCCTGTACATGCAAAAGCGCGAAGATAGATTTGTGGCGGTAATAGAAAAGCATGCGCGTAATGGCGCTAACGCGATTACTTTGATGAAACACCAAGCATGGATATGTGGCACGAGTACAGAACACACACCAGGATGGCGCCAGCGTGGCTGCGAAATACCGCGACTGGGCGCGCGTTTGAATTGTGATTTGCGTCTGAGACTCGTTGCGCTTCTGTCCAAGATCTGACAAGTGTGAGGGTGTTAATGTGAGGAGGAGGAACTGCGTTCCGTTGTGAAATTCCGTCGCCAGACCGCCGTACACTTTATTTCGATAAAATGTGATCGCGTGACTGAAGCTGTGTTGCTTTCGCAAAACACTTTCGAGTCGCGAAACCGCTGCCTCGCCTTCTTTGCCTCTGAAACGGTGCATATTGTTGGTGTTTTTTCTACGACGGAGGTTCTTTTCTTGCTATTGCAGAAGAGAAAATCTTGTACCTCCGACCGGACCAAGAAAAAGACAAGACGCACTTCATGGACAAAGACGTAGGTTACCCACCTCCTCCATATATTGCTCTTTACACGTAGGCGCGAAAGTGCAAGGCTTTGTTGCCGCGTAAATTTCCAGGATTAATCATGCTGCGACTCTCGTACGCTTGTTATCTTCATAAATACCAGTTGAAGTTCTTGGAGCAAATTAGCGTCGCCAGCAGGAGCTGTTGTTGTCGGAGATCCTTCGCATCGTTTTTGGCATGAAACGATGCTCAGCTTTCTTTGTCGTTTTCCGCATTGTTTTTTTGTCTTATGTGGCACAACAGTGGTTGCATAAAAATTATTCGTGAACTTTGAATAACAGTCTCGTATGTGGACTGAATAGGCTCCAATTTATAGTAAGGCGCCTGTCGAAAAGGAGCGCACAGTCATTTTTTGCCAGGATCGCCAAGAAGCAAGTACCACGTGTCGTTTGAGGAAAACATCCAGTAAAAGTTCGTTTTCAATATTAATTTCTAAGTGAGTTGCAACTTGAAGCAAGGTCAGCCACGCCTCCTGTCAGCAGCTGCGCTCATTCGGACCTAACGACGTTGATGACGATTCGCATTGCAGACGCAAGTAGAAATGGAAATGACTGAGAGCTGTCCGCTGCTCGAATGGTTTGCCAACAATTACAAAAAGTTCGGCGCAACGTTGGAAATCGTCACCGATCGGTCGCAAGAGGGCTCGCAATTCGTCAAGGGCTTCGGTGGAATTGGAGGTGAGATGGGGTTGAAACATGTCTGGTTTGCATCACCTCAAACAAGGCCTGTGCATTTGCCAAAACACGCTGTCCGTCGCGCAAACCTCGTATTATTTATAAACAGCACCGCCAATCTGTGGATGAAGCAGAGCGATTGTATAAGCTTGTGTTTAACGATACTATTTGTCAGTGTTTTCTATCCGAAGCCGAACGCAAGCAGCCCAAGGGCGACAGGACGCTTTTTTTCTGTCAGTTTTTGAAAGATTGGCTTGAGCGGCCTGTCTTACTGGCAGTGGCCGGAGACTCTGCTCATTACTCAACCCTGCAATACCATGTCCGTAGCCACAGCGTCGAACAAGCGGAGAACTTCTTTAGTCTGGGTTGCCGATTTTGTTGTGTTAAGCGCTCTTGGCCATGCCGTGCACCGTGTTGCATTCGATAGCAGCCGGAGTGCCTTTTCCTGACTGAATAGCACTGATGTTAGCGCTCCCGCTGCTTTTTGCTGTCAAAGAAAGTTCGCGTATCGCCGGAGGCACCTGCCTCTGCTCAAGAGAAGTCTTCGCCAGCTTTCGGACTTACGTGGTACGTTTCGCTGAGACTCCTGTCAGTTATAAGTTACAACATTCCATCCTCAGGGCCGCAACCAGTTGTTTTTTCCGGGGGCAAAATGATTGTAACTTGTACCTAACAACTTTCCATGTTTTTTTAAATTTTTTGGGGGAAATTGCCCGGTTGCCCCCCACTATTGGTTGCGGGCCTGCCACCCCCATGGCTTGACATCGACGTAGCACGGCCGGCAGCGTGGACTAAATGACCATGACCAGTCATGTTGAAGATCGCCAGCGAACGAGCAATCCAGTCCGCGCTGCTGTTCTTCTTCACCCGCACAACGTCTTTGATCGACGCCGCAAATCGCCGACAGCCATGTGCGTATGTCGGTGGTAGCAGACCCGTAGCCACGGGGGAGCATTCGGGTCAGTACCCCGTAAAATTTTGTTGCGGCTAGAAACATTTGTTTTAAACATAGTAAAAACGAAACCTGCCTAGGGCGGGCAGCCTTATGCGCATCTTCCATCCGGGTCTCGTGCAGACGGCGATCATTTTTTTCACTTCTCCCCCTTGGTCGCAGGCATGCTGCGTTATCGCATCGACTTCCAGAGTCTCGAATTCAACGAGGACGACGACGACTTCTACAACGACTACTGACCAGGCGTGACCGCACGCCGGTGCAACGACCCACGCCGTTCGCCGCGTGCGCATTCCCGGGGCGCAGTGTCGCGCCACGCGACACCCGTGGCGCCGCGGGACGAGATCGCGAGCTCGGACGGTGACAACAACCGCTGCGCTTTGTTCGGCGTCGCCGGGTGTAAGGGAGGAGCGCGAACGCGACCCAGCAGTCGTCGATTGCGATTCTGCGGCCGCACGCCCGATCGGCGGATGGCGCTTCGGCCTCTTTGCTCTCTTGTTTTTCGCCGAGGGAGTCGATGAAAAAGTACGCGCTCGCCGCGCTGCATGTAATCGCTCTGCAGTTGTCCTCTGTGACGTCACGGAGAGGCTAGAGCAGGTTGACTGATTTTGTTAGTCCGGATGGACTTTCTGCTCCATTCCGACGCCCCTGATCCTCTTCCTGCATGATTTTTTGACCAATTCTTTCCCGGTGCGCGTCTCGAATGACCATCTCCCCCTTCCATCCCCGTTCGCATGAACCGCAGGCAGATTTATTCATTTAGAACTTGTCTGCGTTGCGTTGTGTAAATGCACTTGCGTTCAGGTGCACTTGGGGGGGTGGCAGTTGCTTTTGCGTCGACGGAAATGCTTTGTTGCTTGAAGCAAACGACGCATTCGTGCGATAATGCGTCATTTGCGACACGTTGACGTCGTGATGTTTCGACAGTGCAGTCGTGATTTCTGTCCTGGGCAACGCAAACTGGACGGACCCGTATCGGGTTCCCCCTTAATTGTCTTTGTCAAGTGCGAAAAGCAAGAGCTTCCGTTACGCGCCTTTCGTGAGCCGACGGCGAGACGATTTCTTTCCACCGGTAAATGTTGCCCAAACTGCTGATAGGCTGTCGTTGCGTTGTGTGACGTTCTTATACCTGTTTCAGTGTGTGTGTTTGTGCGAACTCAGAAACGTTAACGGATTACGCCTGTGTTGGTTTCGCGCTCCTGAATTTCTTTGACTCGGAACAGAGAAACGTTTTGAAAGCACTGGTGATGGCGCGCCCCCCCCTTTTGCAAAGAAATATTCGGCGGCTTTTTTCCGGTCCAACGAAAAGAACACAACGTTTGTTGCGCGCGCGTGTTTGTCATTGCGTTTTGTGTCGCCCGGGTGTTCGGTTTTAACCACGTTAACCACCGAAAGGCTTAAATAAAACTAGCAGCGAGAAAGAGTGCGGTGAAATTTGAACTAAGTGTTGGTGAACGGCCGGGGGCCGGGAATTCAAGTTTTCCGGGAGCCGGGGCAGTCAAACATTCTTCTCGATGTAGTTTTTTGAGAGAAAACAAGCATACTGTACGTACATCGCCATGATGGACGTGATCTTAAAATGTGTTATTACAATTTCTCGCAGTGCAAAGTTCTTTTTTTCAAAAATATGAAGTAGAAAGCTTAATAAAACAGATGGCAAATCTGCAACTTGCCAGCCAAACGTATAGGTGCAAAGCACGTGTCACCAATGGATATACAAAGATCTTACTGTTATTGTTAGTGTTCACAAAAATCAATACCACTTGACGAAAACGCAGCAAAACAAGAGCCTTCACTAGACAATAGTACATAGCATGACAGAACGGCAGCTAGGAAACGCTTATAAAGTCTTTTGGCCTGGTCATATGGATTTAGCAGACTACATTAGTGTATGAAAAGCACTAATAAACCAAATAAGCAAGTGTGTATTTTACTCAGTTTTTGTTACGCATCAACCCATCACAGTCACCATGGATTTATTTTAAGCTACTTACTCCATTATTTATCTTCTACCAGGGGCTAGAGCCCCCCCCCCCTTAACGGAAATCGCCTAAACAAATTTCTTGCTGACAATTGTTTAAGCACAAAACAATTCCGCACATGCATACATAGCTATATAAAGGTTCCGATTATAACCAGTGGTGTAGTGATTTGTTACGAGTGTTACACTTCAACTGCAATAAGCAAATCGTGCTACGACTACCGGAAACCCTCGCTGAATGTCGCTTTTCGATAAAGACGTTGCGATTCATGAGTCATAATGGCATTGAGAGAAACCGCTTCATACATGCTATGA
>JGI24159J19872_10009706_pt1 | contig 12617 bp, 7 predicted proteins | sample Ectturendosymbi4_FD_19872 | JGI IMG/M metagenome (IMG submission 19872)
ATTCGCCTTTCCATAACACTGTTTACTTTCGATTTATGTTTGTTTTGTTTCGGTTGGAGTAATGATCCATTGGTGACGGATGAAATAAAAACACAAAAATCGCACAAATGTACAATGCTGAGAATAGGAAAAAGAATTTAAATCTCTTTCAGCTTACAAAGTTCAGATTCAATCTGTCAGGTTGTCACTTGATAGATACGATAATACGATTACTGCGCAAGAAGTATTCGCATCATAAAAATGGAATAGATTCGACTGAGACACAACGTTTGATGCGGCGGATCTATCGGAAAACAGGATTAATTTCAATATTTCACAATCTAAAAGGCAAGATATGTAAAAAAGCAGTTGGTGACGTTTTCGTATTACTTTTTTGTAAGCTGCACCCAGGGGCGTAACGAGGGGGACACAATTCCCCGGGCGCCGAATGACTGCGGGGGGCGCTGAAATGTCCCATCAATGTCGCAAGTACTTTCTTCAATACAGTACATTTGCCTCCGAAAACCTCAGGTTCGAACATGGGGGTGCCAAACTTGCTTCTTGCCCCGGGCGCCATCTAACCTCGTTAAGCCCCTGGCTGCACCTAGTGCGTTCATTTCCTCTTAAAGGTTGTTTTTTACGCTCTCATAACTGGCGAATCAGTACAACTTTCAATTTCGGAAAAAAATGTAACTTTGCAAATTCAAAATTTTGCAGTAATCTTAATGTAGATGATCTGAAGAAAACGTCATATAACGCAACTGCAAAATTATGTGATGGTTTTTGCTGGGAGTTAACCTTAAACACACTGTGCACAAAAATAGTGTTAGCGGTATTGAACTCATATCAATAGTCTAGCAATAGTATAGCATTTAAAGCATTTACTGTTGTTTCTCCTACGTGAAGCGAAAACGCGTAAAAACAGACAAAGATGGTTGCACCTCAATTTCACCATCATTTTGTATTTTCAAAGCAACATATGCTGGTGCAAATACGCAAGCGTGACAACTTGCTGCCCAATAAATACTACAATTTGACTTGTGGGCAATCAGGTCGACGAGATTGGTTTCATGCATTATTTATCAATACTTACGCATGCATTAAGTTGTTCGTACTTTGTTCTTAACAGCTGAATGAGCAGCAGAGCCGTCGCCAACCATCAAATCAGATGGCCGTGCTAAAACCAGATTAAATCGATTTTAACCAAAATTAAAGCTTTTTGCTTTCACCTGTGTTTGAACTTTTTCCTGCACCACCTCAGCGTCTAGAAAATGTTTCATAGATTTGCAACTGCAGCACATTAATCGTGAAAGCCACCTGGAACTTGCACCAATAGCGCTCAACAACAGAAGTTCACGTAGAGTGCTTACAACCAGTTGTAAGGGTTCAACACTGAAACTGACCTTAGTATTGATGAGGCGAATATTTTTTGTCTACTCAACAAAATCTTGTTCAAGGTAAGAACGTAGGCTGCTACCAGTGATGAATTTCGCGAGTGACACAGTTGTTTCAGGAATAACTTTACTAGGGACAACCAAAAAATCCACAACCTGTTAAACGTTTTCCTTGATGTTTCTTTAGGTTTTGTTTTTAGATGTGGGGATGACAATCACAGAATTAAGACAACTTTTGGGCTAAAAGTACACTTGCCATGTGTTTCATCATGAGCAAAATGTAAACACCATGGCACCAGTATTTTTCATTCTAATCTGTATAAAATTCGCTTTCAATGCATGGTTGTTTCACTTCTCCAGCGATCAGTTTCGCAGAACACAGTGATTGAAAGCAGGACATTATCCAGTGCACCCAAGAGCTATTTTCTACTTTTCTGTTATTAATGTACCAACCAGGCAAGCGATAATTATATAGAGAGCATTTTCAGTTCCAATTAATTTTTCTGGTGTAACGCCTCATTGTCGTTCCCTAGTATTTTATTGTAGGGCTGGCGCTTTTGCACCTAAAATCTTATCGGGATGACCTTTATTAATCGATAAATGGCAGAACAGGCTTGACCTGCTGACATTGGAATTTGCGCACTTGGTCGTCCTCCCTTTCTGACAACAAATTAAATTTTTTTGTGAATATGGACTGACAACATTTGCAGCCCCAATCTGTTTGCACATCTTTGAAGAGATTTAATCGGTTGGGTGCCTACCGCAGAAAGACTTAAATAACTCTACACGTAAAGAAAGCTTTTCAGCCAAAATTACAGTTGCAATATGTTGTCAGACCTTCTGTCCAGGGAAAGAAACTGTAGAAGCCAGAATGTCTATACGGAGAGCCAAACAATTAGTTCAAAATGTCACTGTTCCTACATTTTAATATAGGCCCAATTTTTCAGACAGTAACCGTCAACTTATAACAAAAATTTGTTCGAAGAATGAAAAATAAACCTTTGCTTTATTGTAAATTGCCATGGAATAACATTTATATGATGGTATAACAGAAAAGCTCTTACAAAACTCTTCACCAACGTTTGTGGCAAGAGTCACCCGATCCCGAGATGCGAACATTAACATTTGTTTATTTTGCAAATTAAAAGCATTCGATTTTCAATATCCACGGACTAGAAGCTTCTGTAAGCGATTAACATGAGCTCAAAACGGAAAATGGTTTAAAAAAGTACGTTTGGAATGATCGATTATGTACATTTTGAAGTTAAGCGTTTGTTGTAAGTCGTAATTGAAAATTTTTTATGATTTAGGGTCCAGGGGTTCCCAACCTTTCTTTGACCATGCGCCCCTTCAGCATTTCCACAGATGAACATGTACCCCTTAAATTTCTTATGACAAAATATTTTTTCATGATTAATCATAGATATATTTAACAATATGCATACAACGGCTTTTGAAAATAATATTCACTGATATATGTATAAATATTTGGAAATAAAAGATATGTAAATATATATTTTTTTTCTATCGCTAACCTTAAATGTACCCCTTCGGATAGGCAAATGTACCCCAGGTTGAGAACCTCTGATTTAGACTATGTGAAAAATTTTGCCCTCATACAAAAAAGATACTTAAAAATAGACGCACTTAAATTTTCAATGATATCTTATGTCTTTAAAGTTTGACGTGTACACACGTTCTGTGTAAATTAGGCCTCTGGGTTCCGGCTGGGATATGAAATTAAATTCTTAGATCAAACTTGCAACATATAAAGTGTTGAAACCATGACGCCTTGTAGATGAAATCAGTTTGTTCAGTAGAACATCATGTATTTTAACATTAACGCTATCAGAAGTTATTGGTAATACGACGCAAAGTGCAAGATTGCTTCACAATCAACTTTATCCCTCTTCAACGCCAGTCAGTCAACCCAATTTCGTTAGAAAATAATTTAAAATATACCAATCTTGTAAGAAACCAGATTTTATAACCAGCCCATAACGAAATTTATTTGTTATACATCCGAAAGTCGCATGACGAGAATGTTTTCTTCTCGGTGTAGACCGCGGCGTTATCGATGATTGCAATCTGGAAACTGCGTCAAGACATTTCTTGCGGCATACCACTAAGTCAAGTTCCGCTTGTGAATAGAAACCTGAAAATGTTGAAAGTTTCTGCTCGTGGCAAGCTGCACCAATCCTTGCAAAGCGAAAAACTTGACTCAATTAAAAAATCCCATTGTTTATTGGTCTACAGGCAAGACGCATTCAAAAGTTTTGTTGACGCAAGGCCAACTTAACCAAAGAAAGAATTTGAATTGTATAAAAAAAACTTTTTTTCTGCCGTTTTGACTCTTTTCAGATATGTACAGAGACCAGATTCAGTTTTTGCACCAAATTTAAGAAGCATGCTGAAAAATTACACAGTTTGTTGCTTTTTAATTGGTTCACAAAAATAAGTTTCTTATTTTACTGTTTATTTCCACTACCTGTCTAGGAGAAGTTTATATATATGCCATTTAGTTATCGTGATTTTTTTTATTTTCGTGAATGAATTGATTCAAGGAGCAATTTTGCGAATAGAAAACTTTTGTTTTGAGTTGACAAGCCGTTTTGACAAAATTGAAAATTAATGCTTCAGAAACCAAGTCAAAGCGTGGCCCAGTGGTTTGTGGAAAAAAACACTTTTTGCAAAACTTCCAATAAAATTTGACCGAGATTCCTCAAAGCCAGAAACGGAACAGAAGAAAATTCTAATGCAAGGTTTCAGCTGCAGGCAAAAATATTTTCCATATGTAGCGCTTCTGATCGCGCTGTAGTGGTACTAACACTTACTGACAAGATTGAGATTTGCAAAAACTCATAATGGGCCGCCGAGGGCGTTTTCTTGCCCCGGGCACAAAAGTACGCCGAAATGCCGCTATTTGTGTTTAAAGAATGTGTCAGTAGTTTGCTTTTGCATGGGTTTAAAAAAGAAAAAATCCCAAATATGTGATTTTTTTGAATGAANCTAAACTAATTTGGAACAACCCTCCAAAACAACCTTCTATTTTAATTAAAACCTTTACTATAATGTGAACNAAATCAAATTGCAAATCTTGAATATCACGCAGACGATCTTGCCCCGTACGCCAGAACAACATNCACGTATTTACGGTGATAAAAGTCCCGCCAAATGCCACTANGAGCCAGGATGATATTATCACCTGCAATTGTAGGCATTGTATTTGGTGGCTGTAGCCCGAATTGATAATTTGCGGCACAAGCCGCACGCACGGAGGAATCAAGCCGACGCTTGAGGTCAGGCTGGCCTGCTCCTTGGGTGGTGTGAGAGCACGCTGCGCGGGAGCACCACAGAGCGCTGTCACGCCCAGCCACGAGTAGCGTCTTGTTCCTACAATTCTTTCTTAAAATAGATTTTACGTTAACGGGTTGGCAATTCCTTACCAGAAATAGCTGATCCGGTCCCAAATTTTTTTTAGATTTAGTAGCATCTATTTTCAGGGTTTATAAATGACCAGACTAGGTCTGGACTAAAGAAGACAGACAAAGATTTTGAAAAATAGATCCACCCCTTATTTCCTACTTTTACTTTTTATTTCTGCTATTTACGGACTTTTAAGTATCGTTGAATTAATTTAACCTTTTAAAAGTTGGTTTTCGGTTTCGCACTTTTCTGCTCTATGCGCTGTCTTTTTACCATAACGGTGGGTTTAAGCGGGTAAAAGTTAACTGGGGCATGTGTAATCGCTCTGTAGCAAGGTTTTTGGGGACTATCCATGCACACAAGCCTTTTGTCTTGCTGGTAGACCCACACAATTTTTATTACTTGTAAGTGCTGTAGTTCAGTTGTTTCTTGATTTCAGAACATGTTTGCAAAACATATCCAAGTGCGCTCCGGTTTCCGGTTGTATGAACTTCCGGTTGTATGAACCTGACAGAGTTAGAACAAAACTATGATGATAAAATACCTAGAAGACTGTTTTCACTCCACCAGACCAATAACTACCGCAGTTTCGAGAGGGCTTGCTCCGGTTTTCACGACGTCTTGGTCATAGTAACCACCGTTCTGGAAATATTAACAGTTTTGGGTAGAAACCGCCAACAAGAAAAAAACTAAAACTTTGAAGTGTGCCACTGGAGGCGCTGTTGGTGTTCCAAGCGTGCTTGAGTATTTCCGTTATTGTTGGAAGTAAGCAAATGCTGACTGTCAACAATTAACGTTTTTCTGGCCACCCATCCATTCTGGTAAGTTTTTGCATAAACTTTGTCCGTGGACATATGCGTCCACAGGTGCAGGGGACGAAAAATCTGGGTGGTTACAACTTTTTGCCTGAAAAAGTATGCTTATGCTCAAAAAGTAGATTTTTCAAAAAATCTTACCCTTCGAATTCTCGTTATGTGATTCTAAATCAATTTTAAACATGTTAACAACAATAAAGAGGCTCCTTCTCCAAAACAACTTTTGAAAAAACTTGGAATTTCGGCAATTTAATATTTACAAAACGAGGAATTTAGTGCAACAAACTCACAAATTTTTGTGTTTGAAATGATTTTGCCTAAAGGTAAAGTGGTTGATGAGCTAGAGTTCCCCTGATTCCGTCCCTTACACCTACACGCCTTCAGTATGACTATGTATCTCCTACGCCTATTTTCCAGAAAAATAACTAATTTTGATAAAACAACGCCTGGTTTTAGGGTATCTCATTAGATCGATTTCACAGGTTCGTTGACCACGCGGATAAGGCATTTGCAATCCAGCTGGTAACAAATGCAAATAACTTGCTGGTTGGAACTGTCCGCCTCTCATAAAGACTGACACGTAAAATCATGTCAAGAGATGTGATCTCAATCTTTTAGATTGCCACCGAAACAGCATAAGAAACTTTTTAGACTTTCACATTTCATACTACAATTAACTCATTGAAAAAGAATACGCAGTATTTTCGAGATATTAAAAAGCTCTTACTGTTTTGTAGGGAGTTGTGGTAGAAAAAGATCAAAAAAGTTGTGCACCCTGTCCAGTTAAGAAACGTGATAGCGCAAGACACAACCTCTTTTTTCAAGTTGCTTCATGCCTGCACTTGCATTAGACTCATAATTTAATCCCTCTTCTACACAAACATGCCATCAGTAACGCATTCCCCGTGGTACCTCCTGATATTGCTAAAGTTGCTGTGTAAATTGCGCGCCCGGTTTGTCCAACGGTATAATTTAGGCAGTTATTACCATGAAAAGAGCAAAATTAATGAAAACCATCAAGTATCGGTCGTCGCGCGCCTGACCAATTATGGACCGCGTCCGAGCTTTAGGCAGAGGCGCACGTTGGAAAAATTCGCGACAGTCTATACTCATCACCTATCCACAACAGGAGGCCCCACGCAACTGAGGAGGCGAATGGGAACAACCCAGAGTGTTTCNACACTGGGAGACTTGAAAGCTACACGCAAATGCCAATCTTGCCACAAGCTGTTAACTGGAATATCACTTCACTCACCGGAAAAGAGCATGAACTGGTCGAGGAAATCAAACGATATTCCCCAGATGTTGTTGCCACCTCTTCGACGAAGCGCCGTGGCTCTAATACTGCTGAATTTGACGATAGGTGGAAATTCTTCTACTTAGGCGTTGAGTCACCAACATTTGCTCAGGCTGAGATAGGGATACTACTGTAGTAAGCTTGGAGTTGGCCAGTTTTGTTGATGAATGGATCCCACTAGAAGGAAGGGTATGCATGTTGAGGTTGAAGTTGTTGTACCGCTCCGTTGGTTTGATGCAGGCATTCGCTCCAAACGCAAGTGCGCAGTAAACGAAATTCGTGGAAGAACTCGTAATGCCCTGCGAAGGGTTGAAGCTAACGAATCCACAATCCTTTTGGGAGACTTAAATGCACGCGGTGGGAACGAGGCTGGGTGTGATATGTCAACATATTGATGCTGACGTACAGCAAATGACAATGGCAAACCCCTGTTGCAACTGTGCTGTAAAAACGCACTGTGCATCATGAACACTTTCTTACAACCCGGCATTTCTACAAGCACACCTGGTGCAGAGACTCGTTGGGTAAACAACCATTCATTGATTTCTGCATAGTTTCAATTGGCTTCCAATCAGTGTTGGACGTTCGTGTCAAAAAGTGCGCCGATCTGTCAACTTATCCCCACCAGGTGGCCTGCAACTTACGTCTGGAAAAAACAACAGAGTCTACAAAAACGTGCAGGTCTAAGAGGGCCTACGGAATAAATAAGTGGGCAAGTATATGAGAACGACCTTTGCAGACAGCGTATCGTCTTTGTTCCGACAACTCTCGGACGGCAAAGCACACGCAGAAGCGAAGTGGAACCTGTTCAAATCAAATGTAGCTTCATCTGCTGCTCGGCATGTAGGCGGAAACAACTCAGTGCGGCGAATAATGACAAAAAGCAACCTCGTCGGCGGAGACAGAAGGTAAATTCGAAAGTAGCCAACAAGGCCTGGCTTCGGAGCACACCTGAATCTTCTTTGCATTAGTGGTACGCTGAGGCTTGGAAGTCCGCAGGCTTCACGGTGAAAAAATCCAAAATGCGAATTTAGACATGAACTAGATTCCAATAGCTGCAACTCAACAAAGTGTTCTGACAAAACATCCGGCGTCTCCGCGGAAAAAAATCTCATATTCCTAGATCTATCAAAGACCAAAAAGGAGTCTTACTCAGCAACTAGCAGGACATCCTTGGCGGATAAACAGAGTATTTCAAAATCTTTTAAAACCACTCACCATCACACAACCGGAAACCTAGGAGGCACGTTTCTGGCAGTAAAACACCATCACCACAACTGACGATTTTCTAGCTGCCAAAACTCTTCTTGATCGTATGAACAGTTGTTTCAATCCGTTGCTAGGCCGTATTATATCTCGATGCAGGTGTTGAGCAGCTATTCGATTATCTCGTCATCCAGTACCGTCACGCCATGCACTCTCTGCGGAGGTCGATGGATTGGACAATGAAAGACAAAATGGTCAATGGTCAACGGTCTGTTCTTCTGTGCCACGGTCACAAGTCGCAGAAGGAGCCATGCCCCAATTGTGTAAGCAGGAGCGGAAACGTCCGACACCGGTGCTGAGGCGGTTAAGCTGGACCCACACTGTCGGTTTTCAGCTGCGTGCGACCAAGCCGGAAATTACCACTTAAAATTCTGCGGTGCCGTGTCTCTCTGGACACCCAAACCAGTTTGCGCTGCAAATGAGCGGCAATACATTGCAGCAAGTGGAGAAGTTCAAGTAACTTGAAGTGGTACTCACGAGTAACGGAAGATGGAACAAGGGAATTGATACACGGGATGGTAAAGCAAATGCAGTTGTGCATGAGCTACATCGCCCTGTAATCGCAAAAGGGGCCTTCTCAAACACTGCAAAGCTGTGAGTTTCCAATCGGTCTTTGTTCCGATCTTCGCGCATGGTCGTGAATCTTGGATAATGACTGAAAAAGTGCTATTTCAGGTACAAGCGGAGTAAGATGCTAAATTTGCAACACAAATCGCGACCTCCATAAATTTTAGTGAATGAATCTGAAACGTGATCTGTCAATTCATTCACTGTGTGGGGATTTTTCTAACCTTGTTCTTGACTGCACCCTAAAAAAAGAAATCAATTGGTGTCAGGTGAACATGGTGGCCATTCAATGCTGCCGCGCCTTTCAGACCAACGCTGCGTAAGGGCTTGATGAAGATGCTCTCTTACATCCGTATTTAAGTATATTGTAATTGTTTGCCATCGTTCACAGTTCATGGTTCCTGTAAATTAAAAAACAAAGATATGAAATATATAACGTTTCTAAGACATGAATAAGTAGCATAGAATGAGGGTTCAGTATTTTTTTCTATGATTTATATCTGAAACGTTATTGTTAAGGTGAAACAGACAATGAAGTAACTGTAACACTACTTTTGATCCATCCTGTATATTGACTTTGACTTCCTCTGCCTGAGAATTTACTTAAACTGAAGGATGTTGCTAAAGTAGACATAGAAGCATGGAAAAGCTTGAACAGGAGTGGCAGTTGCGCCATTGGCGGCAAACGCTTTAAGACCAAATTAAAATTTATAAAATGTTCAACTGGATGCCTAAGAAACAACCCCATCACGTTAAACGGCAGAGCTTAACTAAGCACACCAGTAAACGGAGACCTCGGAAAAATGATACAGAGACACTCAACGCCACAGAAAACGTCTAATCTGCAAAATGCAAGCTGTGCTGACAGAAGGTCAAACAATGGTTTTGAACAAATCGCGGATTGAACTTGACGATTACGACCAAGTGTTATTGTGGAAAAGACTAAGGTTTGTCCAACACCAGTGTTCCCACTGAGGTGCGCAAATGCACAGCACCACTAGACCATCTGCGCAGTGAACTCTCATTCTCGCGCACTTGCAACTTTCCAAAATCTAAAGTTATTTAAATTATATATGCACTGTACTTTGTTTTTATTTCGCTAAGATTTTATACTTATTCTAATAATTCACAAAGTTAGTAATTGATTTAGAATTTTGCTGGCTCAGCCTTAAAATATTCATACTCACTAAAACAAAGATTTGTTCAGTTCAAAATTTTCTTCGGGGAATCACTGCCTAACACAAAATTGGAGTAGATCGGTAGAAAACGCGAAATGGCTCAACGTCCAGCAACACGCCATACGGACAAAGCGTCGTGCAGTGCTTGGAGAAAGGAATGGTGTAGACTTTGGACTTTGCATTGCCAAAAAAGCTGAAAATACCCAGAAACTCTAGACCAGGGGTAGGTAACCTACTATCACGAGCAGGGAGGGATTTAGGCACCGCGGGGCCCTAGGCCTTGTTAGTTTTTGAGGCCGCGTGCAGGTGTGACCTATTTGGCCGTTTGTCTGAAAAGCGTGAAAGTGTGCTGCTCGTATGTGTAGTGTCCCCTCAAAAATCTATCTTTTGTTGTGCCNACTTTAATTCCACGATTGTCTTAGATCAGGTGTCTCCAAACTACGGCCCGCGACGCCATTTCATCCGGCCCGCGAAGAGATTTTGTCAATAATGAAAAAATAATATATTTACGAAGCATTTCTTGATTTGGCAAAATGTATCATATATCGCGAAACAATCACATTACGTATTATGTCCGCCCGTCCGACTGTTGTGTAATAACGTATGTGGCCGTCGGACAAAAAAGTTTGGAGACCTTCATATGGAGCTTCAACAAGCAATCTCTGTTTGCGGGAAATCTAGTTAAAATCAACCAAACATAGTATCCAATACTGACAATATTGCTTTTCATCGGAGGATAGTAGTGTCTGGCGGTCTTGCGTTGATGTGAGCTTTTGTCGGTGAAAAACTGTATATCAGTTAAGTACCGTTTTTTCTTTTTCATTCCTTTTTTGTAACCGCTTTCATACAGACGGCCTGCATCTCTCTCACGCCAGATGCACAGTATTGTCGTGTTGTTACTGTACTGATAAGAGTCTAGAGTAGACATTTGCATTTCCGCTCGTTTCAAGGTAAAATTTGAAGTAATGCCTCTGCACAGATTCGCAAATTTTTAGTTAATATTGAGTCGTCATAGGAAAGAGTTGCGCGGGGCCCCCAAAATCTCGGGGTCCTAGGCCATGTCCTATTTGGCCTATGCGTAAATCCGTCACTGATCACAGGCCGCATAAATTGTGCATTATCTCTGGCGGGGCGCAAACAACAATTGAGTTTATCCTAAAATTCTACCTTTGTCTTACTATGAGGAATGGAGGCTTCTCAAGACATACTGTCTTAAGTACCTGCTTATCATGGAGCTTCGTTTTGACGCGATTTTGTACTCTAAATTGGGTAACGAAACTTCTGATGCGGGCCATATCAAATTTTCACGCGGGCCGCAGGTTCCCCACCCCTGCTCTAGACCTAATAGGGATCTATTTGATGACGAAACCACCGTATACGTGGACATGGTTTTTACAAAATTAAGGAACATGAAAACTTTGCTGTTGGACGCATATCGAACCAAGAACAATTTACCGAAACAACAAAGAGACAGTTTAAGGAAACTTTTCAAACCCCTTACGTCCCGCACGGGCCACTTTTTTGACCCGAGTTTGCAAATTTTTGCAACTCCATAACTCGCCAGCCGATTGAGCTAGAGAGCTATCCAAACCATCCACGGATTCAAAAAGTCTTCTACTTGAAATCGAAAAAAACGTTTTTCGTTTTCGGTTTGGGGTTCGCTGGGGGACCGCTACAAGTGGGGGTGTTTTGGCCTTTTTTTGGCCACCTTTACCTGGCCCTGGACCCCAACCCATTAGGCCATTATTTTGGCTCAAGATTTGTTTGGAAACTCGGACAAAATCTGCGTCTTTGGAGCCCTTGAATGACTTTCTAGCATATCTGTAGTCGAAAATATGGACAAAAAGACAAAAATTGGTGAAAACTTCTGTACCCACAAACCCTAATCTGGGGTGGAATACACCCTTTTTCTAAATGGCCATCATTCGCCAGCGGATCGAGCTAGAGAGCTGTTCAAATCCGCTCTGAATGAGGAAAGACTTGTAGATTAGGCTGAAAAAAACACGTTTCTCCATGCGATTTCGGCCTTTCCGGCTATGTTTACAAACCCACAGGTTGTTTCGACATGTTTTGACAGGTTTCTCAAAACAATCCATGACGTCAACGTCCCATGGGAGTCCGAAAATCGAGCCGAATCACTGGCGCGAAACCGCGCGAGATTTAAATGCATTCTAGGCTATAGTACGAGCTTTCAGAGGGTTTGATGGACATTCTATCGTTTCTAGTTGATAGGTTATGGCAAAAATGGCAGAATATTAATTAGGGAAATCTCTGCTAATCCCCTGGGACATTCCTGGCATATTTGGAGTATTTTTGACATAACTTTTGAACCAGAAACGCTAGAAACTTGACCAAGGGCTCTAAAGACGCGTATTTTAGCCTAGAATCCAAAAATACTGCAAGCCAAAATATTGGCGCGTGGGATCGGATGATGACGTCACATAATTAACCAAGAAAAATACCCACATCATGATCCCATTGGCCCAAAACCCCTCATCCAAATGTAATTTTTTTTTCTAAACTACACGACGCCACTAGTAGTTTCAGGGTTTGAACTTCCCTCTACCTCAATCTGCTGCCGAGTTATGGCTGGCCAACGTTTGCCCTGAAAGGGCAAATTGTGCCTTTTCTGAAAAGTTTTGAATTAGGCCAAAAACTGGGTTTTTGACCCATAATTTTGGCTACAGATATGCTA
>JGI24159J19872_10009707_pt1 | contig 12617 bp, 11 predicted proteins | sample Ectturendosymbi4_FD_19872 | JGI IMG/M metagenome (IMG submission 19872)
AAACCAGCATCTCTGCATGCAACGACAGTCATTACTCGCAAGCAACGTCTACGCTGGGCAACACCCCAAACCTCTGCATTGGTTCATCAGACCGGGAATCCTGCAGCCATGTCAACACGACGATTCAGTTCTGGCCAATAAGGAAGTTGCTGTGTCAGACAGTTAACAACACAGTACAACTTGACTGGGTTGGGTTTTTATGAACAATGTCAGATATGTGCGGCTGGTTTGGAGAACAACATTAGTTGCATTGGCTTCAACTAGGGTTTAATGACGAAGAAAACATTCTGTGGGACTTTTGACGTTCTTAGAAATAAATCTGTGGTTTCTACGTTTCGGAGGTTGGAACGTGATTAACAAATCCACTGAACATGAGTCAGAACACAAGGTATCTTTTGTTGACGCTCCTTTGTAGCATTGGACGCATTCAACCATGACCAGCTATCACAAGTTTTCACAAAACTCAACATCAAAAAGAAAAGATATCTTGTAATAAAAAGTTTGTGAAAATTCAATTATTGTTTAAAAGAACAACCAGACTGCAATCATTTTTTTGCTCATGAACGTATGCATGGCTGCTGTAAGACTGATTTGAACCGGAACACAAAGCAAGATCGAAAATGGTCATTTATTGAGTCACAAAGCACCAACAGCAATTGTTTGTACACAACTCACGTTTGTGACGCAATATCCCGGAAAGTAAAAATTTGCAGCAGCTGCCAATTTGCTGATGGGTGACGTCATCGTTTACCTTTCAATCTTTCATGGAAAGCGCATTCCTTATGAAGGAGGAACTTGCAATCACGTGACAGGAAAAATGACGTAATTAAGACGAATTGATTCCGTGATTGTTGAGAAAAAGTAAAATTTCTGGTAAGAATTTTCGTGAAGCACTGGGTCGTGTCCACTGCAGTGAGCATGGACGTCGGAAGGGGGTGTGGAGGAACCTCGAACCTCCCAGATTTTGAAATTGACATTTTTCTATTGCATTTTTTTAAGAGTCGGTTTCTTACTTTCGTGAATGAAAAAAATGAAACTTCACCACTTTTAACCCCTCTGGAAATAAAGCCTTCCGACGCCCATGGCAGTGAGAAGGTTTAAAAACCAACAAAACAAGAGATTGACAAGTTTCACCATTTAACGAAAAAGCAACATGGAAATGCTAATCGTTTTTGTCAAGTTTTCTGCTGAATCGACGAATAACGTTCAAATCCACAGATGGTGGAGGTGCGATGACGTCGGCCAGGCACCTGCACTATGCCGTCACAATAGAGTCAAAAGGCAGTGAAGCGTAGCGAACACACGAAGGCTTCATCTTCTCCTGTCTGTGCTCCACGACCTTCTGCTACGGTTTCGGTGTTCGTCATCGTGACGTCGATGGCGCGGGGAATCACCGTGGTGACGTCGATGATGTGCAGGGGAGCGTGACCTGCACAAAAGCAGTCCATTGTGACAAAGACAAACGTGATTTATGAGTAAAACGAACATTTTCACTGTAAGCAATTCATCGTTTCACTTTCAACTTTTATTAAATTACAAACTATGTTGCGTTTACATTTGTAGAAAAAATAAACAACCTCGATCTTCGTCTGTTTTTTCTGTGCCAGCTGTCGTCATGGTGACTGCCAGTGTCATGGTGACGACGATGGTGTTGATGATGGTGGCCATCACGTGACGAATCCGACGAAGACGAATGATGACGTCTAAACCAACGTCATGAAGTAAGCTTTTATCCAATTACTCGTAACACTTAAGACAAACAAGGCACAGTTTCAATTGTTCTCAAGTCGCAGTTAAATCATATATTTGTTATGAAAGGTATTCGTTATATCCGGCAGCTAATTTATTGGTTTGCTATCAAATTAATGTTGGGGTGGAAGTGCAACTTAATTTGCTTTGGGGCAGAACCATCTTGACATAAAGGGTACGCAATCACTAACAACCTGTTCCGTATGTTCATTTAAATTTTAAAGCTTTCCATTTCGGCATTAATTCCATGAAGGCATGGGTGGCCAAACTACGGCCCACATGGGTGGCCAAACTACGGCCCGCAGGCCGCATCCGGCCCGCAGGCCGCATCCGGCCCGCCAAATGCTTTGCACATTTTCCTTCATGCGCCTCGTTTCCGACTGCGGACAGAAGCGCAATTCGATTGGTTGCTGCCTGTCACGTGAATCGCACTGTATCTGGCCCTGCAGTGGCCAGGCAGTCGCGGATTCGGTCCTCGGGCCAAAACGTTTGGCCACTCCTACGTCAGGTATGTGCCACTGCTAGTTGCAATGCTACAAACAAGAGAGCTGATGCCGACATTAACTTGACTCGTTTCATACGCAACGTGCGACTCCGTTGCAATGCATGAAATAACTTCGTGCCCGTTTCTCAGCAAGGCTTACGATCAACAAAAGATACACGGTTAGCATTTGTAGGACTATGTTCTAGCCAGTCAGTTGGACTCCTCTGCCTCAAGGCTTTCTAAGCGGCGGTTTCGCGAAATTTTCTGCGTTTTACAAACGAGAAAGGAAGACATTATTCAAGAGAGTCTGCTAAGAATTTTTGCAAGCGTGACGACATAAGAACCCATTATTTGATTACAAAGCAGAAAATGAAGTAATCCAGTCCGACCCACCTAATGGGCCGTGGGCCAATGCCTGTTGTTTCTGGTTTTTAACAAAGTAATAATATCGCACCAAGGTTTCATGATCGGGTGTTTCGTCATGGCTTTGTTTCAACAACGCATTTGTTGTTTGCTTAAAGAATGGCAGCATTTTTTTGGGCCAACCAAAGCACCATCGGTCGGCATGAGCCCTTGATTGGTATTAAGGGACCGATTTCCAGGCCAAAAAACACGTTTCTGGAACCTTCGGTGTCACGGACCCGGGAACGACCAAGTGAAGCAAATGACCAAAGTAAACAAGAAACCGCAAAAAAGGACCTGTCGTCTCTCTTTTTCATTCTCTTTCTCTCCTCGTCTTTTCTATCACTCGCTACGTCATCACACGTGACGTCATCTTTACGTGAGTTCGTGGCATGCCTGCGACACAAGAAGCACTTGAATATTCAGCACCCTCTTGCTATGATCTGTGTAGAAAACCCGCATGGTGGCGCAGACGTAGTCTTGTTGGGCTCGACGGCACCATCTAGCGACTACGCTGATCACCCGCTTGATGTCGCCCCACTGTGCTTCCAGGACTGCTCAGGGATTTCAGGATTCGTTTTGAAAAACGACAGAAAACTGACAACGCCATAAAATGACAAAAAATCCATGACGTAATAAACTGTCCGAAAATCGATGACGTCATTTGGCGCATATTTTAACGCATTCGACGTCGTACACTAGGACTGGCATTCGACACGCAGAGCGCAACTGAATATGTGTGATAATTACCGAGCAAGTTCGAAACAAGGTTAAAAAAAACGATGCGCTTGGTGAAGACAGACACGTTGAAGTGGCGGGACGTCTTCAAAAACGTCAGATTCGACAAAGGTTGCTTAACGTCACGACGCGAGACAGAGTTACGTCAAGAAGTTTTGTTTCGAAGGACCACACGCTACCCCCCGAAATGTACCTTGCTGTATCGACTATTTGCTTTATATTGCTGCTACTGACTTGAAGTTTTAAAGTTAAAGGAGTGATTACGAACTAAAAATCAGCGATTGATTCCTTGCTTGTTCATCTTCTTTGTGGATATAAGTTACTTGAACACAGGCATGCATAAGTTTGAATCATCGCAAAAAGATGAAAGCAGAGCGCAGTCGACTGCTCCTCGAAACCAAGGATGGGGGACCTGCGACATCCGGGCCAAATGCGACCCGCGTTAACATTTGATATGACCTGNATCATAAGTTTCGTACAGCGCAACATCGCGTCGAAACGAAGCTCCATGATAGGCAGGTACTTAGATATCTAAGTCAACATGGGGTCAAAACAAGCACTATGCACCCACCCACGGGGGGGGCCACGTGGGTTGATAAGCAGGTACTTAGACAGTAAGTCAAGAGAAGTCACTCTTCCTCATAGTTTAGTAGATGAAGGTGGAATTTTAGGATAAAGTTAATTGATTTTGCGGCCCGCTAGCGATAACGCATGATTCATGCGGACCGTGATAGTGAATAGGTGGTTCCCCACACCTGATATCAACCTACAGAAAACCTTCTGGAGCTTTTAATTATCTTTGAACTGAAACGAGCTCTTCTTCACCCCAATCGCTTTGGACATCCGTCGCCAATCAATGCTTGACGTCACTAAAGCTTTGCTAATGAGCGGCTTCCACGTCATAAAGCGCACTTACGTAGACACAGGTGCTTTCGGAGATTCTTCGAATGCTTCGTTGCTTTCTTCGGGGTCGGACCTTGTGGTGGAGTCGGGCAGAGGGGGTGGGGAGGGGGCCTTTGGCTGGAGCATGGACAGCAGTCCGGCCGGATTGGTTTGCGACCCCCCAGAAATATTGAGGACAGACAGGATGGTCTGCAGAGGGTTCTGGGACGGTTCGGGGGCAGGGAGGGACGTGGGGGAGGCCTCGGGCGCAGACCGGGACTGTGCCTGTTGCTGGGCGGCACGCCGGGCCAAACGGGGATCAACTCTCGGTGGTTCCTGCGTGATAAATAAAAAAAGGATAAAAAACAAACAAAAAAGATTAAAAAACAAACATAAAGAATAAAAAACTGACAGAAAAGATTAAGAAACAAACAAAAAAAGGATAAAAACTAACAAATACAATAAAAACCTAACATACAGAACAAAAAACTAACAAAAAGAATAACCACAAACAAAAAAGATTGAAAAAAACGAAAAAGGATACAAAAGCAAACAAAAAGGACAAGCAAACAAAAAAGTATAAAGCAAAACACACAAATTTCAGCACCAGCATCATCATCGCATAAATAAAGAAGGAAAACGCATGAGTTTCAATTTATTCCGTTGAAGGACAAAAATTTCCTGGGATCGAAATTTCCAAACTTCGCTCGTATGCTGAAATTTTGTCGCCATTTCATGTGTACGAGTTTTTTAATTGAAAAGAAATTAAAATACTTTCTGCAAGTACGTAAATTATGCAAAATGTCCCACCACTGTTGTTTTCTGCAGAGACTGTTCAACTTCGGCCAACTTCGCTTTCTTTTCATCCAACTCTCGCTGCATCTTTTCCAGGAAAGCCTGGATTTGATGAAAGCCAAGTTGAATAAACATGGCGACTGACAGTTTTCGTGTTCACAAATAACTTGACGTGCATGACACTGAAAATGTTGACTCAGCACGCGTGACGGGTATGACTCAGCAAGACAGGCAGGGATGACTCAACAAGAGCAAGCGGCGATGACTCAGTAAGTGAGGCAAAACCCAATGCTTTTTTGCAAAGACTTTCAAAGAATTGTTGCATTCAAAGTTTCCCGCGATCTTTCAAATGTTGCCCGAAACTTTTAGTGACGATACAACTTTGTCCTAAAGAGAACAGAACTACTTCCAAGCCTTTCGAAAACGCGTTATTTTTTCTCTTTTTTTTTTAAATGAAACCCGTTAAAACTTGACAAACAAAAAGCGCACTTGTTTCTCTACGAGCTCTTCCACTTCCCTGCTCTTGCCCTCCTTGGGAAGAAGCTCTTCGTTGTCTTCGGGATCGTATGGAGCATTCTCCTCCTCATCCTTCGCATCGTCTTCAACGAAAGCGGTCTCCGGATCGTATTCCTTGTGACAATAACAGAAAAGGGTCAAAGGTCACCATAATGGCGGAGTGACTGAAGGATCGAAGCTAACAAGCAATGACGTCAACGTTTATTTGACATCATCATAAACGTCAGTCTACTTGTTACGTCACCATAAATACGGCATCAACAAAAGCGACAGCGGTGACGACAGATACTTGGGTATTCATGACTGGACAAGTGACAATCGATAAAGCTCATTTCAACGAAATACACTGCCAGAGGTAAGATGTCAGAAGCATTCAACATTTCAACTGCCGATGCAAGAATGCACTTCCTGTTGTCCATATAAGGAAACGAAGTTCGGCTGAAAATCTTCCTCTGTCAGAAGCTTTCCTTATCAGTTAAATCGCTGTCCTGATGCTATACGTGACGCTTACGCTGGTAAGTAATGTCGTGAACTCCACGCTAGTGCGTCACCAATTGATCATGCAAGGCGTTTGTTCGCGCTGCTGTTTACTGTTTTGATAAATCGTCGGGACTTGACCCCTAACCTTTCCGCCAATGCCACATTCCTGACATGCGAACCAAACACTGGCTACACGTAGTTGAACGCGGTGCGAAAGCATGACGTCACAATCGACGCATGCGAAACTCTGTCTCAAAAGATGCCGCAGGTTCAACCCATTTGCATCGGTTGTACGAAGAAGTAGATTGTTGAAGAAAAAATATGAGGGAATTGAATTTGATGGAAACACAAACTTTTACCAGATGTCACTATTGTTGAGTTAACTGCAAAAGGGGAGTGGCTGGAATCTGCGAATAATCAGTGTTACATCACAATACCGACAAACAACTGTAACAAGCCTGCCCTCGGTTGGACCTTGTGTGTTTTTGAACTGAGACTGAATTCCTCCTCAAGGGCAAATAACAAGGCTTGCAAACAATGCACTCCCGACTCGTGTGTTCTACGGGACTCGGTCAAGCGTGGCAACTTGAACACGTTTGACCTTTTGCGCGCCATTTGACAACGCTGCTCGTAAACATTACGTCACACCTCTTCTTGTTCAGGGTCGTACGGTTCTTCGTCCTCATTGGACGCTTCTCCACCAATAGTATCGCCGGGATCGTAGTCCCCGCCCTCGCACCCTTAACAAATAATTACAGAACTTACGACATGAACAAACTCTGGTAGCAGCTCTCAACGAAGGAGAAGGAGTTGAATCCATTAGAAAAAAATTTTTAATAGGAAATCGATTTCCTCTTAAAAATTGCTGATTGATTCAACTCTACAGCTTTTGTGTAGAGTAAGTACTTGAATACAGACATGCGCAAGTTTGAATCATAGAAAAAAGATGAAAGAGCCCAGCCGGCTGCCCCCTCGAAAGCTTGCAGAAATCATAAAGCTTTTAAATAACTGAAAACAATGCGCAGATTTTAAATGACACGACTGAGAGGTAACAAGCAAATAGGAAACCAGTAAATTTAGTTTCTCTTTTACCGAGGATGATCTTCAACAGCAATCTTGAAACGAACAATCATTAATATTTACTACATGCCACAAACGACAACACAGCAAAGATCATGTATTGTCGGTGTTTTTTACTTCACCTCATCAACGTGGTATGTTGATGGCCACCCCAACAATGTGTTCATATACGACCGCCTGTCATTGTTACATAGGCAGTGTTCCCGATCCAGATTTTAACACAACGTTAAACAAGAACGACCACTGCAAGATGCTGGCGGGACAGACAAAGTCCTTCATAGCAGACAACCTGTACAGGATAATGAGCACTGACTTTTACCTGTGAGGTCGTGGCTTGGCGAGTATGGCCGATTCTCCGCGTTCTTTTGTTCCTGAAAATAGCGGTTTGTGACGAAATAAAGCGGTTTCCTGAACACCACGAAGACTTTTGCTCTATTCGGCAAAGCGTGATTAAAGGAGGTACGCAAATCAGCAGCCTATAAATCACACATGGCGCTTTTATCTTTTTACTCCTAACAATGCAAGGGCAGTGGGCAAGGCCGAAACTACCTGATATTTTCGGGGGGAATAATTGTAACTTGTTGTTGTACGTAACAACTACACGTGTTTTTGTAAATTTCGGGGGGGTGAATTGCCCGGTTGCCCCCCTGTTGGCGGGTCTGGCTGTGGGTGTTAAATTGGGATAAATCGTAACACTCCGCTGCGTAACAAAAAACACTTTGGTAGCATCGATGAAATTCCTGCAACAAGATCGGCGGCAGAGAAATATGTAAAGGAAGAAGTGCACACCAGAAAGAGAGAGAGAAAAAGAGAGTTGGAGAGAGAAAAAGGGTGAGAAAAAGTTAGAGAGAGAAAGAGTGAGAGAATGAGACCGACAGTGGTCAGAACAAGAGAACTCGACTTACTTTGATGCTCTGTTCCTCCTCTGAAGCTTTCCTCATGAAGAAACGGAGGGACGGGGCCAAGGCTTTGTTCCTTTCAAACAGTGACATCGATTTTGACCCAGTTTCTTCATCAGTGATGGGAGCGAGGGGGTCTGCAGCACACATCACGTGGGGGGTAAGTGCATGCGGGGTGGCATTAGCCCCAGCAGTAAGGGGTTAAGGCACGGCAGTCAAACAGCTTCATTGAACCATCGCCAGGGATCACGCAACGGTACTCCCGACGCCTGGAGTAGAGCTTGGAATCTATTTTGAGCGAGTACATGTTTCGCGCAGCGAGTCGAACGAAGTGGCGGCTTGCGGCGGAACCACGTGGAAGAAACCGGAAGTCCGCAGTAAATCACCTCAAGGAGGTCACGAGCATGAGATAGCACAAGCCACAAGATTGAAATAAGTTGCTTTGAATCGGGAAACCACCAAAAGTCTCGGCTATTTTCAAGGATAAGATTACTGTGTTGAAACGGATATGTTGGCAAACTGAAACCGATGAGGAACTTTTATCCTTGTTTATAAATATATTTTTATCCTTATCTAAAAAATATGAATATCTTTCTATTTCCGATCTTTTATCCTTGCGCTTTTCCAAAGCCCGATGTTTGCTTTTGGGGGGGTAGGTGGGATCAGTACAGCGCGTTGCCACAGCAACTACGTGTTTTTCATCGGAAAGTTTCGTTAAAATATGCGACGCATCACGAAGCAACCGTTGCCAAGCGGCCATATTGGTCGTGAAAATATAAACGAACGAAAACGAGGCCGACTTTTCGAGGTTTTTCGTATGAATTATGAGACTTTTACTTAATTTACCCATTATTTTATTTAACCTTTGACCTCGAATTTCCAAGAGCCGCTGTTTGGCAACTCAAAATTGTTTTTGAATGAATACAACGGGTGAATAAAGCCCACGAACGTCACTAAGGAGTCTGTGACGAAACAAACACCGGATTGTTGCGATCCGCGTTCATCGGGAAATTCCCGAAGCAGGAAATTTGCTAACAGCTGAAAAAAGTTTTGAGAAGAGCAAGAAACAGTGACCGAGGCGAGATTGCTGCGCTGGGGCGAGCATGTCAGACGGAAGTTGAAGAATTCGTGAAATTCAACCTGGTGAAGCAAGAGCTAATCGCGCGAGAAAAGAAAAATGCCATGACCGAATAAGCCACAGACTGAGCGACTGTGCCTGCTCAGCTCACTAGACTACGTCATAGATGAAGAGAACTAACAGCGATGTGACAAGCCTAGATACTCTTTATGAATGCGATTAAATAACATGGTGTTATTTTAAAGCAGAAACTGGCTGAAAATCCAACTGAAATTGTTGTTGCAAAGTCGCAAAGCTACGATGCAACAAATTCAGTCTTCCGTGTAATACCGTACCGGCTGGTCGTGTTTCGTCATCGGGAGAGTGCCTCTTTCTTTCTCTTTCATTCTCCTGTGGAGCAGCAGTGGAAGCTTTCTTGCACTCGTCCCCGACGCTGTGAATAAAACAACATTTGCATTAACATTTGCATTTGCATTAATAGTTGCATTAACATTTGCATTGACATTTGCATTAATATTTGCATTAATATTTGCATAAATATTTGCATAAATATTTGCTTAAACTGCAGCGGCAAAAGTCAACATCCGGGCTACCAATACAAACATCCGGGCTACGAATATCGCGAAACCGCCCCTCCCCCCAACAAATCTCAACAGCAAGCTGATTGGGGTTGTCGCTCGTCACCTTTTGGCGGACGCAGCGCTGGAAATGAAGATGCTACGACATCCAACGCTTCAGGTTGAAGCGATGGGGAGGACACGAACGTTCGCACAGCTTTGCAACGCACGTCGTTGCTTGGGCAGTTCGTTGCCATTTAACCTCAAAGCAGCAGAGACTGTGCGCTACCAATCACAGCAAAGTAAACCAGTCAGGAACACAGCAGGAGCTTTACACACAGTGACGTAGCCAGCCCAAACATTTGAGGGGCCAAAATGTTTGCTTTTAGGCGAATAACGGTATTTTGTTTGGAAAAACGCCTTTCAAAGCACAAATTGACTATATGTTCTGAAAATTTGACGTCATGACCCCTTTGTCCTCCCCTGGCTACGCTTATGTTTACACAGGTTGAGCTAACCAAGGTTATGTTTGTGTTTCTTTCCGTGATCAGCGGGTGACCGCGCTGCGCAAAGACAGTGAAGAAAGAAGACTCTTTTCAATCGTTCGCCAAACTTCCTTCGGGCGTTGTTTCACAAACTCAACAGTGAAAATCGCGCTTTCTCTGTGATTCACAAAGACGATGGAACGCTTTCCGAATTCAGCAACTTTTTCTGCGCCAGACAACAGATCCCCCCCCCCCGGCAGGAAAGGACCGCCTGCGTTCCACAGTTCATGTGGTTTTGAGTCAGGTGCAAGTCACAACACGAAGCTACGTTACTCCACTCCAAAGAAAAGCAGATGGACGTTTTTTTCGTCTTAAAACGAGATTTACAGACTCACGAAAAGGTAGCGATGGCAACACAAGTAGAATCGAATGAAAACGTTTTCCAAGGTGGTTGAAACTTCACAAAATTCAAAGCAACACTAGTCACACACACACACACATACCTGGCACCGCCAACAGACTTGGTGGCATGTCTGACGATGATGCCCAGTAACATCGAGGGCCGACCCGAGGGGAGGGCCTCGTCCAGCTCGCTGCGATCCTCCATTGTCAGCAGCAACTCTTGCGGAACGGCCTGCGACTCGAGCAGGGGAATGAGGTACATGTCCTTGAGCAGCATACGGTCCTGGTTGCTGACCACACCGAACCTTCAATTGGAGGTAAAAACTATTGTCAGTGAAACGACGTAGACTGGGAGTGCTTCATCGCAGAAAGCGGAAAGTCGGGACGCGTTGTGGTTGGATCTTATTGTGGTAGAAGGAATATTTAAAACTTTACCCATCTTTTTTACTTTTAAGTAACAGCTAAGTGTTGTGACGAATCCATCTTCATAAAAAGAAAACGATGTTTCTTTGCCAGGTGCATAATTAACTTAAACTCGAAGAAAACATACAATAAACCAGGGTATTTTTAAAGGTGTTTTAGGGACCCTATTCGGGTCCTTAGAATCAGAAAAATCGGGTCCCTACAGATCCATACCGGGTACCTAACATTTTCCTTAAAAAACCTGAATAAACACAACAATCCAGTTTGTTAGATCATAATCATGTTACAATCCATTGTGCTAGATCATAACGACTTAACTGAATGTTTGCTCAATCGTAAAATCACCATCAAACCGTTAAAACTAAAGAGAAAAGCGTATAACCTCTACTCGCAAGATGAAACTACATCTCAAGCTTCAATAGCCTGTTAGATTGGGAACAGACAGATGGATGGTTTGTGTGGACTGATATGAATGTAACGTGAAAATATCAATCGCTTTCATTAATTTACGTTGGACAAGCTCAGCAAACCAGATTAAAGTCCAGGATGGTCGCTTGTCCCACCCTGGTCATAGTTGGCCCAAGCTTGCTTCCCCGCAGCAGAAGGTGCCCCCGTGGTCGACAAGGAAACATCAAACGCACTGCTACGTCACTGATGTTCCGCACGATTGGAGCAAAGCACCGGATGCAACGTCACAAAGTTTTGTAGCCGCATTCAACGTTGTCATGGCAACTGAAAAAAACATGCACCTTTTTCTGCTGCTGAAATACGACAGCATGGAGACGTAACCGACTCTGTCGTCATCGGAGGCGGCGTGGAACCTGACGATGGAGAGTTGTTTGCTTGGCAACGCCTTCACTTTCAGCAGATAATCCCATACGACCTTAGGATGGATGCGACCTCCGAGAACTAGGCGGGGCGGGAGGTCGATGTCCAGATTTTCACAGTTTCCGGTCACCTGGACAAAATCAATTTGCTTCGCTCACCGGAGGATTATTGCGAAGTCCGTCGTACTTAGTGAGGGGGTAGGCCATCAGCGAGGGGTAGGCCATCAGCAACCGATTACGGAATCGCAAACACAGTTGTTAGGGATATGAGTAATCGCCAGAAAGTTATTCAGTTTCGGTTCCTGCATTACTTTCGTTGTGTCACGAGCCGAATTTTTTCAGTCATACACCGAGACGTTTTTGAAATTCCCGAAAAAAATTAAGTCATTTCGGTCAGAATATCTGAAAGTATCTGGAGGCTGAAAACACCGTTACGGCGAGTTTTCATGCAACTGTGAGACAAATGACCGAAATGTCTCAGCAAAAAAAAATACAGGCCACTGCGGCGGCCACCCCCACTTACTTGCACCGTGGACCACGCGGCTAGTTTCGCAGTGAATGCTGCACTGGTGGCGAGTTTATGGTGGAATTGCAGAATGCAAAAAATGAGCAGTGGAGTGCCAATGCAAGGAGAGGAATTGAAAAGCAACACCAAAGAGAATAAAAGAAATCAGCGCCAAATCATCGAATCTTGCCAGTTCTACTTGGAACAGTGCTTCCTCAACCTTTTTGATGTCGCGGCCCACTTTTCGCCGAGACTTTGATTTTGAACCCACTTCACGAAAAATTTGTTTCAGAACTCATGACTAGGCGTAATTAT
>JGI24159J19872_10009708_pt1 | contig 12616 bp, 7 predicted proteins | sample Ectturendosymbi4_FD_19872 | JGI IMG/M metagenome (IMG submission 19872)
TTAGGCTGGAAAGGAAGGTGTATGGACTGGAGACAATTCATCTCCAAGTAAGTATGTTAAAAAAGCCCTGATTTTCAGAGAAACACGGGGAACGTTAGAACGTTTAAACAACTTCTAAAAGGTAATTTTTACTCAAAAAAACTTGCCGCCCCTCAGAAGGTGCCGTCTGGACCCGGACATTCAGGGCCCCCATTGCTATGTCACTGCCTCTGGCTTTTCTGTTTGTCGTTATTCTCGTGCTTATTCACAAGCTACAAATGCTCCAACCTGGAGTAAGATTTTTAAAAGGTTTTCTCTTGGATCTTAATGAAGGTCTAATATTCCTCATGGAATATTCTCACAGCATTTTTTGTGTTGTCATTGTCACACCTTGGCTCTTTGCATTTAACTGGCATGGGCCCTTTGCCACGATGAGCACGTGACGAACAAAAAACATGCGTCGTGCATGCGTTGAGTCTACGTACTACCTTAGTTGCAATGAAGTGGTTTACCAATTATATGGCGAGTACTGTGCAGCACCACTTAACTGAACGGCAAACACAGTCATTGAAATGGGCAAACATGTAGCGTCAGAGACTTGCCTCATGTTTTCTTAAAACTTTTAGTATCAACTTGGTGTTTCCACAAAATCTTGATTTTGGTTTAAAAAGTCTTTTATTTGTTTCTTGGAAACTTGACGTAAATTCAATATTCAGTACCTAAAGCTGTGCTAAACAGTGCATGCACATGGCTTGATTTATCGCTGCTGTGGCCACTGAACCTTACCTTGCATTGTTCAATGATTTCGATTTGATTTAACTTTTGAAACTGAATCAAGATTCGAAAGAACTGGCCTAGGACGGAGGTACCCAAAACTTTCTCTTACTATGTACCCCTTCAGTATTCCGAAAGATGAGAATGTACCCCTACAGCATTTCAACAGATAAGCATGTACCTCTTCAGCATTTCGACAGATGAACATGTACCACAAAATATTTAATCATGGTTATTCATAAATATATTCAACAATACAATGACTTTTGAACAATGACTTAATATATTTTTATCTTCTATTGCTAACCTTAATGTACCCCTTCGAATAGGCAAATGTACCCGTGGGGGTACATGTACCCCAGGTTGGGAACCACTGGCCTATGAGATAAAGCGCCCGCCACAAATGCTGGTAAGCTGGGCCCGAATCCCGGTACAAGCCACAACAAATGCTTNAGAAGCGGTACTTGCGGCCTGTCCAGCCTCGTGTTTGGTAGTGGATGAGTGCAANNGAAAGCCTCACACGAAGTGACATGGGCGCCGCAGACCACTCGTGACACTCCAAAGTTTGGAGTTTGGAGTCCAAACCAGTGTAATGAATTTTTTTATTTTCTTTCTACCTAAAGCAGTGGTTCTCAAACTTTTTGTCACTGCGGACCCCTTTCACTGTACTCGAAACCGCTGCGGACCGTTCGTATTGTCAACGTTTTTTCGTTTGTTGAGAAATTAGACTCTGAGAGATTTTCTTAGTGGCCACGGCAAGAAGCAAATTTCAGGCTTCGACATGCCGCAAATTGCCGTCACCTAAAGGTCAGTCAATTTGCAACATGAATATGTCAGACTACAGTTGTGGGGTGATTAAGCTGAATAATGACCCACGTGGGTGGATAAAAACTAGCGGATTTTTGTTTACGGACCTCATAAAACACATCCATGGACGCCTAAGGGGTTCACGGTCCACAGGCTAAGAATCCCTGACCTAAAGGAGCTGTGCAGTCAATAATGCGAGTCGAACTTATTGAAGCTGATTTATGTGGCTATACCAATGAATTCGATGCAATTTCCTTTTAAAGGCAGATCATTATGCGTGCTATGAATTATCAACTCGCGCGCCAGTGGTTGCCGATCCCCGCTCTATTTTAGGTTTCATTATCGCATATGCCAAAGCCAAAGCAGCCTACGTAAATCTCGCCCGATTTGAAACTGCTGCATGGCTTGAGTCAGTTTCGTGCTTACTTTCTATTGTGTCCTGTTATCTTTTTTGAAAGCAGTAGTATTCGTCTTGATTGAAATTGGGTTTTTGAAAAGAAAGCTCTTCTCTTGTCAGTAAGCTTCTTCACTACATTAAATTATCTAAAACACCCGCGTTTGGCGACAAATCTTTGGCACTAATTGGTTCGTTTTTTTTCAACGGGACGGCTGCGTGGGCTTGAGTAAGCACAAAACCCGGCAAATTTAAACCTTAAACACGTATACCTAGTTTTAGTTTTTAGAGTTTTGTTGTGTTTATGTTAAGCCTTCTTGTAAACCCTTATTGTTTTGGCTGCTGCAGAGAAACAGTTATACACTATTTCACTCTTTTGCATCATCAAAAAGTTTTGAACTGAATCAGGAGCTGAATAATTCTTGTTTTCTTTGTCTGATTTCTTCATTGCATGCTACAAGTTACATTGCTGGTAACTACAACGCTTCAACTGTGTCACAAGCAAATGAAAAAAGTTTATGAATAGGGAGATACTGCCTAAACGGACGAAAAGGACTCGCGGGTGATACAATCCTGTTTTGAAATATTTTGATAAAAGATGGCAGACGATTAGATGCATACCTTCGATCAGACTAGACTTTATTGTCAATGATTTCGTCGGTCGATTGTTTTATGAGATCCCAATGTTGATTTCAATTACTGTATTTTTGAAATGACGTGGTTGTTGCTGAAGCGTTTCGAGACAAAAACGACAAAATTATTTTTGTGCAACTCAAGAACGTTTCATGTGAAGAAGTTCTAAAGCAGGGGTGGGGAATCTATTTACTAATTAACACGTGCCAAATGTTATGTAAAAAATCACGGGTGGGACACAAAAAATGTCTAATTTTTTTCAGGATGAAAAATGTAACAATGTACCGTACGCATAATGTTTTTTACTTGAAGAACAAGGAGAGAAAACTATGAGACAGAGCGATACAGACTTCTCTTGACTTATTGTCTAAGTCCACGGTTCTCAAACTGAGCGTCACGACGCTTTGGTGCCTCGTTTTAATTTTTCAAGGACGTCGCACAAATATAAACTCAATGCAGTTTTATTCAATGAGCTAACAAGAGTAAAATTATGTTCAGTTTTGTAACTTTACACAAGAACAATTATATTGTTGAAGTGCAATCATACTGACAGCAGATAACCTATTTACTATCTCATGATTACGTAACTGTTTAATAATAAACGCATTGCACAAATTTTAATTTACTTTGCATCAGACTAATGAAGGCTCCAGTAGTCAGTTATAAAGTTGATGTAAACAGGAAACTAATGTTGCAACCTTAGCGAAAATCCGCGATTGAAAGTAACAGACCTATAAAGACTTTTCGCAAGTACAACGACAGTTATTTAGATTTTGGGGTCACATTCATCTTGCAGAACGGAGAGGAAAAACCTCAGTGTGTTGTTTTCAGCCAGGTATTGGCCAATGAACGCATGCTGCCAAATAAGCTTGAACGTCATTTAACATCATCACATCCGCAATTTCTGAATAAACCCAGTTGTTTTTTGGAAACTAAATGATCTGAAGAGGCAAGTGTTCTCCATTTCACAATCACGCAACTTCTAACAAATGCTTTATTAGCATCCTACGAAGTTGCGCACAGAATTGCTAAGTGTAAACAGCCTCACACCATTCCTGAGGAACTAACACTGCCTGCTGCAATCAATCTTGTAGATACGATGATAGAAGGAGCTGCCCAATAGTTAAAAAGTTGGTACCACTATCTAGTGATTTGCTTGAAAATAAATGTATAAATATGGCTACAAATTTACAAAGTATATTATTGCAACGTCTATTTAATCTCGAGTCGAAATTGACTCAGTACTTTACGGATAATTTATCAAGCTATGAATGGATTCATGATCCTTTCGTGCAACCTACTCCGCATTTTCCTTTACTGCAGGGTCTCCAAACTACGGGCTAAATTCGGATCGCGAAGACATTTTGTCAATAATGAAAAAATAACATCTTTACAAAAACTTGTTGATTTGGTAGAATGTAACGTACTGTATACCGAAACAATCACATTACGTAAGATGATGTCCGACCCTCTGAATGTTGTGNAATAACTTATGTGGCCCTTGGACAAAAACGTTTGGGGACCCTTGTTTTACCCTAACAAGAAAAAGAAGTAGCTAAATTGACCTTACCTGTGATGACTCCCTGAAAAAAAGTTTATTTTAGGACAAATTTTTTGATTTCATTGAATGACGAATACCCAACTTTGGCTTAAAAACGCTACGGATGGTTATTCCTTTCACTGCGTCGTCTTTATGCGAAGCAGGATTTTCTGCCATGGCCGTGATTAAAACCAAATATTGACAACGAAGGAACCTTGTCAATGTGTGTGGCAGTTTCACAAATTCTTCCAAGATTCGACAAAATAGCGAAAAAAAGCAAGCCCACACATTACATTAAATAATGCATATTTCCTTTTGTGGCTTCATCAATAAATAAAACTTTGATAATACGCATATTTATTAAATTCTTATTGCTGGTGCGTTGCTAGTCTAACAAGCGTTTCCAAAGGCGTTGCAACGAAAAAGCTTGAGAAACACTGGTCTAAGTATCTGCTTATCTTGTGTGCCGCAGGTTCCTCAACTCTGTTCTAGAGTTCCACGATGTTGCTTAAGGTGCTTGTAGCATATGGATATTTAAATCGGGTCCATTTGAACCTGCAGTAAATGTTGAAACAGCACGTTAAACACTGCTGGTGAATGGAAGATGGTTTGTAAAGCGATCGCCAGCGTTCGAGAACTTTTGTCCTTACGTACTGGCGCTGGTCCAGCCAATCCACATCTGGTTCATGCCATAGCCCATAAATTTGCAACATTACTGCTGCATTTTAAATTAGCAATGTGGTTGTTATTCCTTAGCGATGGCGTCGGCAGAACAGGAACGTTCATCGGTTTGGACATGTTGGCTGATCAGATGTATCAAGAGCAGAAAATTGATGTCTACAACACCGTTCTTGACATGAGAAGGCAGCGAATGAACATGGTTCAATGCGTTGTGAGTTGTTGGTGCTCGAGACGCACAGCTCGCATTTCACACTTTCCCCTTATTGGAGGATTTCACACATTTCTGTCAGAAATTACGTCTGTGTAAGGATAAAAGGAAGGCGTGATCAGCGTCACTTTGCCTACAACAGCATGATTAACGTCGTTTCACTTTCGTTGTTTAACAATAGCAGCTTGTTGTGACGCCTGCACGAGATGGCAATCCCCTTCGAAAAGCGCTTTCCCCGCTATACTAAGTTGAAGGCCTCTTTCAGTGCTGGTGATAATAAGAGAATTGCTTTGAGTAGTTATCCCTGATCTCTTTCAGCGTCTTCAAGCAAAATTTCATATTTTAAAAGTCTTCGCGTTGGCAGTCACAACACAGGTTTCACTGCACCTCTTCGGAGTCTCTTTCAAAAGGTTTCAGTGGCAAACACTCTGCTCTCTTTGTATTTCGGCGCTCATCTTATGAAAATGATCTGAATAAAGCGTAAGCTGGATAAGTTACTTATAGACAACCTTTTCTAAGAGCTGAGCTGGATTAAGCTGTTCTATGGCAACCCACTCTCAACACAAATAACTAACAAAACTTGAGCGGAATTTCCTCATACTTAATTGCCCCGGTAACGAAGCACCACTGGGCTAACTACCTTTGTTCCAACCTGCGTTTGTGTTGCTGATTTGACCACCTTTTAGTGAAACCATTCAGGTTTGAAATTCAATAAAATACAATAAATGTGAGAATACGTCAAAACAGCGTAGTCGTTGGACTATTTATGAAAATTTTGCGAAATGCAAAGGAAATTGCATCGATCCTGCTAGTTCCCCGCAGCCAGCGACCAGACTTGAAAAATTACAACGCAGTAATCTGCAATAAACTTTCGATTTGGCACACGTAAGAAATTCTTTTTTCTTGAACGAGAAGGATAGCGGCCAAGATCCTAGCACTTATCACATGATCGCAGCCAAGCAGGTAGCGAAACTTCTGGCAAAGGTATTGCACAAATATCAGATTCGTTTTGATTACTCTTGAAGTTAACCTTTGAATTGTATTTGAATGTTCCTTGAAGTGTATTCTCTTTTTCAGACGCCAGAAAAAATAGGGTGGCATACCGTCGAACGTGAACGCGCCCAAAAGCAACAAAATTGTATGAAATTTTTAGCCAGGCCTCTAGGGAGCATATGGCCACAGCTTTAAACTTTTAGTTTACTGACTCAATATACTGACTTTTACGTATGCATTTGGTTGTTTCACACAATGCTTGTGTTTCGTCAAGGATCAGTACATTTTCATCTACAAGCTTCTCACTGAGCTCCATCTATTCGGAGATACAGATCTTTCTGCAGAAGAGCTTGGGCAGCGAATGGCCGAGCTGGACATGTAAGTTGTTCAGCCGTTGTGAAACCTCTGTTCGTAAAGCTGGAGCGGGGATGGCTTAGGGATATGCATTAGCCTTAGCTATCCCGGCAGAAACCTAATTCAACCTTCGGCCTGCCCCCAGTTGCCGTCATCCAAATAGCAAAAAATATTGCAAAACCAACCGATATGTCTCTTCTAGCAGTTTTAAGCCTCATTAGGGGTAAGGACCTTCTTAACGTGCTTCCATGCTGCAGTAAACGCAATAACCCTGAAAGGACATTGCGTATGAAGCCAACTTACCGTGGCATTTCGTTTTTTGAGTCCAACAAACGAGAATGGACCTAAGCGTTAAATCCTTAATTAATCTCGTTGTGGGCTCGTTTGCCATCTGCCTATACAATGCTGTTAATGCTGCCCGTCTTGGGCCATGATGAGCTTACCAAGTGTAACAAGCAAAAATTCAGTACGTATCCCATGAATAATTAAAAGGTAGCTGCTAGATGAACGGGTAAATGGAGGCTTCATGTAAGGAGTGATAAACTTTTCCGGTTGGACGGTTGAACACATACCTTGAATCTTTGGCATTATTCGCGGGGATATTTTGTTTTGATAAACTTTTAAACCATTTTCATAAATTCTTTGACTGCTCAGATAACACCCGTAATTAGAGCTGATGTGTTTACCACAGCCTGTGTATTTTTGTGTAGTAAAGAAAACGATGCCTTGAACTTGAAGAAAATACTTCATAAATATTGCAGCCGCGTATGTTGCAACTCGTATTGGTAGTTGGTGATGGAAACCACTCAGCAACCATTAGAGTAGAACAGGTTTTCTTAACTTGAGGCAGGTCCATTGACACCTCAATTTATGTGCAGACGTTTCGTCTACAGATAAGTTGGTCAAAATCTAACTTCGATATTGAAATGTGCTTCTTCTGAAGGGGGCCATAGCTTTTGTAAAAATTTGATGGTTGTCCATGATACTAAAAAGATTAAGAAACAATTCACTACACTACTACAGGGTCTTTTGTAGTTTTCAGTTTGTAAAACACAATTTCACTAGTCGCATTCCCTCAATAATATATGTATATATATTTATACAGTATAGATATACAAAGAAATAATTTTGAGTTAGACTTTGCAGGAACCTTAACTAATTTGTAGTTTTGGTTAGACTTTTTAGGAACCTTAAGTCATTCAAATACTGCCTTGTCTGAAGCCAATCCTGCCTTGTTCATTTGTCTCAGGGCCATCTTCTTATACTGTACTATCTCGCTGGACCAAGTGCGCTAGACACAAAGCTGGTGTATTCATTTGCTACAGATAGGCATTAATCTTCTATTTGCTCTGTTCCGAACTTTTCGTGTTTACAATAGAAAGCCATTTCTCGTGAATATTTGTTAATACAAAGGAGAATAAAATATGTTTTCTTGGTTAATTTAGGCCTGGTGTTTCTTTTTATTTGAAGTCAGCAGTTTTATTCAAAATAAGCCGGCCAATCGAACTTACATATTTGATATAACCATCTGTAGAACAGAGGTGGGTAAACGTTTTGACTCGTGGGTCATATTGTATTTAAAATTTGACAGTGGCCGGATTGGGAGCAGATGCAAAGATTGTTGGTATAACTTAAAATAATGAGATGTAAAAATGAACTACCTTTATTCAAGTATTTCAAACAGGTTCGACGGACCGAAATAAAGAAACTAAGGAGCCATAGATCGCCTGGCCTGCCGTAGTCCACCCATGCTGTTTTACTACAAACCTTTCATTGTTGATAAATTTTGGCCATCTTCAATACCATGCGGTGAACTTATGTCCTTATTAGATTGCTAGCGCCATCTATGAGATTTTGCACGAGCAATGTGACTTTGATGAACTTCGCTCTGATGAAGTTAAAAGCGGGAACAGAAAAGAAATCATATGCGAAAACATATAGCAAAAGCTTTATACGAAAAACGTCAGGCTTAGAGGTGGACGCCTTTTTGATAAATTTAAAAAGTTGAAATATAAGTTGTCAAATCTAGCAGCCCTTATTTTGTTCATTTCGCCATTTTTCGCTTAAATTAACTGGTCTTCCTTGACAGACTAAAAAAGCAGGAGTTCGACATGTTGTCCCGGATCCAACCACTCGAAGCGTCCCAGAAGAGAGGACTCGCTGCAGAAAATGCTGCTTTGAACCGAAACTGCACAGTAGTGCCGTGTGAGTTTCTTCTTTATGAAATAGTTATTAGTTGGTCCAGACAATGTAGAAAAGTGAGTAGTGAGTTCCAGTGGTGTAGTCAGTCCAAAATTTTTTTAGGGGGCAAAAAATTTGTGGGACCAAAATGATTGATTTTAGGCGAATAACACTATTTTGTTTGAGATGTCGCCTCTCAAAGCACAAAATGACTTTATATTCTAAAATTTGGGGGGACATGACCCCGTAGGCCCCCCTGGCTACGCCTATGGGAGGTCTGCAAAAGTTTCTTTGCAAACAACGAATAACTGTGTTGCTACATTTTTGACACTAAGAATCTGAGCACCAGTACATTATCATATTGTACATACTCAAACTGGATAAAAGCACTAAGCAAGATTTCGTCGATAAGAAGAGATGACATGTTGTGCAATAACGAAGGACGATTTGAAAGAAAGTTCAGCTGTGACTTTGTTACAAATCTACGGTAAAATGGGGTCAATCCCGATTTCTTTGTCATCTTAAAATTGTCCAGTTTACATTTTACTATACCAACTTGTGTTACACCGTATTCGCCAATTGGTCACAACTAGAACAACACGGGCAAACTGGCCGCTGATGACATGCTTGGTTGAAGACCTGTTGCGTGGTTGTAGCAATTGTTATAATAATGGGTAAGTGCAGTAAGTGGCCAGAGCTTTTTTTGAGTATAGTCACCCAATTAAGATTATGTTTACGAATTGCACCGGCGAAAATTAATGTGTTGTGAAGTAGTGTTTCCAACCTGGGTTTTCCCGAACACGAAACCCGGGTGTTTTGGCAATTTTCCACTACCCGAAACCCATTGTTTTTTTCAACTACTATTTCCGGGTATTTTAAAAAACCTGGAATTGCTGTTGTATTCAAATATTTGTAATTCTGATAACACTGAAGTTTCAGATTTGATTGCGGGCGTGTGACGGCCAAACTAGCACTTTTGAACTTTCAACTTAATTATCATGAGGCACGAGGTGCGGGTTTTGCCCGGTGACCACCGTACGTTAGTTGTTGGTTTGTTTATATTTTCGTTCAATTGACCTGTTTAGACGGATCGTGACGTAAGTTTGCACATAATAGGTGTCTACGCAAACTTTAGTTTTTTTCGCTAACCTAATTCAAATAACTACCACGCGAGGTAGTTCTTCAAAGGTATGCCGTAGTATCGTAGTTACTAGTTAGTTCATTTGTCAGATGTGATGTGTTGGTTCATATACAAGCTGTGGTTTTTGCAATATCGATTCGTTCCTTTTCAGGTAGCAATAACTTTCTACGAAATATTTGGCTTTCCTTCAGAAGCGACTCTAAGTGGATTTTTCATCATACATATTCAGTTTAAAGACGTTAGTAATCAATGAAAATCAGAAGCTTAGAGGCATTTCTTATAAAACAAGGCTCAACAGAATCCATGTAATCCATGTAAATGAAGACCACAAAACTATTCCGGCACAGGAAGAGATCCGATCACAAATTGTGAAACGGAAATTAGATTTTTTGAGGCTACAAAGATGAGGTCAAATAACCTTGAAAAACTCCTCTATGCCTTAAAGGGAGTGCTTTTTCAATGGAACCAGAGAGGGCTTTTTTAGTCACGGAACTATTTGTCACAAAACTCAGAAACAGACTGAATGATGAAAGTGTGCTTTGATTGTCATGCGTCAGTATTATAAACATCATTGTAAAACTGTGCTTAACTTAATTAATAATTCGCTAATAAATTGCGCAGAGACCAACAGTAGTAATTTCACAATGATATTAAGTTTTATCGCTCAAAATCGCATTCATTTCAAAACCCGAAAAAAACGGGTTTTCCAGGGTTTCTTTTCTCAGCTACCCGAAACCCGGGTTTTTTTAATTTTGCCCCGAATTGGGAGCACTATTGTGAAGTCTACGGGCTCATGTTATTTTTTTCTGCTTTTAATCCGAAACCGTGTTTCCGCTGTTTGTAATATCGTCGTGAGGAAGAATTAATACACAAGTTTACGCGCTGCTCGTGTGACCTTTCAAAGGTTTAAGCCTACTCAGCTTAAGCCGCCGATCTTGTTATTTTTTGGAGTACAAGAAAATTTATTCAACAATAGTTTGTTTTGTGCAGACGACCATTCCATCGTGCGACTGCTGACTTTAGGTGAAAGACCAACGTACATAAACGCTTCTTTCATCAAGGTAACAAATCAACTTTGTACGCCATGAGCTCACAACTACCTAATTACTATTCTTCACAAGACTTATGAAGAGAGTTGAATATCGAAAGTAGCTGTGCAGCAATCGTTGAAAGTCGATGTACTAATTGTCAAGTACTAGGTCTTCGTTAAGAACCAACCGGATATCGAACCCAGTCTCCAACTTGAGAGACCCCTATTTGACCACCGCACAGTGGTACTTCTAGGCAATAAATCGCAGCAAACGGAAGTCAGGAAGGCAGCGCTGAAATTCTGGCGAAATATGAGTTCATTAAAAACACCGGTTTCTTCTAGTCGGCATATTTGATGCGTGCAACAGCAGAAACTAGTAGAACATCTCCAACGCTTCTTTTTGATTGCGCGATATCTTGTGCAATAATGAACTAATACTGTTGATAAGATGTTGAGATCGTCTACGGTGTCAGCATTCAATCTTAATTCACCTCTCCAGGCCTAACCATTTTGGCGATCAAGTAAAGCACTTGTAACAAGCTAGTCGTAAGTTTGTTTTCTGAAACAAGTGGTTCTTAAGCTACATTCCATCGAGCTTAGGGGTTCGTGAGTCAGTCCCGGGGTTTCGGCGGAGGCCTAACACCTGGTTCATTTTGAACCTTCATAAGTGGTATGTTTTGAAGACATTGTGTTTTATATTTCCAATTACAAAGAATCCGGTGAATGCACCGGGAAACTTGGATTCAGGAATCACTGAACTGTGTGGCCATGTTTTTCAGGATTACGACGTCAAGTTTACTACAATTGTGACACAAGACCCAATGCAGTCAAATATGGAGTCATTCTGGAATATGATTGTTGAACGAAACGCTGCCGTAATAGTAATGCTGACTGAAGTGTCCAAGGTGTGGTGTGGGTAGAGTTTTTTAAGATTTCTTTTGCCATTTGTTTTGTGAAACGCCTCACAAAAGAATTATCGACTCAACAAAACTACTTCCGCTACCCTAGTTTAAACCCGTTGTTTGTGATTGTAGTTAAACGTAAGTAACAACAGATTTTGAAAGCTATTCCATCGTTGCGTTGATGTCGAGTAATGTATATTCGGGCGATCAGTTACTTGTACTCATGTCGGTTCTTCCGTTTTTTCGTGCGCCAGACATGTCACTGAGGTGCAAACATGCTTTTATAAGCGTTTTGGTTCTGTCATCAACTTACGAGCATCACAAATGATACAGTTCACAACAGGATTTCTTGAATCGTAATTAGACTATCTCTGCTCTATCACTCAGTTTTGCACCACCGTGCCATGTCCTTTTCACTTCGACATGAATCTGTTGGTTTTACATCCTGCGCACAAAAACCAGTGTGAATTTGTGTGCATATATACTAGTTTGTTTCTGAATGATAAGCTGTTTAGCGACTACAGTGCGTAAGCACCAGCAAAATATCCAAACACAGGTTTATAGTATTCACTGCTTTGTTTTGAATAACATGAAAAATTTAAACGTTGTGTCTCACTCATCATATCTTTCCGATGCGCATTTTATTTGAAAAAGGTATAAAATGCAGTTTGCATAGAATGAATAACTTACACGGTAAAAATTTGCCTATACTAGCGTGATATTTAATGAATGCAAACTTTGAACATGTTGATCAAACGGGTGTGTGCCGTGCGAGAAAGGAAAAATTGGATCTTATGAATCATCGGTGATGTTCATTGCTTAGTCTTCTTTCTGCTAAGAGGCTTTTGTATATTTATGAGATATGATTCATCGGCAGGGAAGATTGAATCACAACTTTTTCAGCAGGAGGATTGTGTTTCATACTGGAACGACTCAGTGAAAACTCCTTTCACGGTCGGGAACGTGAAAGTGACAATGATCGGAAAGAAGCGGCAGCGA
>JGI24159J19872_10009709_pt1 | contig 12616 bp, 10 predicted proteins | sample Ectturendosymbi4_FD_19872 | JGI IMG/M metagenome (IMG submission 19872)
TGCAGTGTGAGTGTCATACCGGCAAATAAACTGTCACTGCAAGAATTAAACTAATTAATCGGAATTAAGCTGCTGACTTCAGGTTTTCCAGAAAGTTTTGGGTCTAGTCACAATTTCCAGGGGGGCAAATGCCCAATTGCCCCCCCCCCGCGAACGCCCATGCCACCATGTAGCAATGTACAATTAATCGGTAACTGTTACTATGACAAAATGACTTCGCAGGTTTACTAACTTATCTGGCATGGTAGTAAAGCACTCTTGGTGATTGCCATTGCACGAAACTTTGCATGGCATGCTCTGCGGTGGTCGACTGCAGCTCATTTGTCACAAATTTCGTGCGGCGAAGATGTCCCAGCCTGGCAAGCGCACAAGCTGTTTGCAGCATTAAAACTACGTTTTGAAATTTTTTGACCTTACCATCTTTCAGTATTAGAAATACCAGCATACTTATCTTTGCCTGTAGCTCTTCGGCTGCATGTGCAATGATTATAAGTGACAAATTGAGGCCACCAGTTGCAAGGTATAAAGTGTCGGAATTGTGCATAGAATGTTAGCGATAACACGCATCATGCATTTTGCATAAAACTTTCAAGTCCTGCTGTTTTGATCACTTTCAGTGTCCAATATTAAAATACCTATACATATTGTGATGTTCAGCAGATTGTTAGCTTGGAAACTTTCGTCTAAAGCAGGGGTGGGCAATTCGCGGGCCACATGTGGCCCTTGCCAGATCGTTTTCAGTGGCCCGCGAGAGCATTCAGAAAAAATCCTTAAATCTGAAATTTCCTCCAGCTTTGTGCTGATGCTAACTTGTCAGAGACTTGCTTTTATTTCCATTAGAAGGACGGCCCTCCGCTAAAAACGGCCTTCCAATAGTGGCCCCTAAGCCAAGTTAATTGCCCACCCCTGGTCTAAAGCATTCTGAACTTCGGAAACGTAGTTTCCGCCAAACAGTTTGCACACGCTGCCATACTTTAGTTTTAAGTCGATATTGATAAAGTATGTAATTTCCTAAAATCAAATGCACTTTTTCACTCGATACCCTCGACGTAAGGGCAGGCCCAATGCTTCCGTATTCCGGCGTCCCTGCCCACGCCCATTAAATTAGCCTTTTTTAAATTTACAGTATTTGGTCTTGGCCAGCGACAACGGTCTGTCTAAATTTGTCAATGTGCTCTTTTTGGAGATGGCCGCAACATGCCGGAGGTTAAAGTTACTGGTTAGCACAATACTTGTTTTCTATCTAAGAAGTATGATCTTATCAAGTTTGTGATTTAGGAAGGCTGAACCAACGGTTGCCCGTATCTCCACCTCCGCGATCTGCAAATGTGTTTTCCTCCTCTAGCGCAGAAATATAGTTGATGAAGACTGGGCTACAACATGTTGGTCTATCACAAAGCGATTGTTGCTTTTTACATTGATTGCACTTCGCATTTGTTGCTTGTTTTGCTGATTTTGTCATGATTACTGTGGCACATGTGACCCGTTCGTGGTTCTTCGCTGCCAAGGGCAAAGTATGGCAAACAGTTCGAAGCAGGCTCATTGTGGCAGCGCTTGACTTAATATTATGCTTGTGTAGTGATTATATCACACTGCTGTTAAATCTTCGTGTACGTCCTCAGCCAACAACTTCTGCTTAAAAACACATTGAAAAGCACCCAGTCAACCCTTCAGTTTCACCTTTGCAAATGTAACATCTGCCTTGGAATATGGGATCTGGTTCCGGGACCTCACTAGGCGCAAACCTCGCAGCATGTCAGCGTCACTTGTGTTAACTGACATGTTTCTGAATGGTTTGGAAAGTTTTTTTGGAAGATGCATAAATTTCAACGCGGCACAAAAACATGTCCGTCCGAGTTTAGTGAAATAAGATCCACAATAATATGTTATCGCTGGTATTCCTGGAATTACTGAACTATGGTGTACTCATGTACTACAACATAACAAACGATGCGGCGCATTGTCACTGTTCCCGACGAACCCAGAGTTGAAATACGCTCTGGCGCTGCGCGCGATTGGAAGGAATCGATCTAATCCCAGCCCTGGGGCTGATATAATTAACCACCGCGGTTTTCAGTGCGCATCTACATTGTGTTGAAACTGCAGCTGTGTCTTTTCAGTTCTTTTCAGCTTGCAGTTTCCTTCCAGCACCGTAGCAATTAGTGGGATCGCAACTGGCAGTTGTTTTGAAAATTGCCATCCGTTTCTGCACCTGCTTCAGAAAAGCAGTTACCGTTAAAAAACGTGGTTTGAATAAAAACGTAATTTGCCTTGCCTCGAAGCAACGGACAGCTTTGTGCCAATCCGCATTAAGTTTACAAGTAAACAAAGCAAGTACTTAGCATGTAACGTTAATATTTGGTTATGATGCAGTTGTTTTCTTCGGCAGAAGCAGCGTAAGTGCCGAGTCGGTGCATTTTCATTGCGCGAAACCGATTTAGCACGCTCAGTGAAAAATGAAAGAAAAGGCAACGCCATGAAAACTACGACTTGCGAACCACTGTTGTGCTTAAACAAAAACCGCGAGAAAGGTTTTTCCTCGTGTTTTTGATGCTTGAGAAAAATTCGGGTCGAAGTGAGCCACATCGCTGTCGCCAGAGTGGGGTAAGCCTGGCGTGAAACGGAAACCAATGTTGAAAGAATCAGCGAACGCTTTATATAGTGGTGCGTTGTTTCTTATGGCTTCACCGTAATTTTTTGCGATTGTCTCAATTGAAGGTCTCCCCAAAGACGTGTTGGCTTCTTGCCAATATGCAGAATTCCGACAAGCTTAATATGCAGAAATTCCGACAACTCGATATATTTTATGAAAATGACAAGAAAACCGCTGGATGTCACTTTGACTCCATGCGTGCTCGTTGAAGCGAAGAGCTGTTGGCGGTGCTAAAGCATTGAACCGACGCGCCCATAGTTTCTCGTGGCCAGATTCCGATCGTAGCGTTTTTGCGAAGCTTTTGAGTCGAACCATCCGGGTCTTTTCAAGAAGACCTCGAAAAGTAATCAATTGCCGTCTTTAGGGCTACTGCGGTTGGATGAGTTGGAAACGTATCGGCCAATGGTAGCACAGTGCCAGGTTTCGAGAGCCATCTGTGTGGTCAAGGCGTTTGAAGCTCGTGGTTGGCAAACACTTCTCTCAGGTTACCTGTACTAACGAGTGCTAGACGTAGATGGAAAGCATTCCAGAAAGAGAAAGTTAAGGCAGTTTGATGCATCACTATCTTTTGCACAGAAGCAAAAAAGCTTATTTCTGAAATCTCAATTTCATGCATTACACGAGACCACTTGTATGAAGTTAGCTTTTTTGTCATAAGTAAACGCTTGCTGTTCGAAAGAAAATAAAACAGGTACTGATACATTCTAAGTGTCTGTCGTTGTTGTTATATGTGTTGCAAGGGCAGTGTGGAGTATATTGCATTTCAGTGATTGCAAGTACGACTGCACCTTGGGCTTGACACTTTAGTTAGGAACAGAGAAAGGACAGGTTTTATCTTACAAATTTTATAAACTTCAAACATATTTTAAGATCCTTGATGTCAAATAACTCAAGCTTCAAAATTGTTTTGATGAGTATTCCTCACTGACTGTAAATTGTTTTGGTGTTTTGTACGATAAAAAGGATTTTGGTTTCAGGCATAGGTCTACTCTACAAGATGGGGTTCTGGGTAAGTAGTCGACCCCTCAGCACTGCGAAATGTATGACAGTGAGGTTAATCAGGGCAGTTTGGTGAATTTTAAGCCAAAAACTTTTACAGCAGGTTTTCATGAGACTGAGGAAAAAACTGAGGTATATTTTAGAAAAAAGGATCTTCCTGGTAGGGAAAATAGATGACCTTCTCTCTTCTATTTTTAGGAAAATGTACAAAGTTCTACCAAATTATTTCAGGTAACACAGTGGCATTTCGCACGAAAAAAACGGCGTAAAATTTGGGGCATTACCAACTTTTCAGGGCAATCGGCTTTCATTCTCCATGAAAAGTGCACCTTTTCTTGTGCCTGTGGCTGAAGGTAATTATGTGGAATATCGATCGTCCCACCGTCACTTCCAGTAGCATTTAGCAAGGCAGTCAGGACACCGAATGTACTGCTCTCTTGTGCGTCCTTTTATCTTTTGTAGGATTTAAGTTGAACGGGCCAAGTCAAGGAAACAGAACTCAAATCTCCATAGCACCCAATTAAAAGATTGCTTGATAAAGATTGTACAGTTAAACTACAGCCAAGAATAGATGTTATAAAAAACAGGAATTTTGAAAAACTGGTGATTTTGTATTGGCCTAGTTGCTTACCACGTTGTACTGTACTCTCGCTGCAAGTGACACTCATGGAAATGCTCTTCCTGTTGCAAGATAATTCTTTGTCGTCGTGAATGATTTTGAACAGAATCGTCTTTTTTACGAATCCGTTCTGGGAGCAGTGAGCAACACAGATTGCACAACACATTAACAAAAGACTAAACAATTGGTCCGGGCACGTCCCAGAGGATAGGTATTAGACTATATCATTGACTCTTTTGAAAATCTGATTTAACATTTACAAAATTCGTAGCAGTTACGTTTAAGTTTATCAACAGTTTATTTCGGTAAAACTATTTTCGTCATGGTTTCAACTCTTATGTAATTTCAAATAAGTCGATTTTATTTTCATGTTGTTCTCTAAAATTCAAGTTCTTGATTTAAACCCTTTTAGTTCACCTGCATTTGCCTGGTGCACTCAACGTGGGTGCGGTGAGGCGAGCTGTGTTTCCTGTACCTGTTTATGCAGAAGTTACATATTTTTCCGCATGAGCTAACTCTTTAGCAACACATTTTTTGTGGGAGTAATTGTATTTGGATTTGATCAAGCTTTTGTCAAAAAGCTGCAAAAACTGCGGTACTTGGAACCAGTGCAGAAGAATTGTGTGCAGTGTGCATTTGCGAACGATAAAAAAAAATTTGGTGAAACGTGGTCAGCAAACCGGAACGAATTTCCATTTGCAGATTTCATCTTGCGTTCATGCACTTTAGCTTCAGTCAGTTTCCGTCAGACAGGTCAGAAATGCAGCACTTTTCAACGTGTTTATAACACAGGAAAGGTTAGCTATTGTATTCGACCTTATGCAAGTTTTCTGCAACTTCAACAGATGGGTGCTGAAAAAAATGCATTAGCCTGTGTAGCGATGTTGATTTACCCCACAAAAGTTGTCGATTTCGCACACCACAAGAGTGTGACTTTATTTGACATATGTCAGTCACTGCCTGTTCTGGTCATGTGCTTGCGTAGTTTTACGGTAATTCGCTGAGGGGTTAAAAGATGGGAAGTATTATTGATATCACAACATTTAACACTCGACTGGGCAGAGGAAATTGGAAAAGGTGACGCAAGATGAAGTTGAGCGAAACAAAAGGTGTTTGAGACGTTGTACCGGGTATATAGTTAACAACTCTGGCGCAAAACTAACGAAACGTCTCTGAAAAACACGTCAGCGTTTTCTTCCAAATAAAATAGTTCCGGACATAAAGGAAGATCGTGGAAGCCCGTCATCAGGTTGCAGGCCTGCGCTCCCTTTTTCACGAAAGCTTGTCTACAGTGCAAAGAAGGAACAGCGACTTTTTGCTCTGATCGGCGAGTTCGATCGATGAAATCGGGCTTCCCGATGCGAAAATTGGATTAGCCGCGTAACTTACTAAAGAGGATCAATCCCGCTATATATCTGATTTAAGCCAGAACTAAGTTGTTTGCAGGTGCAGCACGAGAAAGCAATATTACTTGTGGCTGTTAGTAACAATTTATTGAACACATTCCAAAGTGAAGCAATGTTTATGGCAGTGATTCCCAAACGCCGTGCCGCGGCGCGGTACCGTGCCGCGATGACTCCTCTACTGTGCCGCGAAGGGACAGTGCGGCACGGCAGTAAATATAAAGCGAAGATTGATTTGGTGTTACGCACAATCGTGTTGCGAACAAAGACAAGGTTTGTTACCTACGGATAAAGCGACTGTTAGCCTACTTTATGGCGTGCAAATGAAAGCTGGACCCTTGTGACTTTACTTGGTATTAGAACCTGTTTTTAAAAGTTTGGTGTTTTGTTTGACCTACAATTTTTTTAGGTTGTAAATAGGAACAACGTGGACCAAACTTTATAACTAGGATATTTCATGCAAGCATGACAAAACTAAATTTTTCTTGCTTTCGCGGTGTACGGACCACAAGCGTCGTTGTTCTGGTCTTGTGGGCAGTAGTCTGGGATAGATGCATTGCAGTTAGAGTGCTTGTAACATTAATGTTCTCCAGTGAACGTTTTAGTGTGGAGCTTTTCCAAGTTAATTTTGAGCATAGGTTTTAGCTTTAATGCTGTCGATAAAGACGTCGCTAAAAACGTAAAGAGGTCATGCTGTCGTACAAATTGGTCAGTAGCGGATCAATCAAAAAACAGAACTTTGAAATTAATGATTGAACTTTCTCCGAAACGTGCTCTTGCTTGACTTGTGAAAGAAATCAACTTATGTGCAATTCTACCTCACCAGTGCACCCTTATTACATAAAATCTCGACCAAAAAATTCAACTGTTGCTGATTTTGTTTCTTTCCTGGTTGAACGTATGGTTACATGATAACAGCAAATTGATGAACTGGGAAGTATGCGGCTGGAAAGCAATCGAGGCAACATTGTTGCCGGTGGTTGGAAGTAGACCTGTGTGACGTGTTACACGTGGAACAGCCATCTATGCTTGCACACAGGAAAGACCCGAACAAGGAAGGAAGTTGTATTATTTGATTTCTTGCAGTTTGAGGAAAGAAGCTAAAGGTATTAAAGCATTGTAGAGCTTAACATTACACTCACGGACCGTGTGATTTAGCTGTAATCGGTGGAAAGTGAATCGTAACTCGTAACCGCTGAGTTTCAAATCGTCGCCAGAAACTATTTTTCAAAAAAATGATGACTGCTCGGCATGTAGCGACACGAAAAGCATGGATCTGTCACGAAATTGCCAGCAAACAATGTACAGCTTGCAGAATTCACTCCAGTCACTTATTCACATCCGCTTTTTCTCTCGGGAATGCCACTGGGGCAGCAGTCCTAGGCTAGGAAGTCTTGAAATACAGAACGCCCTAGGGCAGAGCGACGAGGTGAGTCCTGTTGACTGCACCCACGGGAAACAACCCATAGGTCGGTCAAAGATCAGGTGACGTGCTGACATCTCAGACCTGGCTTGGTCAGGTCTTGGTGTGCAGCCAGCAAAACTATCGCAGGATGCTGAAAGCTGCGACGTAGCCGAACTATCTTAGTTAATATCTTTCTATTCGGAGTAGTTCGATATTCAGGGTCTCACTAATTTGACAGCTGCACACTTTGTCGTGAAGTGTCAGGCCGTGAATTCTTCATAAAAAGCTTGCACTTGAGATGGCATTCTATCGGTCATTACCCAAGACTCATGACCTATGACTATAGGTGAGGATCGGAACAAAGACCGATTTTAAAACTCTCGTAGCATAAAATCTGCACCCTGTAAATCCTTGCCTACAATGGGTAACATAGCTGAATGCCTGTTGGGGATAATAATATAAGAATACCACTAGCCGTCGCTTTGAAAGAAAACAATGAACCATTTTACTGTATGTTGTTTTTTGCGCGTAGTTGAGATTTACTGCTCTTTCCAGCTGAGTCGATGGTACGCCAAGAGAAACAGAAATGCAGTACCGAAGGTGCTTTCGTTTCGATTTTGTGAGACTAAGTATCAAAAACTTTCACCTTATAAGTTTGAACATATTCCTCTTCGTTACTGCCAAAGGTTTTATGTGCCGTAAGTATAGACGTTGATACTTGGATTATTTCGAGGATGATTGTTTCTGTGCTTTTCGCAAAAAAACTCCCCAGACCAAACGCAATATGGAGGAAAACATACAAACAGTTAAATGTACCTCATCTAAGGTTTTCATCAGGCAAGAATTAAATTCACTTGCTGCAATAGAGTCGCCACTTAACGCTGACCTTTAAGTACAGTCTTTCCTCGCCAATTGAAAGCATATGTCAGTCTTCGGATCATGCTATAGTGTGTGCTTGCATTTGTGCGTGGCATGTAAGGGTCACTTGTAGCAGAATAATATTTTTTGTTATTAAGTCGTGAAACTTCCAGCGTTTATTCTGCGAATTGCGACATGTCAACCAAAGAAAGCATATTCGTTGGCACAGATGAAAATACAGTAGCATTTTACGGGGTCATGAAATATGCATAATCTAACAGTTTGTTTCGCTTCGTAGTGCCATTCTGCAAATTATGTAAAATCACTTCACCATTTCAGCCGAACGTTAAACAACTGTTTGAAAATCTAGGTGAACGTAAGCTGTATGTTGTAAAACAATTCAAAAGTTCATTTTGTCCCGGAAAGATTCTTCTTTCCAAGTTAAGCTTCTTTTCAATTCATTTACCACGCCATCCGAGAGATTAAAACAAAATAAATTTGAATTTGCAATTCTAGCCTCTTTGCCAAATCTGAGCTTTACAACGGTGAACGGGTTCAATCCGAAATCGAACCCTTGATGCAAGTCTGAATTGAAAGAACTCCATAACGTTACAGGAAAATGAACTGTTATGACGCCACGGATAAATCTTTTGAGCAAAAGCAATGCTCTCGCTAGGGAGTTTTTAGTATTAAAGATTTGCTTAAGTTTTTTCGGTGCTGTTTACTGTAACTGTATAGACCTTTATATTCAGGGTTGCGGAGCCGGATTCGGAGTCGTAAGGAGTCGGGGGTTTTTAGGTGGAGTCCGAGTCGGATTCCTAACAACACTGGGAGTCGGAGTCGGATTTTTTGTCCGACTCCGGATGTCCAATTGGATCATTTTTACATCACACTCCTAAATTGGGACGTCCTGTTAAAATGGTACAATTTCTTTTGAAACTTTTGTTGAAACAAATTTCTTGCTGTGTACCACGATTTCCATTAATTTTAACAGCCAAAATTCATTCCCTTTATGTTAAGGAGTCGAGAGTCGGAAATTTTGGAAAGCCGGAGTCGGGAGTCGGATATTTTACCTCCACTCCGCAACCCTGTCTATAACCACGACTGTGCTGTCGATGTGTTTCTGTTCGACATAAATACTGATTAAGATTGGTTTAATTTCAAGAGAAAAAGATTGTTTGTAACTGTCTTTTTACGAATTTAAAGGAAATTTTACTTCAAATCGGAAACAATACGTAACCAAAGCGTTCATTTCTCAGCTCAACTTCACAGCTGAAGTTTGAAAGCATAATGTAACTTTCTTGATAGACCTCATGTCGGTTGTCTTTTGATGGCTGTGTCTGCTTGGCTCTTGTTGACATGCGTCGAAACGCATCGCCGTTTTACCGAAAAGTAAAACCAATTCACCTCGTTGCTGCCGCGTCATGCCTGGCCCTGAGCAGCATCCTGTGGGTTCACACCAGCGGAAAGCTGAAAACGCCACTCCAGGCTGTGCGCATGAGACCCCGAGTGCGGATTTTGGAAATTCGTATTGCGGAGAAAGCAGCGCCGAACAGGAAAGTGCAAGAAGCTGCTGGAGAAAGCTTAGACTGGAACGCAGATGACCGTGCAAATTCGATAAAATCGACTCTGTCGCCCAAGGTTTTGGAATTGCGCGCGGCGCGAAGGAAACAGTACTTGAGAAAACTTGTTTACCCCTCGCGACCCGTGGCCATCGTTGCCACAGACTTTCCCAAGACCTCAAGCGCACCATCACCAGTGAAAAATTTTAAGCGTATTAACATCTCCGGTTTTCAACGACGGAAAAAGTTTTTGGAAGCCGATTTACTTGAAAGTCTTGAGACAAACTGTTCGTTTGTCAAGTCTCTCCGTGGTGACCAATTGGTCGAAGTTGACGACGAAGAGGAAGAGCTTGTCATGCCGTTTTCAGAGTATAAAACCTGGAAATCGGAAAAGTTCATTTCTGAATTTTCCACTCCGTTTGAGCTGAGCCCTGAAATGCCTGAACTTCCGCTTATTGTAAGTACCTCGATCAACTGTGGTTATTTGAGTAGAATTACTTCTAACATTTACTAGTTAGTCTTAATCTCTTCAGTTTTATGCAAAATACCTTTGACTGGGTAGTCAAAGGGCCAAACAAGGCAACAGTTCTCACAACGCATCCTCAATATACTCTGGTTTATCAATGTGCTTGGATTGCGGTAGGTGGCTTAATAATCAAACTGCTCAAAATCTTTGGCAAGATGGGGTGAAGTGGATGAATTCCCCAAACAGTGGTTAAGTTGAGTAAAGTTTAGTTGGTCCGATTAGTCTACTTGCCCTAACTTGCCTGGTTGATGGTTTGGCCCCAGCGCGTACGTGTCTGCAAATTTATGCGCGATGCGCCCTGATTTTAATGCTGACAAACTGCTCGTTGATGTGCATGTGCCGGTATTTTATTTAAGCAGATTACATTTTTCCCGTCGCACTTGGCGTTTTCTTCGCTGCGCTTGCTTTTTCTTCGCTGCGCTTGCTTTGACCTGCAATTCCCTCTAGTTTTTTTGCTTTGCTTATGCTAACGACCTTGCACTGCTTGTTGTGTTCTACAGTATCCTTCGTACGTTGAACCTGAAGAGAATCTGTTTGATCCGGAAGAAGTCTTCAACAAGCGCCAAATCAAAAAGGAGCTGCGATCTGACAAACTGAGAAGGTTATCCCGGGGTGACGACGATTTGTTGAAGGTGAACATTTTTCTGCTTCTGCGCGTTGCAGTAACGGTTCACTGCGTCACGACGTAGGAGCAGAGCATCAGTTCCAAAGGCTTTTGATACAGTACGGAATTTTCTGAAGTAAAGGCGTCGAGGATCTTTCAGTATCTGTGATTTCTTCGCAGTCTCCGGCTTTATTGATCCTTGCCGCACTGGCGCGTGCGCATGGTGATCTAGCAATAATATCTTGAGTGAAATAAAAGGCTATTTTCATGCAACCGGTGTCTGTCTCAACACAAACGCTGATTGTCTATCTCACCGCAAGCAGACCCACGAGACACATCATGTGACATACGATTGGACGACTCATGCAAATTTAATTCATTCATTTATAAGTACGCTTGGACGACTCATACATATTTAATTCATCCGTGCATACATGCAGTTGGACGAATCATACAAATTTTACATACGATATCACATCTGATGAGAGGCATCATACAAATTTAATTCATTTGTGACTTATCGGTGCTGGCAAACTTTTCCACACGAAAACTTGACTCAAGCTTAAACAAACAGCTTTACTTAAGTCTTGCACTGAAAGCCCAGTTTTTTTTATCTTAAATGGTAGTAGATCGTCCAAGCGCCGCCTGCGATATTGTGTATTTGCCTGACTGTTTGGAGTCATATCCATCGTGCAGTAGTGCCGAAGAAATTATTAAACAAAAGGAAATGCTGACCATAAGGCCGTTTTCAGGTTTGAACATCTTACAGAAAACCTTGCGAAATAAATATTCGACAATAACAAAATCCAATATTTCATAAGGACATCAGATCAAATGCAGTGAAGGTAATTGTGTCTCTGAATGAAAAAAACGTGCTTTGATACGTGGTTTATACAAAAATTCGTGATTTAGCTTCGACGATGAAACCTTTACTCGGTTGAGCGGGTTGCGGTCATGCAGCGTTAATCGCGACTTTTGTTTGCAGATACCAGAAATAGTTCAAGCGATGAGCAGAAAAAGCAGCTACAAAGTGCCAAACATCGTCCATTTTGTCTACTTCGGTTGTTTTCTTTTCAGAATCGATCAATACATGGCGTGAGTAGCGTGACTTTGCGAACACGATTTGTCGATTTGTAAGCATTGAGCTTGACATTGCAAACACAGACTTTTCCTATGTTCTAAAACAGTGGTTCTCAACGTTTTTTGGCCAATGGAAATCTTTTTAAAAAATATCCGATGGACCACCTTGCTATGCTGACACCTCATGAACAATTAGTTGAAGTCGTGTTGCAAAAGGTCTCAATTGTCAAGAACGTTTTATGTAGGATTTATAGAACTCTCTGTGGACCACTAAAAATTCCGACCTCAATAGAAAATGTCTGGACCACGTTGAGAATCACTGTTCTGAAACTATGTTGAAAGTAGCTGAATTGGAAGATGATACGTAGGTTCAAATTGAGCATTGGCGTGCCATATATTTCACGCTTTGCTTCAGTGAGTGAAATAAATAAAGGTGTGATAGAAGGATCAAAAGAAGAGAGACAAAGAACGATAAGATTTTTAACATTTACCCTGAATGTGTTTTTACAGTTTAGTAAGGATGTTCTTGTTTTCACTTTTCAGAGTGTATCTAAGCTGAAACCCTCAAATTGCGAGTAATCGGCCATCAATCAACCAAGACACAAAAAATTATCTATTTCATAGGTCAAGAGACACAGCATGGGAATTTTTCACAATACATGATGAAACAGTGTACAGCTATATGTAAATTATTTACAGCGAGATATCTCGTGAATCTGAACTTGGGCATTTAACAACTAAGAGTATGGCCAACTTATTTAACAACTACACAGTATGCCATCCGGCGTCTCTGCGGTAGAAGATCTTGTTGCAATCGGAAATCCCGAGCGGCATGTGCGCAAAGCTTCACACCGTGGCAGCAAGCAACAATAGAGATCATGCTCGCAATCTCTCTTACTATTGCTTG
>JGI24159J19872_10009710_pt1 | contig 12616 bp, 8 predicted proteins | sample Ectturendosymbi4_FD_19872 | JGI IMG/M metagenome (IMG submission 19872)
GCCATTTGTGCCTGACAAGAGTAACCTCTTTGCAATTGGCCATTAATCCCGCAACCTATACATCGGACTGCGTCAGCACGTCTAGCGGTCGACACAATGGGTTTCACCATGAAACATCAATCTCACGTACTTTATGGGGCACCTGACTAGATAACCTCTGTGTTTTTTCGGTGCCCCGGCGTTTTTTATGTTTTATCGAGTATATCTAGCGCAATTAATTCAGTACCGCCAAATAAATCTATCTATCTATCTATCTTGTGAGCTTTCATGTGTTAAAGCCCAATCTACCTAAACCAGAGCTTCTTAAATATGAAGGCAATCCCATGCAGATTATTAAATTTGATGGAAATCCCTTTGTTCATTTCAAACTTTAAAGGCCATATTGTAAGTTGGTTGCCCAGGACAATGCATCGAAGCTCCTGTGTCTTATACAACATGGTCAAGGTGAGGCGAAACAACTTATTGCATTTTGTATCATTTTGACCGCTGATGCAGTTGTAAACGGGCGTGCATAACAACTATGGGAAACTGTTGATAATTGCGTGAGCCCACATCGATCGTCTTTCTAGTGGACAAAAATACAATCAGCTGATTGGAAGAGCTTAGTAAAGCTTTTGCATGATTTGGAAGAATGTGATGCTAATCTCATACTATGCAGACTTTAATACTTTCGATAATTTAACAAAGATTGTTGAATGCTTGCCATTTGAAATCCAGTGGTGCTGATTGCGTTATGCAACAGCAGTTGAGAAAGGTGGACTTGAAGTGTCCTTTTCAGACCTTGCATGTTTTGTTAAAGACAAAAGGTTCACCATTGGTGGTGAACTCTTGGTACAACTGGATATTCAAGGAGCGTCACCACAGCTGAGAAACCAAGGTATCAATCCACTCCACAGCCATGGTGAAGGACAATGAGAATGCCAGCAAATGCGGTGGTTCTCACAGGTTGCACACTTGTGTATCATTTAACACTCCTGAAGCTGGTCTAATTCAAGCGGTTCCAGCAAAATCAAGCTGTTCGCACATGTCTTTGCAATTCCATAGCTCCTCTGCCAATTGCACTAGAGAGCTGTTCAAGCCCTCAAAAGACTCAGCATGTCTTCGAGTCTGCAAGGAAAAAACATTTTTTTGGTTTTGGGTTTCAGATTTTTTGTGAGTGTTGCCATAAATGGAGTAGATTTAGGCCTTTTCAGCCCACTTCATCTAGGCCTTTTTAGCCCACCCAAACCACTAGATGGTAGTATTTCTCTCAAGTTTTCATTGGAAACTAGGCTATAATCCGAGTCTTTTGATATGTTAGATGACTTGCTGGGGTTTTGCGTTCAAAAGTTATGACCTAAAAACAACAAAATTACAATTAATCCACCAATTAGAAAATTGATTAATTTGTCTATTTTAGATCCAACTTTTGAACCAGAAATGCTAGAAAGTTGATCAAAGGTTCGAAGGACTCAGATTTTAGCCTTGTTTCCAATGCAAACTTCAGTGAAATACTTTCGTCTAGCAGTTTGGCCCTAGGCCAGGTAACGTGAGCCAAAATGGACTCACAAAAAACTGCAACCCAAAACCTAAAATTTTTTTCATTGCAGACTCGAAGACTTGCCAAGTCTTTTGAGGGTTTCAACAGCTCTCTATCGCAATCGACTGGCAAGTTACGGAGTTGAAAAGTGGTGCAAAATTAGCCTTCAATGTGGAGCACAACTATCCGCTGCACAAAAAACACCTGAAAGTAGCCAGGTTTGGTGAGTGAGGAGGTTGCTCCAGCACAGCAATCTTATTTTTGGCAAGAAATTACCAGATGTTCAATGCATTGTCGTGGTGAAGCAGCCAAGACTTTTTGTACATTTGCTGCCTCTTCCCTCGCATTGACCGCATCAAATGTTGCAGGACATCTCTGTAAATATGCTGGTTGACGGTCTGGCCCAGTGGCAGCAATTCTGTGTGCACAATGCCCTCACATCAAAGAAAGAATCAACATGAACTTGATTTTGGACTTGGCCATCCTCGCTTTCTTCAGCCTGGTCGACGTTGGACTCTTCCCCAACTCATTTGCAATCATTCTAACAGTCAGGTGGTGATCTCCATACACCTTCTGGCGAACAAGCTCGACATATTTCTCGGTCCTGCTTGTGGCAAGCCTCCTGCTCCTGGGGTCATCTTCCACATCCTCCCTTCCCTCCTCCTAAACTCCTGTGCCACTTGAAAGCCTGAGCTCTTGACATTGTATCATCCCCATACACATCCTGCAGCAATCTGAGTGTTTCTGTTGGAGTTTTTCCAAGCCAAACAAGAATTTTCAATTGGTTGGTTATTCGGTGGTCATTGTGCTACAGCAAAAATTGTGGGTCTAATTTTTTCACAACGATCAACACTAGACTAACTACAAAAACAAAAGCCTGTAAAAGAGCGTACAGTTAACATAGAACGCTGAAACTGCAGTTGTACATTCATGAGAGGTTGACCTGCATTCAGAGGCACATCTAGGGGGTCTGTTTGCCTGTCATGACAGGCCCCTTTGTACCGCAGGTATGCTTCTCAGCATAAAAGCCGAAGATAAAATATCAAACGCTGCCACTGCAGGTCTCCAATGCGGGTGGTTTGGAACAGGCAACAGCCTACATTTCCCTTCTAACATTGCACAGTGCTATTACGAAACAACAACTTCCCGTCTTGACTAAGTGGCACCTGTGCAATGACATGAAAAAATCAATGTTTTTGAACACTTCAAAATGATGTTGTGTTGAACGCACGTGTTTCGGAATTTCCTCATCTGACAATGCCAACTCCAATGCAAGCAAAGCTGTCAGAAGCTCGTACACTGCCACGCAGAGCTGTTTTGTAATAATTCGGTTCATGGCGAGAACACAGTCTCAAATCGCGATCATTTTGTTTCACAATTTCGGCCTAAATTTGACCTGCTGTTTACAACTACTTGGTTATCACTAAATCAAATAAGTTAAGGCCTTCCTCAGCGTTGCTCCAAGTAATGCAGGTTTGTTACAACTGAAGCTATATTTTTATGAGGAATTTCTCATAATCAAAGGCGTGACAGCTAGTCTCAGAAATTGTGGTCCCATATGTGAACAAAATATCAGTCAAGCGTTGTATTTCCAAAAAAGCCTTTTTAGATTTGAGCAGTTGATGACATTCTTTTCTGCNCAAAAAGTCTATTGATTTCNAGTAAGTTACTTTTACATTATGGTGTAAAATCATCATAGCAATTGCAACTCAATCGTCCTTCTCCGCAGAGATTTTGCAAGCNTATTTATAACACCGCCATCTTTGATAGACAGCGCTCCACAGACACAGCTGATGTTAGGTTCGATTTTGTAAATGTATGTAGGTATGGATAAACAGCTCTCATTGATGTATGGCTCACATTTGCTGAATGTTCGACAAGCTAAGTATCTTTTCAGCACCATATTTGTAGGAACAAACATCGGTTTCGACGTAATAAATGCGCTGTGACCAAAAGCAATGATAATTTGGAAATCTGACAAGGAGATCAATACCACTTTCCATTCTACAGCGAATAGTTGGTAGCGGTAGGCTGCTAGTCCCACTAATCAAGTTTGATTGGATTTTAGGTAGAGCTCGATCGATACGACTTTTTTGGGGCGATATCGATGTTTTCATTGCCAATAATCGATGCCAATATTTTGCAACACTCAAACCACAGTTGAAAGACAATACTGCAGTGCGATGAAGAAGCGTATAACATGGAATTATGTGCAAACCTGGGTCACTAAGATAGTAAAAAAACACGGCCTTGTTCGCAGGCAACAAAAAAAGTCGTATTGATCCGCGCAAAACCTGGGAGCAAATGTTACGTCATAGACCGGTTTATTGGGAAGATTGTGCAGTGGTCTGAATATTGCGCACTACTTGATGCAGTCGGAGGGCTGTGCGTCGTAAGGAACAGTACAGAGAATTTGTGTTAATTAATCATAGACGAAGTAGCAACTTGGTTTTCCAAACACTCAGTGCAGAAAACTAGTGTAGCAGCTTTTACGAACAAATATTGCTAATATCCTGTATATTGGCAGAATTTTGCCGATATAATACTTTGACAACATTGCAAAATTCATCAGTCGATTTCTAGTCTTAAGAGAAAGTGTGGTTTTATGCTGAAAAGTTATATGAAAAGCTGCTCTTCCGCGACAGACCCCTTTTCTCCAGGCAAGATGCGCCACTGCCTATATTGTAATGTATAGCGCTAATTCAGAACAGACACATAACTTGTGCAGCACACTCTCGTTACTTTTCAAACACATCTCGCATTTGCATCTTCAAATTTTGTTATTTTTTGAGTGGGGTTAAACGACCCTCATGGTGTGCTTGGTATTAAGGTTTACATTGTAGTTCGTTTTTCTTAGTGCAATAGAGTTCAATGACTGCAATGCACAACTGCACAGTGATGTTCCACAGTGGAGTTTTAAATTGGCTGTGCACAAGGCAGTCAGAGAAGAGAAGACGGTTGCAACTTTTCAGGAAAACATTGAGTTCTAAAATGATCTTGCAACAAGATGACACACATGTTTCTTTGTGGTTTAACGTTGGGTCACATAATGCGCAAAATTTAATTAAATGCTTTTGTAGAAGAGAATTACACCTGTCCATCAATGGAGGCATCTCAAATCATGAAACCCATTTGTACCTACCGCACAACAACTTATCATATCATCTCACAACAGAAGTGCAGCGCTGGGCAGATATCCGATGGAATGCGAAGTGGTTGGAGAACACTACGAGACTCTGTACTTCATCCCTGACATCGGCATCCATCCTCCTAGGATGGCCCTGCCAAGAACAGTGTGGTTCTGACTTAACCGCCTCCACACTGGTGTTGGACATTTCTGCTCCTGCTTACACAATTGGGATACGGCTCCTTCTGCTGTTTGGGAGTATTGTGCAGAAGAACAAACTGTTGAACATATTGTCCTTCAATGTCCAATCCACTGACNTCCCCATGGACTACCTTGTCTGACAGCTTTCGATGACGTGACAATTTATTGGCTGCTGAAAACCTGTCCCAAGTCCTAGTGCGTCCATGCAGTGGAATGAAAGAACTGGCTCAAACGATGAAGAAGTGAAAAAATATTATCAAATTGCAAATTACATGCAAAGAAAAACAAAATCTAAGAACATAATACTCACGTATATTGCTTTTGCTCGGAATAAATCTGATCTTTGCTTTCTAGAGTTTGTGACAAAAGCTCTTCATTCTGTGACATCAAACGACTGATTTGTTCCAAAAGATGTTTGTTTTCTTCTTCCAAGTTAGCTTTGAGTTGCATGAGGACTTCACAACGGTTGTTCAGTTTTGCAGCAGTTATGTCCAGCTGCTGATTGTGGTCCTGATCAACAGCAGAAGAAAACCCCAAATGAAAGTTGTGCAAGTTCATGAGATCATCACTTATCATGGTGCACAAAATTGTGATTTGCTTTATTTTTTTTTATCAAGAAGCAATCATAAATTTTGAAACACTGTCTAATAAAAACATAGCATTGTTATTTCACACTTATATTAAAAACATAGATATTAATCAACTAGGTTGACATGATTGAATGAGTGTTATGATAAGTCTATGGCCTCTTTGTTTATTCCTACTCTACGAAATTGTGAGGAAAGGGGATGGTTTTGTTAGTGTTGTAAATGTTGAGAGGACATGATTCGTTCTGTGCCTATTATCAAGTTTCACAAAACATCATCTTTGTGCAACTAGGTCTGAAAAAATCTCCTGAGTCCATGAACAAAACATTTTATTTTACACTAGCATCAGCGAAGCTTCGGGATGATATTACACTGTGCATGGCAAATCGAAAGTGTTGAAGAGCCTGGAAAAGGTGCAGCACAAGCTAACCACTGCAGGTTGCAAACTAGTTAGTTTAAGTTTAAGTTTTAGTGAAATCATTTATTTGAGTAAACAGTTTTTTTTTCTAATTTTGTAAAACCCAGTTTCTTTTTGTCACAGCTTGCATTCTTGACATGAGTCAGTTGGTTAAGATGTTCTGATTTGTGCTTGTGTCATGATTCGTTCATTTTAGCCTTGAGTTTTTTGCTTTCTCTGCTCTTACTGTACCCTTTCAACTTTTTACCCATAAGCTTTGCTTCCAATTTTCCAGCCTTAAGATGTGTAATTTTATGTGAAATCAATTTCCCATTAAAATTTTGCTGATCAATTCCTTGCTTAACCCCATTCTGCGGATTGCATACTTGGATACTGCAGATTGATAGTATTTACTGACCATCGCCTAATGCTGGTATAGGATTTGAAAGGAGTAATACAACCAAAAACGTTTAGAAAACACATACAATTACAGATCAAGAAGTTATACTGAATACAACACGAATTTCAATACCTCATAAAGCACAAAAAAGCTTTTGAATAAAATCAAGCAATCACAATTTGTAGCACCTATCTTCCTGAAGCATTGCACAAAATTAAATGTCAATGGGTAATCTTACAATGATGCCACATATAAACGGTTAAATGAATTGGTTTTACCTTTGTTACTTGCCAATTCCTATTTTCACATAAATTTGAGTATGAGTTACTCAAGTAACCAATCTCCACCAAAGCAAATAAGTTGAATACATAAGAAAGATTTTTAAAATAGGAAATCTATTTCACATAACACTATGACTCTAACACTACGATTCCTACTATTTGTCAGCAGTGCTTGCAAGTGAAAAGTTGAAACAAGGACAGAAAAAAGAAACATGCAGAATACAAGTTGCAACAAGTACAGAACTGGAAAACATTTTGTTCCCAATACATGCTTTCGCAACAACTGCAAAAAGCTGTCACAACATATGCAACAACACAACAGACCCACATTGACAGAACCATGCTGCTATGATCAAATCAAAGTGTTGGAAGAATGCGTAAACGGGATTGCATTCATACTCCATACAGTGCCTTTGAAATGAAATGCTAAATGCTGTGAAGGGAGGTATCAACATCACTATCTCCATGGTGACGAAAAACGTCAGAAGAAGTTGGCAAAGGTGAATGGGGAAAATCAATCTATAATGCAAAAGTATCAAGGAGGATCATGCTTTGAATATGAGCTTGTGGGTTAAATTTTTTAAAGTTATTCATCTACACAGGTATCCAGAAGAGTGAAAACTGTGTGGTGTGACAAGAGTAACAATGTAAGCTTCATGGATAGATGGTTTATTCATGATGTCATGGAACACTCAATAGGGCTGCAATAGGGCCATTTTGTCGTTGTCAACTTTACAATCTGGGTTTCTTCCAATTACTTAGGAGCTTCTTCTTTGTTGTTTGAGCAAGTTGTTACTGTTGACAGCTAGGCCGCACTAGATCTTGGAGCAGGTGTTGAGCAGCCATTCGATTGTCTTACCATCCAGAAGCGATGTGCTCCATGGGGAGGTTGATGGATTAGAGTTAGGCATTGGAGGACATGGTCAACAGTTTGTTCTTCTTCTCCACACTCAAAGGCCGCAGAAGAGGCCATATCTCATTTGTGCAAGCGGGAGCGAAAACGTCTGACATGGATATGACGTGGCCAAGCCATACCCACGCTGTTCCTGGAAGGGTCATCCCAGGAGGGTGGGTGCCAGGGATGAAAGCAGTCTTGTAGGTCTGTCCAACCATACCACCTTCCATCGGTGATCTGCCCAGAGCACTGCATTGCTGTTGTTGTCAGATTAACTGATGAGTTGTGTGGCAGGCACAAATGGGTGTCTCCTTGATTTGAGATGCCGTGCGTTTGTACTCGATGGACACGTGAGCGCTGAGTGAAGCAGATGTCCAGTCTCCATGACACAGCGTGCTAGAGATAGTGTGGCTCCATTGTGACGAAGCTCAGCAGATTGGATGCCTGCGAGGGTTGGAAGGTTGTCCGCTGGTGTAGGACGCAGGCATCCAGTCACAATTTGCAAGGCGTCATCAATGTCAAGGGCAATGAGGCGGGTGTGAGCATTCTGGCAACAGGCAGGAGCACAGTACTCTGCAGTTGATGTTCCAGGGCTAAGGTGACAGTTCGCAACATTGTTGCTCCAGCACCCTAGCCAGAGCCAGTGACCTGTCTCAAGAGTGCAACACACAGGGTTGATTGATTTAAATCTGTGATTTAAACCAAGCAATAAAAATCAAGAAAATCATGTTGTTTTAGACCTGTATGTGATGTCTATGACACATTTATTTAGCATCCTAATAGGTTTTCATATAGCCTATACAGTATAAGTGTAGAAGGCAAAGAGTGTACTTCTTATGATGACACCAGTTGAAACCACTTGAAGTTTTATCAACCATAGCAGCTGTGAGGTCACAGACTCTATGTGATTTAACTGCAAAGAAGACACGTGGACTGAAATCATTAACCCTTGCAGATTCAGAAGTCATAACTGTTAGAATCCCACAAGTTTGAAAGTGTGGACTGGCATAACGCCGTAATGTGAAAGTTGCATTTTAGGCTGTTGATGTAAACGTAGTTTTAGAACATATTTTTGGTTCATGAAACAGATATATTCATGAAACAGAGAAGTTTTATCAATCATGGCAACTGTGAGGTCACAGATTCTATGTCAACTGCAAAAATCATATGTGAACTGAAATCACTAACATTTGCAGACTCACAAGTCAGAACTGTCAGAATGCCGCAAGTTTAGAAGTGTAGGTTGGGATAAAGCAGGCCTATTGCTAAGTTTTGATGTTTAGAGAGCAAAATAAACTGTTAGGGGATAAGATTTTTGCTTCTATTATGGTATATGTTTAATACAAACTTTTCTGGGCACAAAAAATTCAGGGACACTGCCCCTGAATGCCCGGATGGCTACGGGCCTGGAATAAAGTAAAGTTACATCTGAATTCCAGCAAATATGTAGGTTGTTGACTGTAGAAAAAGTAGTTTTAGAACATATTTTTGATTCAGATTCACCATAACACATGTATTATAGGTTTTTACCATTTTATGCAATTAAATTATACTTTTGCAGAAGCTGAACTAATGATCAAGTTTTAACAACAGACTTCACACCAAAAGACTGGCAAGCTTGTATTTTTGTACAAGCTTCTTAACATGCCATAAGTTACAGTTGATGAACAGATGGTTTGAGTATTGTCATTCCAATAAATATTTTGTTTTGTACACTGGTACTGGTATTATGAACTGATTTGATTTAAGTGTGATGCATAAGTGCCAAGTAAGTTTGAATGAAAATTCAGATGAATTCTAGTTGCTGTACTACTGTAGAACAAAGCCCAATAAATATTTATATTACAGCAAACTCTTGTGTGCCCCGTTCTTCACAACTTGCGAGATGGAGTTTGCTGAGACAGGGCACAGTTGAAAAGAGCATCCAGACCTGCCAGGAAGTTAATTGATGGTGCTCCACAACTTGCAGCTGGAGTGCGAGAAGTTGATGGAATTCACAGCCTCTTCCCATCGCTCCTGCCTCTTCTGTTTGAGCCATGAAAGTAGGGACGAAGCGGCTCCATCAGAGTCATTCCCCACTGGGGCTCACATTCTTTCACCCAAAATGGCACATAGTTCTTGTGACAGCCAGTTGAGATATATTGTTCAGCTGCAGAAAGTAGGCTCTCGCAAAATTCCTGGTATGCCTTCTCAATATTTGTTGTGTCCGGAGGTGGCAATCTCTCAACGGATTCAACTGTGAGAAGGTAAAAGCGCTTCCAATCAGCTTTGTGCAAGTTCCAAAGCTTTACCGGATCGCTGTAGACAGGAACTTTGAGCCTTAGTGGCTTTGTGAGGGAGGGTCGATGTTGTGACTGCATGAGCTTTCCTAGAACACATCTGCCTGGCAGTTGGTTGTCCTGACTGACACTCGCAAAGACCAGGTCCGGGTTGGTGTCGATGTTCCATCATTGAGAGAAGCCGGCTGCTCCCTTTGGGTCATGCAGCAGCTCAAGGTTGTTGGATGTTGCTCAGGAGCCCAGGCTGTCACTGTCAGATGTTTTGTTGTAACCCCAGTTGACACGCTGGCATTGAAGCTGCCAGCATACAGACTGGGGTTTGGGAACGTCGGGATGGTCGTAGGTGTGAGTTGCGAATGTGGAGGTTTGTAGACGTTAATAATCTTGTATCCTGCGACGTCCACGCATAACCACTTAGTCTTTGATTGCTCTGGAGACTGATCGACCAGTGACCATTCCAACTGCTCATGGACAAACGTGGCAAGGCCGTAATTTTTGCTCAGGACTGACTCAGCTAGTGATAAGTTGGGAATCACTAGCTTGTCTGCAGTTGTGTAGTGGGTCTCCTGTAGGACAATGATGAGTGTCTTGTTCTTGTAGGCTAGCTGCTCGATAATGCTGATCTTGTTTGCGGTGAGCCCCTCAGTTTTTGGGTGGAGTATACTGGGTTGTGGGTGATCTTCAGCAGCATCTCCGCTGCCATGCCTTGAAAAGGGCGTTTTCCTATCCAGCCAGCGCTGAATACATCCAACACACATAGCACTGGTTGCCCTTGTGACAGGTTTAGTAAGCATGTAGGAAATGCCGCAATGGGGAGGGCCTGTTGAAGGCACCTGTCAACCTTTGGTACAATTTCCATCTTATGGAAAATTTGTTTACTGTTTGATGGCATGTCATACAAGTTACTGCACAAATACCATAGTTTGCACATGTCAGGTTTTAGTTCAGTTGGATTGATTTTTTCAATATTGTGAAACAGTGGGGACTACACATTTGTTGTGTTTTCCATGGCAACCACAACGTGCACAGTGCTTGTTAGGCCTTGATTCACCTTCAGTTATTTTTTTCTAAATTTTAACCAAAAAAACATACTTTTAAATTCCATAACTTTTGAATCACAAATGCCAGATGGCCAATCAGGTTCTAAGGATGCAGACCTTTGTCTGTTTTCTTGTGAAAGAAACAAAAAATTGTCTCTTGGGATTGGAGCCCAGGACCTGATGACAGGGGCCAAAAGTTTCTAAATCTCCCCTTATTATGACATCACCCACAAAAAAACTCAAATCCACAACTTTCCAACTTTTCTTTAAATCAAAACTACAGACTTTCAGCATCCTTTGAAAGTTTGAACAGCTCTTTTTCTCAATCAGCTGGTGAGTTATGATGGCAAAATTTTGTGCAAAAAAAGTGACGCATGTGGGAATTAAAGGGTTGAAGTAAAGTGCTTGTATTTTGTTATTTTATGTCCAATTGTGGTATGTCTTTTGTAGGTAATCATTTCGTTCATATTTAAGCTGTTTTCTTTCTCTGATAGAGTTAGCTGGTGGGTGAATGATGTAGCCTGGGGTTGTGCCGTTGCCTGGGTGGTGAAGTTTTGTGCCCCGTACAAAGGTCCAGATTTTAGATAGGGTGTAACCCACTTGGACTTCCATTTGGACTTCTGACTGCCAGAACTTCCATTGATGTCAATCTGGGTAGAGTGCTTGGGAAAATATGACAGATGCAAACCTTCCATTAAATCTATTTGGAACTTTGTGTGAACACTAGAAATTCTGACTGGTCAAAAATGACTGGCGTGTGAGAAAAAGGTTTTCGTTTGTGTTGATTTAATTATTCATTTGCATAAAAATCGTTTCAGCGTTTTTGCAAAAAAACATGGTTTTAGTTTTCTTGGGAAATGTTTAAGTTTGTTTGCAAAAGAATGTTTTTTACACCAGTCATTTGTGAAAAGTTGATGTGGAATGCAGAGTAACCAGAAACGTGGTTGAGCAACATTAGGTTGACGAAAAACCACACCAAAAAAACTGAAAATATGTTACGAGAAAAAAATGTTCTGTTTACTTTCCTTTTAGTCCACGCCCTGCAGAAGATTTATCACTGATTTTGGGGAATTTTTTCATGTAATATTTAGCTGACACCCACGATGCCCCAAATGACAACACTTTTATCTTGGAAGCAAATATAAATGCAGTACTGTAGTTGGACAGCACAGTGATGAAAATTTATGTGCATAGTGGGTATATGTTTTTGATCAAAAAGCAGAAATATCAAAATTTGTTCATATTATTGATAGGTTGAAAAACACTGTTGTAGACTATTGATTGATCAGGCCCAGATGACTTGCGTTGAAATTGTGTGACCCACTACCTGGTCAATACTTTTGTATGCACAAACGCACATTATTTTTAGGGCGCTAAGGTAGGGAATTCCTACATGCAATTCACTGAGAATCTTGCTGCTGAACACAGTGTGTTTCTATGCTGTGATGATTAGATGTCAAACTCTGTGGCCCACTTAACACTTCTGCGTCTGGGTGGTTTTGGCAATTTTTGCAAAAAACCAGCAGTTTTCGGTTGCCTTACCGACGACCTAGCTCCTCACCGATTGCGCTAGAGAGCTGTTAACTGCTCAAACGGATCGCCCAGTCTAGTAGATTGCACTCGAAAAAAATTTTTTGTTTGGGGGGTGCGGTTTTTTTGTGAGTGACGTTATAAGTGGAGGGCTTTTAGGCCACCTTGAACCACTTTGCCCGGCCCTGGGCGCCAATCGTTAGGTGGCAGTATTTCGCTGAAGTTTTTACTGGAAACTAGGCTACAATCCGAGTCTTTTCATACTTTGGATGACATGCTGGGGTTTCGGGTTCAAAAGTTGTGATGTAAGTTAGTAAAAATATTTGACTAATTAGCTAATTAGTTAATTAATTAATTTGT
>JGI24159J19872_10009711_pt1 | contig 12615 bp, 5 predicted proteins | sample Ectturendosymbi4_FD_19872 | JGI IMG/M metagenome (IMG submission 19872)
CGCGCAGTTCACTATGACATAAGTTGGCAACAGGTCCCGCGCTTAAAAAGCTGTAGGCCACGCGCAGCACTACACAAGCAGCTTCAATAGAAACTGTATGTTTGCGTAGGCTAGTGGTAGGCGTATCGCGGGGCCCGATTGGAAGCAATCGGCTAAGGGCCAGCCCTGACATTTAGCCTCATTTCTTGTAATGTCACGACAATGGTGACCAACCAATTCAAAAGATATTTATTCTCTGACTCTTTCAATTTGCGACTTTCTGCCTATGTTTAATGCATGGGTTCGCAAGTCATTTGATTTGCCTGAGCTTAACCAAACCCTAAGTGCATCAATGTTTTCATCCAAGTGCAAAACATTTGCTTTACAAGTACGTATCACCTAGTTTAGCTGGACATTCTTTTCGTGTTAATGCAGGTTAAACTTGGTATTTTTGTGCCAATTCACAGTTGTGCAGTTTGATTTCTGTTTAATCTCAAATATATTTTCGTGTCCTTATGCAAATATAACTCCTAGACTGGAACTTTTGGCGTTTATTTCATACATTAAAATTTCACGTTAAACCTATTAAATATTGATGTTAAATGGATAAAGCAAAGCGTGATTAGTGTTGCTTTCAAAACACCTCTAAAAACAAGATTATGAATCTGTATTGATAAAACTTCACATCAGCATCGCCCGGATGAATATTTTGGTTTCACACCAAGCTGTCCCCCCCACATTTTGCAACAAAATTGCGCCCATGCTTTAACTTCCCCTTAGAGCACGGGTGAGAACTTTGCTGACATCACCCAGAGTTTCGAACCTATCAGGTACAAAAGACGATGATATTTTCTTCAATAGTTTCAGTTCAGTTGCAAGGGCATCGACGTCTATGTCGTCATGCAATTTTAGATACCGGCATGTAAAGACAAAGCGTATGTAGCAAGTTGTCTGTGAGGATGCCAATTGTGTTGCCAATGCAAAAATAGAATATAGCTATTTGGTGTTGCCAATGCTAAAACAAAAACACAATTGAAATTGATCTGTCAAATATTTCTTTTGCGTATACAAGATTCAGCAAAATTTCATTATTTAGGAATTGTGTTGAAATGCTTGAAATTACACCAATTTTTCGATGATGTGATACGAAAATTTTTGTACACACAAGCAGGTAAAATCACGCCATTTTAGTAAAAAATGGTGTAACATCATCTGTCAACACTGTTCGACAACACTAATGCGGTATGCGAGCCCTAGCAGGGTGACTAGACTGTGCACCATGTATTCTGCCAAACATTCACAAAATCCTGCCAAATTCACTACCAAATAATATTGCCAGAATATTCCCAAAATTCTGCAAAATATTTTTCATTAAACGATGTACTTTAACAATGGCAACACTAATTATGTTACCCAACACTAATTATATTACTTAAACTTATTTGGACAAAATTCGAAATTTAAAAGTGGGGGGGCCTAGGCCAATGTGGCCCCCCGGTTCCGCAACCTATGCCTTGGGGTATTGAGGCAATATTTTAAGGACCCCTGCCCTAGAATGAGTAAACGAATAAAGCTAAGTGCTGATGGCTACCAAAGAGGTAAAGCCAACAGGAAAGAAAATGTATTGAAATATGCCGGGTGCACAGTTGCAACTGTAAAGAAAGCAGAAAAAAGGAACAGCAAATGATGACAAAGGTGGCGAACGGGTAGAAAAAGCAAGATACATAATCAGGGGTGTAGTGCTGAAAAAGGAGGTGTGGGAACTTCCCACAAGGAAGACTTCACCAAATTCTTTGAATAAAATGTGCATTTGCTTACAAAGTTTTCCACACTGGATGTTCCTGTTTCACTGTAGACTTTTGACTAGCAGTGCGAATCTGCGTGTCACTAGCACATATGTGAGATCGCAGCCATGTTTTAATGTTTTTAGGTAACCTAGTGCAAAAAGGTGAGGGATCGCGTTCCCACACCAAAAAAAGGTGCGGGAACACCGTTCTCACGACCACCCCACTGCACCTCTGTCCATAATCCAGAATGATGAACAAGACCCATTTCAGTTTGTGAGTGTTTTGATTTTGATGTTTTTATATTCCTTATATCTTTACTGAGCACAAACCATGATCTTCTTTCATTTCAAATTCTTGTAAGCCTGAATAAATTTTTGAGGGGCGGAAATGGCGTCACTTTTGCGGTCGGCCCCGGGTGGCACTTTGCCCCGCTACGCCACTGCGTTTAATCAATTTATTTCTGCTGCAGTGCTCCTGCAAAGAAATGAAAATAAGGTCGTACGCAACATTGCAGCAATAAACAGCACAGAATCGAAAACAATAAGAAACTGAGATTGAAAAAGCTAGTTCGTTCTGTTGTGGGAAATCTTCACGCAACGATTTACGTAAACAATTCATGGCCGTAGTCAGGGTCAAATTTTTACCGAGTCGAATATGTTAATTGCGTCCCCGGTTGGGAATGTTGTGAAATGTAGCTTATGGAGATCTAACATCCTGTCTTTATTTAATTTAGGCTGGTGGTATCTGTGGTGGTTGCAACGCAATGTAGCTGCAGTGCTGTTCTTTTCAAAACAGTCGCACAATAACGTATGATTTGATTTATCGTAACAAAAATGTTTTGCGGCAGCATTACAGAAAGTTTAACGAGGCCAGTGCCTCATTTGCTTCAATGTAGCTACGGCGTGGCAATTGTTTACGGAAAAAAGGGCTGAAAAGTTAGAAGACAACTGATCGTCTTTAAAACACATACTTTGCAAAAAATCACTAGATTGCAGTGAAAAATCACTAGATCTAGTGAAAAATAACGTGCGGAACCGGTAGTCAAATCAGCTCCAACGCCGTGTGCATAGCTGCACCAAGTGAATAAAACTCATCGGCGATTGTGACGACACAATAAGAGATAATCCTATGAGCACGTTCAAATTTCATTCTCGCAGTTCTTTGGTGGTGCCCACCTAATATCATTGGTTAGTTAGTGTTTGTGGCATTTCAGACTCATTTGCAACTTGTTGAATTGCTACTGAAAGAGTTTTACGCCGTTACTCAGAAACAATGGATACTGATTTGGTATGCAATAACAAGAAGTGCAGGAAACCACTTCATTCCGGACAGGCATGGGTTACCTCATGCTCACACATATTTTGCGAAGCCGATGGAGAAAAACACCTAGGTAAGTGAGACTGCTTATGATCTGGAAGGCAGTGTGTTAGAACGCAGTATGTATTTTTTTAGACCAGCAGCAAGCTTGATTTCAGAGTGCGAAAACGCATAGGGAGGAGTATGGAAGATGCCCTACAGTCCCCAGCAGTTACGCTGCACGCTAGGCTGAGTACCGGTACGGCTTAAAAATCTGATGCCGGCGGTTTTGGCTGCAACTTCGAATTCTTGTGTCGACTGACATGTGCTTTCACTAAAGTTTGGCCTTCAACGTGATGATTCATCCGACATTTCTATCAGTTCCCAAAAAGTGTTAGTGGATTTTACTTTGCTGCTGTTGTAAACTGTGTATCTTGTTTGTACAGTATTTGCTGATTTGGAGCGATAAACTTTGGTTTCGGTTAGGACAGTGGTTCTCAACCATTCATGAGCCGTGGCCCCATTCTAAGTTTAACTGGTGAATAGCCTACCTAATATATCGTGACACTTGGGTTATGCAATATCACCGTAAAGCTACCTAGTGAAGGCCTCTGCTCGTGCCCCGTTTGAGAAACCCTGGATTAGGGTGTTTTGTTGTCATGCCCATGCCTTTGAACTGCTTGATGTGAATTCGGGTATCGCCACATTTGTTGGATATGGCTATGTATGCGTAAAACTAGTCTAGTGCATTACATAAGAAGGTACATCATGGGTTGTGTTTATTGAACTATTTGTCCACTGGCTGGAATTAAAAAATATTGCCAACCCGTAGCGTAGAGTATAGCCCTTGGGCCAGTGCTTCCCAAAATGGGTCGCGACACAAAAATGGATCGTNAAGGGTGAAGGCGATCCAAACCTGAGTCAAAAGAGAAGATTGCTGACATTGAAAACGAACTTAGCAACACACTGCCAAAANTCATCCATACAATCAATATTTTTTGTAATATTAAGATTGTCATAAGCTGCTTTAGGCTTGGGTCGCTAGATGTTCACCAAACTCAGGCTTGGGTCGCGCTCAAACAAGTTTGGGAACCGCTGTCTTAGGGGAATCAAATGCACGCAAAAACTTGATACTGCAAGTACGTCTTGCAGTCAGTGAGCAATCAATAGCGATTCGTGTAGGACTATGCAGAAGTGGTTACCTCAAACCGATTTAAATATGAAAGTATGGTCCAGGCAAATGTGTATTTGGCAATATGCTGCAAAGCGATTGACGTTAATCCGCGATTCAGGTCTGTGGCATCGGAAGAGCTTCCAGCCAGGAAACAGCTTAATTCGTTTGCCGTTCTAAAATTCAGATTTACCGTTTAGTTAGAAATATGGCACAAGCGTAGTCAGACACACTGTCAAATTTTTCTCGAACGTAAAACTTTCGAGAAGATTATAAAACTATGATACGATTTGTGATTTTCCTAAAAAGTAATTCGGTGGGACGGCAACGAGATAAGTTACGCAATCTTGAACATTGCAAGTAATGACGGTTAAAAAATGATGAGAAAATCCAATTTTTTTATTTGTTTAGAAAGAAAAATTCCAAAAAAAGAGTATTTTTAACTGAATACTTCCTACAATTATTTTTTTGTACAATTTTACATCAAACATATTTTTTTTAATGTACGTAACAAATTTTTCAAATGCACAAATTTACATCAAACGACCAACGTTTAATTTTCTGTTCTTTTTTTGTAAAGGCGTCTAAACTACAAGAAAGGTGGTAGACTTGCTTGTGCTTACAATGAAATATCCAGGATATTGGATCTGTTATAGGTTTTCTGAAAATTAAAAAGTTTTTTCAGAATTTTCTAAACTGTCAGTTTTTAGTTTCAAAATCGTTGAAATCACCCGCCTTTGCTGCACACGGTGACTTGTCTTTCGACTCGTGACGCCAGTTGCTTTGATGCAACTACGTCTCAGATTTGGAACCTTGTGTGGTCATTTTTCCCCTACATTTTGCTGTCGCGAATAATGCTTGTAATGTAACAAGATTTACTTCAGAATTCACTGTAAACTTCACCGTGTTCCGGCGTTAGCTGTATCTTGTGAAATTTGTAGACTTTTCCTGACGCTCCCCACATCCAGACCTTGCATAGGTGGTGCTCCTTGTGCGGCTTACAGTACACAAAATGACTCTGATTTTTAATCGATTATGCCGTGGAGTGTTGTTTTTAGTTGGTACTCGGTACGGTTTTTGACGGCGATTCAAGCTATAAGAGCTAACGCGCATGCTTTTAGGAAAAAAACTTGATTGCCTAAGTACAGCAATACGTTTTACAGGTTGAAAACGCAAGGTCATTTCACTTTTGTAGCGATACCAGGGATCAAAACAAAAATTTTGAGGTGCCTCTGCGCGTAATCGTGAGAAAATGTTTGCTTTTCAAACAATGGTTCTCATAAACTTTAACCCTCCACGAACCCCCAACTGTTCGAGACGCGATTAGATCCCGAATTAAACCATATTACGTTGCCAGCTGCGTATAACAGTGTTTTGTGAAAGGTCAAGGTCCTGGTGTAATTTAGGAATTATATTTATTCAGAAATGTGTCAAAATCAAATCCCACTGAGTACTGATCACCCATCACGCACGTTGGTTGACGAGGCTGTTGATCCTATCACTTGACTGGGATAAAGCCACCTTCATGGCAAGCCTGAAGTTAAGACGTGCCAGCAGCTTTGTTTTTGTGACGACCAATGCAGAGTGCTCGGCTTTGCAGAGATAGGTTGTGACGAAACGCGGTGTCAAATGAACAGTTTCGTCACGAGGTTGAGGAAGGGTTCGCGGTTGCTTTCCCGAAACTTCGAGAGGATGGCAACGGTGGAGAACTGCACCTTCAAGCGGCCAGAGGCCTTCAACCCAATCAGATCATCTTTGATCTCGTTTTCTTGGTCGATGTCGTCAAATGCAATCGTGNAATGATCCTGTATCCANGGACCGGCCGACAGAATCGGCAAATAGCCATTAAAACTGNCAGAGAGACTTCAAATAGAGCNTGATTTCGACTGCGAGTGTGAAACACAAATCATTCTGAGCATCGTCATCATTCAGGGTTGAAGCGAGCTCCGCAAAGTTAAGGAATAATCCGTTTCTTCAAGCGGTTGCTCCAAAGCCTCTACTTTTGTCGAAGGGAGTTGATCTTTTTTGCTGCTCCGACGATCGTGACTTTGCTGGAAGTGACATGTTGAGAGCGTTAAGTTCCCTTGAAATGTCGCTGATGTACGCAACCCTGGCGACGAAGGTAGGCTCGCTGAAGCAGCCTGCAAAATGACTGCTTTTCTAACGCAGAAGTTTTCTTTATTTCCTAACGCAACTGCAGGTCCCGGTTCAGAACTTGGCTGCAAGATCCCCAACAGACTTCGGTGTAGTGGAGAGGATGAGTGTATGCAGCACAGATGTCTTGACAGAAGCGGTGGTTGAATGAGTGCCCGAGCTCAGATGAAGTTCATTGCTGTGATAGCAGCAATAGCATCACCAAATTTCCTGGGGGTGTGTTGGTTGCAAGAGCTTGCCGATGGAGCGCACATTGCGTCCCGATGACGTTGCGGCCTTTTTTACCAGCGCAACGAGCTCGGATCTCATCGCTGGGGCTCCATCCTTTCTTGGTCCACTCGGTGCTGTCTAGTGTCTACGTCCATGAAATGGTTCACAAAATTCGTAATTTTCTCCGATTTTTCTGTTGTTTTGAGAGAACAGATCACGAACTCTTCCTCAACAGCAGATCCCACCACGTAAGGTGCGAAAACCAGTAATTGACTGCTGCTCGCTACGTCGGTGGATTTATCGAGTTGAAAGCTAAAGCGGCTGCGCGATTCCCGGATATCTTTGGTGACCTGAACTGCGTCACAACACTCTTTGGCCTGTCTTCAGTTCTGCGTTAGATGGTGTTGTTGCACAGTGGACTCTTGAGTTTCTTGGCCTCCTTTTGTGCACAAACCAAGTTCGACATCACCATGGCGCAGGGCTTTACAAGCGTGTCGGCAAATGTGTGAGCCTTTTTTCTCTTTTGCAATCGGGAGCACTGCTTGGTAGGAAACTTCAACGATAGGCTTCTTCGACGGTTGAAAACCGCGGTGAGTTAAAGTATTGCTAGCAACGAAGCGAGCTTTCTTGGTTCTGAACATGTCTTCAGAGGACGTTTTCAGCTTTAAGGTTTCATCTACAAGTCAGCCAGCACTTTGTAACACAGCACGCATTGCGTACGTTCGGTCCCATCCTTTTCCAGAAACTTCGTGAACCACCACAACTGCTATGAGTTTTAGCCACATGTGTAATTACTCACATGCAAAAGAGTTACGCGAGGTCCCCAAATGAAATGCTTTTTCCAGGGTCTAAATAAATAGGCTAACTCAAAGCAGCACGCGCTAAGAGAACCAAACTAAAGTATCACGCTGAAGAGTTTATTCACTAACCTTCTTAACGCACGCTCGTAAATCCTTTTCATCAACTCTCCACGCTAGAAAGAGGACAATGATTTGTACTACAAACCTCTATCAGCTAAACGCATGGGGACCACAAAAGTTTTGTGATGTCATATACATTGCGCGGTAAGAAATATCTGACCAAGTCGCTCCATGGGAAAGACACATAGTCAATTAGCCTTTTATGACACGTACTTTCATTTAAACAAACGTACTATTGTTTTGACTTAGAAACGCGACGCGATTCCCCGGAGATGGCTGGCACATCCCCAAGGTGTTTACGTATCCGATGTAGGGAGCCCCTGCATTAAACCTTGGTTCTCAACTCAGGTGTGCCTAGCATTTAGGTTAGTTGTGCGAGAGGTATTTAAAATTCACATCCAAATTAGATTTTTTAAATACTGTATGTATTGCCCATAATGCTGGACCTTTTCACGTATGTGTACTTTTTGATAAAGGCAGTGGATGGTCCACTTTTTGATAAAGCAAGCGAATGGTCTACTGATTTTTTTCCAAGACGATACAGCATAGCTACAGAACTTTGCCGCCATAGCTTGGGTCACATAAACGAAGACGAAGTATCTCAGGACTTATTCAACTTTTTGGTCACTTGTTTTTTAACATTGCAACAACATTGCTGAAATCGTACTGCAGCTTGTTCAATGTGAACCCTGCTCAGGAAACCAGGGTGATCCACCGCCCAGGGCCATCCTTTTTTGTTGGTTTGATATACTTAGAAAACATTAGAAACCTGTGCTTCCATGACTTTTCCTGATTTTCAGAGACAAGTGGAATGGTTCCAGAGTTATTTTACAAAATTGTCCCTGAAAGCCTATATATAGAAAATTGGGGTTATACTACCCAGGGTTGCCTGATGTGTGATAATTTTTGCGCACCTCACTACCTTAACATTTTAATGTGATTTTAAATGCAAAACGTGTTTGGCCAAATATGACCTTAGAACCTTATATGTGAAGAATCTTCCTACACCATGACTTGATATGAAGAAAAAACGGATCTAAATCGCGCATGACGTTTTCTACGCAAAATCAGAAATTCCCCTCTTAAAATCCTTTTTTGGGATCTAGTTTATAACATTTGTGTGTTAAGTATGTTTCGCTACGCAGATACGACTTTGTTGTGATAGTACAGTACTTTAAAATGGACGTCGGGAAGTCAAAAATAGTTTGGTCCGTAAATAACGGATGTCACATGGCCCAGGAAAACGTAATCAAATTTAGAGTTGCATTACACCCATCATTTCCCAACTTGTATAGCGTTTTAAGGTTTCCTGAACAGGGTAAATATAATCCAGTCTTTTCGTTGGAAACATAAAATGCGGTGTTTGTCTTTTCAACTAAGTCTACTATTGAAATTTTCATTTAGCTTTTCTGTGTCAGGCGATTTGTTTGAAAACGCGAGAGCAGCATGTTTCGTGTGGAAGCTGCAGTAAATTTTTCTTACAGTGATTTTGTGCTAACCTTCAGCTAACCATAAGCTTCATCTGGCTAAATGTATTTGTCTCACTAAGTTCCAGAAAGAAAATGTCCTGTTTGCGAGCGATCGCTCACCGGAAAGCTGGACATCGTTCGCATCGAGCTCAACCCATCCGAGTCGTACAAAACAATGATACTTTGTGGTCAGCGTCCTGAAGTTATCCTTGATGTTTGCACAAGAGCAATGTCATTCTGGTCGTACCAGACCCGCGAGGAAAGTCGTTACAAGGTTTGGTGAACAAAATGCCACGAGTGCTAAATTTTGTGAATGCCTAAAGGGCATCCTTATTTTCGTTTTTATTTTCTGAAACTACTTATTATGAAGGATTATGTGTCAAATCGGTGGAAAGAAAAATACAGCAAACTGGAGAAATTTTGCACAAAAATGTCTTCCAATTTTGACGTCGAGTCGAAATCGATGAACGCTGAAATGAACACCTTGAAAAGCGAAATGGAATCCTTGAAAATGCGATGCGAAGAGGTGAAGATTGCATCTGCTACGCTTGAATTTTCAATGCTTAGCTTCATGTTTGTCATTTCATTGGCCTTCGCTTGAATTACAATTTTTCCATCTTTCGTTTTAGTTGAACGAACAGCTTCGTCAAAAAAATTCGTACTTGCAAAAAGTCCAATCGTCATATGCAACCGTGCAAAGAAGCTCGTTGCAAAAAACTTGCAGCACCTCCGACTTTTCAACTTTTATTCCAAACAAAAAGGCTTCGAAAACAGTCAACAATTTTAGTGAATTTGATATTCGAATCGGTAAGTAGCTGCGATGTTTTGAGATCATTGTACTTTTACTAAGATCTTTCGTCACCCCTTTTTGTATCCAGCATGAAGTGCATTCCCTTTAACGCCCGCAGAAACCACGATTTTTGGTGGGCACATTTTTGGTTACAACTCGCCAGCCGCTAGTGCTAGAGAGCTGTTCAAACCCTCTAAAGATCCGCAAAGTCTTCTAATTTCGATTTTCAAAAAATTGGGAAGTTTTGGGTTTTGGGTTTTTTGTCGATGACGTCAAAATAGGAGTAGGTTTTTGCATTTTTGGATGACGTCATCGGTCTCTGGGCGCCAACCCATCGAGCCGATTTCGTGGCTGAGTTTTTGTTGGAAGCTAGGCTGTAATCCGAGTCTTTAGAGTAGGAGTCTCAAACTCAAATTGCTCCTGAGGACTTGCAGGGTAACCCGCGGGCCGCATTATGACGCTGACACAACAATAGCGGTACTTGAACCTGAATTTTACATCTTATATCCTGCGAAAGGTATCATGAATTACAGGTAAATCATTTCTAGCCGTCTTTACGTTCGTATTAATCAATTCTTGTCGTCTAAGGAACTTATTCAATCGCGAGCTGAGCACTTTTAAATACCGGTGAAGAAACTAACGTAAATGCCATTCGTTTAATTTATTTTCATGACTGCGTTTCCTCTAGGGAGGGTTGCGGGGGCAGAGTACACGGCTTTTCGGTCTGGGTCGTTCCGGTTTCGAGACATTTCGGTCAGGCTATGAAATCTTGCAGAAATTGAATATGTTCACTTTTTAATGCAAACGTACTTCAATCAAAGAAAGGTTTTATTTACAAAAAAAATTTAAACATGATCCAAGATCCAACAGTTATTCAACATGAACGTATGGTTTTCGTTCATCAGCAAGCAAATTAAATCATGATCGACATTTTCAAGTAAATACAAATACTTAAAACTCATAATTACAATTCAGATTTAGGCTAATCGCAGTCATGACTTCTCAAACGGGAGTTGGTATAACACCAGCTAGCGTGACATTTCGCCTGCCAACATAATCATTTAAATAAACAAATGCAATCAGTTGTTTATGTACAGAAATGTCGTGACCGAAATGTTCCCACACCGAAACGGCCCAGACCAAAACGGCCAGACCGAAACGGCTCAGACCGAAAAGTGCTGTTCCGGTGGGGGCAACATCCATAGGAGGACTTGGAAAACCTGACGATCAACAGCAATTTCAGATAGTTCTGCTGGCTCCATACCAAGACTGGACCAAGCAAGGTCGGTGATGAAGTCACGCCACCTGGTCCTTGGACGACATTTGGGTGGCTTTCCCGTGGGTTTAGCCAGCAGCACTTGCCTCACCAATCTTTTGTGGGGCATTGTGGATACATGGCCGAACTAACGTGGTTGTGTTCCCTCAATTCAGAGAAGTGTTTCGACATTCGGTGCTCTGCGAATTTCACAACTGCGCAATTTGTTGCGAAGTGCCACATCGGTGGCGTAACGAGGGCGGCAAATCACTGGGGAGCGCCAAAAAGTCCCGACAATGTCGCAAGTTTTTTATTCAATGCAGTAGATTTACTCCCAAAAGATCTTAGGTTCAAATATGGAAGCGCCAAACTTGTTTCTTGCCCCGGGCGCAATCTAACCTCCGTAAGCCCCACTGTCACACCATGGACTCCTCGCAAAAATCCCATCTTTGGTGTTTGCACCTGAGTTAATATCCTTTCGGTCATTGCCCAGGATTCATGACCATAGGTTAGGATCGGAACAAAGACCAATTTGAAAACTGACAGCTTTGCGGTGTTTGAAAGCTCCCGTTTTCTGACTACAGAGCGATAAAACTCACGCAGAACTGCGTTAGCTTTACCAACCGTGTATCAGTCTCCTCGCTCCGCCTTCCGCCTCTCGTAAAACCATCCCTGGGTACTTGACCTTCTCCACCTGCTGCAGTGTATTGCCGCTCACTTGCCGCATACACTGCCTTGGGTTTGTAGAAAGACATAGTAGCCTACCTCGGTATTTTTCGCACGCAGCAGAAAACCGATCGAGTGCATGCTGAAGAATGTTGAGAACATGCAACCAGCACCAAATCGTATGCAAAAAGTAAGCGGTTGATCCTGCAGCTCCTGACTGTGACATCCTCGTCAACTCGGCTGTGACTGTCTATCCAGTTCATGTAGACCAGTGGTTCTCAACCCCGGTTCTGAGGGCCACATTCGGTTCCCAGGCACCCGTGCAACGCCCTCAGCAGTCTTTCAATAAAACGTCTAAAGTTTTGTGTAACAGACTTCGTTCCACTATACAACAAAACGTGTCAATCGAATTGCGTTAAAAAATTTACTGAGGCTTTCCAAGAAAACAATCATGTAGGTCTGGATTTAGTTCCCTTCAGCGAAAAGGTTGAGAACCACTGATGCAGGCTATGAAAAGGATCGGTGACAGCACAAACCCTTATCGGAGTCTAACACCAACGGTGATCGGTCGTGATTTAACTTCCCCGACATGAACACAAACTTATGAGCAGAAATACAGTGACTTGACAACCAGTCGCAGGCGGCCGTCAACACCTACTCCCGCAACACTTCCCAAAGCTTTTCACAAGGAACCCGGTTATATGCTATCTCGAGGTCGACAAAACATATTAAGATATCTTTGGCATACTCCGAAGATTTATCGAAATTTTGCTGGAGGGTGAAATGTGGTCTGTAGTGCTACGGCCGTGACGAAAACCGGACTGGATCTCAGTTGAGTTTATTTGGCGAAAATTAAGAATTTCAAAGACGAGTATCATTCAGCTTTGGTTTAATTATTTCGCGGCATCTTTTTTCATG
>JGI24159J19872_10009712_pt1 | contig 12615 bp, 9 predicted proteins | sample Ectturendosymbi4_FD_19872 | JGI IMG/M metagenome (IMG submission 19872)
CGAGAAACACTGTGGCAGAGAGGATTTCGGACCTTTCTGCGAATTTAGACAGCCAACTGAAGAACAAAGTCAAATCGTTTGTCACGTTTTCGGTTGCTCTCGATGAAAGCACGGACATTTCGGACGTTGCACAACTAGCCATATTTATTCGTGGCGTTGATGAGAGTTTGTCTGTCACTGAGGTGTTCCTGGGATTGGTGCCTATGATGGATACCACAACAGCAAATGATATTTTCAATTCTCTCGGAGCGCTGAACAGGGTCGGAGTAGACTGGTCCCGTGCTGTGAGTATTGCTACAGATGGCGCGCCATCAATGATCGGGAAAAAAGCAGGTGTTGTGACAACATTTAGAGAAAAAGTGCAAGCTGTAAGTGGAGGACATGAATTTTGAACATTTCACTGTATTTTGCACAAGGAGGCGTTATGTTGCAAGTCGTTAAAAATGGATCACGTCATGCAAGTGGTTGTCCGGACAGTTAATTTCATCCGAGGCAGAGGTCTTAATCACCGTCAGTTTGACAGTCTTCTCAGTGATAAGGGCTTTCCCTGTGGCCTGCCATACCACACTGAGATAAGGTGGCTGAGCCGAGGTGCCGTGTTGAAGCGATTTTTTTGATTTACGTGAGGAAATTGAAAACTTTATGAAGAAAAAGGGCATGCCAGTGTTAGAATTTGAATCCTCAGAATGGATGCAAGACCTTGCGTTTATGGTGGATATTGCGCAGCACTTGAATAATCTCAACAAAGTGTTGCAAGGCCGCAAAAGACTTGTCACACAATATTACGACACCATACGTGCATTCAAGTTGAAGTTGTCCTTGTAGGAGACACAACTTTCCGGTGATAACATCGCTCATTTCCCTTGTCTAAAAAGTGTGCGTGCCACGGGAATGAACAGTGACTTGAATCAATAAAAAGATAAGATAACAGAGTTGCTACGCGAGTTCAAACAACGGTTTCAGATTTTTGGCCAACTTGAGATGGACTTCCAAGTCTTTTGCTCGCCATTCACAGTAAACCCCTTCTGATCTGCCCGTTGACTTGCAACTTGAAATAATTGCCTTGCACTGTGATTCAGATTTGAAGACCAAGTTTGCCTTGGGGAGTTTGGCACATTCTATCAGTATCTTATTCCAGGCTACCCCAAAGTGACAGCCCTTGCTGCAAAAGTTTTGTGCATGTTTGGGACGGAATATCTTAGTGAACAAGTGTTCTCTGTGATGAACATCAATAAAACAAAGCTGCGCTCAAGACTCACATATGCTCACTTAAATGACAACCTGAAAGTGGCTGCTGCACAGGATTTGACACCTGATATTGATACACTAGTGAAAGCTAAAAGGTGCCACGTTTCAGGTGTAGGAATGAATCACTAACCACATCTAATGTGAACTGCTTCTTTGCGCCCTGAAATATAGTTGTGCAGCAATGAGTGGTTACTGTGGAAATATTTCAAGAGACTGTGCGCTTGAACAGTTAGTCAGCAGGTTCTGTACAAACGCATTTTGTTTGATGGAACCATATTGTTCATACATTGTTACAACTTGTATGTTTTGCGTAAAAATTTATACATTTTCAAGGTAGAAGAAAAACTCAAGTTTCCACTAGTTTGCACACTGTGTTGCCAGATCGTGTTGTCTGGATTACTGTACTTAGCTGCAGACGAGTAGAGGTGTTCGAAACCGAAATTTGACCTAAACGGTTTCGGTTTTTCCGTAATTTTCATTTCGGTTGATTTTTTAGACATTGTTCTCGTTTCGGTTGATTTCAAAGTCATTAATGATAAACCTTGTTATTATATTGTAAAAATTGAATAGAGTTTTCTCAAGAAACGTCATGTTGTTAAGTGTTTCGTAAAGGTTGCTCCTTAAATTTGCTAATAATCATTTTCAGATAAGCTTGAACTTTTGCACTGAAGTTATGAAAACAGTTGGAAGTTGTCATCACTTATAACCAGGGTGTTGTACAATGATTACATTGGTCCGGCCCGCTTGAGATTAAATTTGCCTGAAGTGGCCCCTGAACTGAAACGAGTTTAGACACCCCTGATCTAAACTATAACATTGGTTCTTCAACAAAAACAGTGGATGAGTCCATGGCTGGACCGTATCACAGAGTGGTTCAAGTAAATACTGTATATTTATCTTACGAACCCAGATCGTGGCGTCCTTAACGTTATTAGAGAGATTTAAATGGCCTAGTGTTTCAGCAAAGATTACACAAATATAATCACGTTGTACTTGTAATGATCTTGACACTGGCTGTAGCACGGCCAAAAGCTGTAATGTTAACCATCTCTAGCTAGTCTACCAGAGCAAAGCCCTTTCCGGAACTAGACAGGGCTCTGAACGTTGGCACATGCCAGTAAGTTACTGTATAACTTAAAAGATTGTATATTGTTCTGATGTGCATTGCGCTGTAGTGTTTCTTGAAACAATGCGACAAACAATTTAACTACGTTTTAGCTATTTTTGAAATTAAATCATTCCACTTTACTCGTAAAGCACATACCACTGCAGCCGGACGCTGCATAAACCATCCAAGTTCTCTGTTTAGCATTTGACACTGAAAATACAAACCTGCTTGGGTGTCCACGTCCTTAAAAAACGTGCCGAAGACCGACTCTGTCACCGATTTTGCTTTGCAATGCCATCTAAAGTCAGCTTTGACAAAACACACGCATGACTGTTTTCTTTTCTGTCGTCCGACCTGCGGCACAGTGTAACTACCGCGGCAGCAGCTTGGCCGTCAATGCTTCGAGACATATTGAACTCTCTCACCTAATTGCACGTCTTATGGGCCGTCACGCTTGTTGCCCTGAGGCTTTTTAGCACTTGTTGCACCACGATTGCCAAATCGTGGCCTAAGTAAAGAATCAGTGGGAAAAGAAAGTTTTTCTACAAGCAGCTGTTGGTCTATGGAAAGAAATCCTTTCTCAGCAAAGAAGCAGACACGATCTTAGAGTACATATTTCGCCTACGATGTAGGCATCATCAGCTCTTATTCAAATGGAATCTGTTATTGGTCTCACACTGATATGTTGCTGTTGGTCTCAGCTTGTTGGTCTGTTGGTCTCAGCATCAGCAGCTGTTGGTCTCACACTAATATGGTAGGCTACGTTTATCAGCTCACGTGACTCTATTGTGTGAAAGATAATAAAGGTTTTGTGACGTTTGATCAAACATCAGATACGACAACCGTGGAGAAATTTTTGTTGGCATAGCCTTAATAAAGATTTCAAAATTACCTCTGGCCCTAGCAAATAATGTACTTTTGTACAGAAACCAGAAACACTGACCACTTCGAGTTCGCTTGCCTTACATGGTGAGCTACGTTTGAGGTTACGTCATCAGCAACTCAAGGTTTAAATAACTGAGTCTTGTTCTTGAAACCCTTTGTTGAAGCTACATGTCAGCTGCCTTCTGAAGGCTGATTGATGCAAGGCTCGCAACCCAACCGGAAATGACTTGACAGTAAATAACCGGGCGTCCATTGCAAACGTGACGCAGAAAAGCATGCAGCCAGATCCATGTGGCAATGAGAAACTGAAGAAAACTTTCGAATGTTTGGGTGGCGTTGTTCAAAACTGCCTTTAATTTCCATATGAGCGCATCGAGAAAATAGGGTCGCTTGGCTTGTATGTGGTGCGTTAACTTTGACAGTTCGTTGAGTTAGAACATCGCTAAGTTTTCTGCAAACTTTGTGCCGGTTTTGCAGTCAATTTCTTGGTTTGCGGTTGCATGTGTGGAATTTCATGAAAAACTATACCGACATGCACTGACAAAAAGCGGCATTTTTCGTCTTTTCTCCAATACATCAATAGCATTTACTTGTTGTTAAGACCACATGCTGCACATGCTAAACGTTGCTCTGCATATGGTCAATCGCAAATTTATAATGGGGAATCGATTTCACGTAACACTACGGATCGTCAGTCCTTAGGCCTACATCTTATTCAAACTTTAGTATGTGCAGCTTTTGGTCTTAACAAGATTTGAATAAGATAAGATATCTATTTGATTTTATTTGAATAACATATAGGCGTAAGGACTGAAATAAGATGATAGGACTGACGATGCGTAGTGTTACGTGAAATCGATTTCCTATTAAAATTTCCGATTGATTCCTTGCTTATTTCACCTGTGGAGGGAAGTTACTTGAATGCAGATATGTGCAAGTTTGAATCATCGCAAAAAGATGAAAGCAGAGCCCAGTCGGCTGATTCCTCTGAAGCCTATAGAAAACCTAGAGCTTTTAATTGTTGTGAGTGGCAGTGATCCGCTAGTCTTAAATAAAAAATACAAAAAGAAACCTTTCCCACTTAACAAAACCAATGAGATTTGATTACGCCTTACAGTAGAGGTGGCCAACTTGTCTTCGACTGGGATCGACTAGAAAATTTCTTGATAACTTGCGATCGACCAGTAGGTAATAAAGTCACAAGTACAAAATATCATAAAATTCAACGTTTTTCAGTTTTATGTAAGTTTTATGTACTGAAATATTGATTGAAAAATGTTCTTTTCAGGTATCTTTTCAATTCAATGTAAAATCAGGCGCGATCGACCAACTGAGACTCGGCGATCGACCGGTCGATCGCGATCGACGTGTTGGCCACCCCTACATTACAGTAACGACCTGACATGAGCAGCACAGTCACCCCAACGCAACACAAATCAGCCGCCAAAATATCAAATTGCTCGCCTGACTTTGTTCTGAGTTGCTGACCAACAATTTGCATTAAAGTGATCTCGTAAAGCCCTGTTTTCAAGTAATTAGTTGTTCCGCGTCTGTGTTTTCACTTAACCAGGTTGAAACACCTTGCAGTTGACCAGTTTTTATGATCCAGCAATCCAATTGTACTCATAGCGTTTGCAGAGATGTAGTGCGAAAAACTGAGGGGAGACACACGGTCACGAAACAAAACATTTCCTCCGTGGAATTTCACTAAATGCCGCCGTAAACGCCAAGTGGCGCCACAAAGGGAAGGTTGTTCTCCCTTTAAAATTTTTGAAAGCGGCGCAGCTGCCATGACTTCCAGTTACGCCACAGAATATCTCAAGCATTCAAATCGCGTTCCTTTCAGTGCCGATGTAGGCCTAATCAACGCGTTGACACTGAAATTGTCGGTTGGTGAAAGTGGCCTAAGTGATTTTTTCTTAAGTTTGTTTCGTACTAGTTGGTTGGTCTTTTGCCTGAGTAAAAAGTTGGCTTTCATTAAAAAAAATTGGTGAAATTTGCGAATCGGGGTTTTAGTGATTATTTGCGAATAAAACTTGACAAGCATCGGTAATGCAAGCACAAGCTTGTTTCAGCTGAACACAGCAATAAAAGATAAAAATAGAAAATTTCTTCCTTACTGAAGCTTATTATACCAGACATATAAATAGTTTAACTAGTGCTACTCAGTGAACAACAGCAAGAACAATGTTGTGCATGATGGTTGTGAAACAAACGCTTGTCTAAACTCAATACAAAAGAGATTGACATTATAAGTTTTGTGACAAGTCACAACTGATTATCTTGTGTAAAAGTATTTCATCAAGTTTGAGTTTGGGAAAGCACTGAATCGGATATTTCNTGCTAAGTCCNCGTAGAAAGCCTAGCACAGGGGTCGGCAACCTACGGCAGCCCCTTTGCAAATTGTTGTAAGTGCATGACCCGTCCAGTGGTGTTATGTTTCATGAATCTTCCCTCCTTGCAACTTCTTGTATTACATATATTTTTGTAATTATGAGGAACTACTTATGAGAAACCGCTCTGTGCTATAAAAGTACTGTAGATCGTATTTTGGGNTTTCATTATGAACTGTGAAAATTAGGNATTAATCTGANTAAAATTCCATAANTTCCCAAGTTTTGTCAACATCATAAACAGAAAATGGAATGGGATTGTTGGTGGAAAATTAGTATGGCCCGCCATACCCAGCAGAGTTTGCTTTGGGCCCGGGACGAGGGAAAGGTTGCTGGCCCCTGCCCTAGTATCTTGCTCGTGGCAACTTTTCAAAATTGTCGCTTACTGTTTGTGACGTATACCTGCGAAACAGTGTAAAAATCGGTGGCTCCTGAAAGGTGAAGTTATAACATGATAGATATGTGATGTTCTTATGTTTAAACAGGTAAGACAGCTTAAACGTGACCAATTTTCAACTTCATCATCCAGAGCAACATAGCTGTGGTACGGGTGAGCATGGTTGCTGTGGCTAGCTAGTAAAGTAAGGCAATAAACCGATAATGGCATTAGGCAAACAAACCCAAAGTTGCTCAGTTTGAACATCAGCTTCTCAGAGAAATAGGAAAACGATTTAAATTTTTGCGTTCAAAAGATTTGACATTTACGTTTCGCTTTGAGATCGTTGTTGACGAAGCTAGCGTTGCGCTCTCCCCGCATTTTTTAAAGCCTCTGCAATGACTCGGCAGAAAAGACAATAGGTTTCTCAAGTTTCCGTTTTCTGAAGTTACATGGACAAGCTCGCGTCGCACAAGTGATCAGGCATGTCGCTCTTGCGCAATGAAATGTAACATTCCGCAAAGACTGCTGTAAAGAATCGTCACACCTGGCTGCGGTTTGAACTTAGAATGAAGATTGCATTTCACTTTATAGTTTTTAAAAAAGCGAATCGGGCGGAGTTGGCTGATCATGCAGCAGCTCATGTGACGCCATAATATGCTCATGTGACGCCATACTACCGAACTAACTATCCTTTTAGGTTTTTATCCCTCACGGCTGCCGCTAGGCTCTATGAGCATTTCTGCAACTCATATTTCATCATCAATTAAATATAAAAATCAAATAAGATAGCACATGCACAATGCTGGACCTACAAGTTTATGGGAGCTAGGCAAAGATTTTGAGCAGGGGCCTTGACAAAGTAGACATCCAGGCTGCTTGAAAAAAACAAAAACTAAATTTAGATACATGGCGTGGTATGAGCATTGCATCACCTACTGTTTGAAAATACTCGTATATATAGTAACTCCTATTTGGTTGTGATGTTAATCACAATATGATACCCCAAAGCGTGGTAGATTTTTTCTGTCCATCATCAACAATGCCATGAACCTTCGCCCTTCAGATTATAAGTTTCTGTCCTGTAGACTGTATGGATTCTGTACTTCCTTCCGAAATCATCGTTGATAGATATTTTTAACTAAAAATGTGTAATTACCTTTCACAACAAATTTCAAGGTTTTNGTTGCTTCGTCAGTTTTTCAGAAAGAACGTCAACCTTTAATGGCGGNTCTTCTACACTTTTTATCCNACGANAAGGTTGTATTGGTGCATTTGATGAACTGGTGCTATCTACGCACCCCACNTAAGAGATCTATACAGTCAGAGACAAAGACAGCCCATAGTCAGTGTTTCTCAAACTTTTTTGTTCCATCCCTCTTTGTCACTGTCGACACATCGTTGTCGCCCCCAATCCCGATAGAACAAACACAAGGTAGCATTTTCAAAGAATTTTATAAGAAAGACATTGTAGTAAGGTACAGTCGTCCAGCAGGTCACATCGCTTGTGAATCAACAAGCGGTTTCTTTGCTTTGAGAGAATTAAGGTGGCGGCCGAAAATCCCTTTTAATCAAACATGATGTGGGAAAGGATAGAATCCACGTTGAGCGTTTTCGCCCCGTGTGTGTTTTTTGACCCCCTATCGCCCCTTTGTTTTGTTNGCCCCCTTCCCGCTCAAAATCGCCCCAAAGGGGCGATGCCGNCCACTTTGAGAACCACTGCCATAAAGCATGGCCAAGCAGTATTTGGTCATTCATGAATTCGTNAACAAGCTTGTTGCTCNTTAAGTTATGCTGAAAGTCTCGTGAACACGATGAAATAATGATGAACGTATATGACGAAATAAAGAACGCCGACGAAATAACGCTGCACACGTCACTAAATCATGATATGTATAAATGACAAAATCATGTTAGGTTAACCTCAGTCATACGGTTGCTTTATGTTTTTATTTCTCCTTGCTACTTTGATACGCAAGCAAATACAGTGCTAGCAATAGTTTCGGATCTTTTTTTAGTTACTAAATGTGGTCTCACTATACGTTGCAAAATACTTTGAGTTTGCTCTTTTCATTTTTGTAGAAATACGGAAATTTTCAATGTTGATTTTGCATATGCTTGTATTGATTTATTTACATATTTCTATTGCGGTATGTGTTGTTAAGGTATCTATTTAATTTGATCAACTAAGTTATGCTGAAAGTCATAACTTGATCAACTAAGGTTTTAACAATGAAAGCGCCCAGGAACATAACTCGAAAACCAACTCAAAGTTGCTTCAGAATCCGTTTTTTTCACAACAAAGTAGACAAAGCCCTTCTTTTGGACTTTTTTACTGTCGTTTTTCTTACTTTTTTAACTTTTTGTATCAATGCGCGACCATATAATACGCTAAAAACTTTGTTTTGTACCCGATGGAAAAACATTCCTAGAATCATCAAAACGTTGACAAATATGACGTTTTTGCAAAAACAGTTGTCGGAGAAAAACACCTGGTGTTGAGGGATCGCGCGACCTCAAATGCCGCGTGAGGTTTTTCCTCCCCTCTCGCTAGCGCAGCGAAATACCAGAAGTGACAATTACGTCAGCACGGCGTTCGCGCGGAGAGAAGAACGATAATTCTTGGAAACCAAAAATGTTTTCGTGTTTACAACATTCCAACTGCATTATCACAGCAAAGAGAAGTTAAATGAGTCGTAAAAATGTGTTTTAAGTTTCTGTTCGCCACACATTCAAACCAAACAAAATCTATTGACGAAACAAAAAGTATTCTATTTAGTGCTAATGAAATGAAGTATTTTATTTGGTGCTAATGTTTCCATCGCTCATCTCTGGCCTGCTTTAGTCGCTACCAGGCTTGTATCATCCAAAAAAAACGAATTTTCTTTCACGTAATAGAAAGTTTACTTAAAAAATCGAAGTTTCATTATACTCACTTTGCACCCCATTTAGGATGCCACGGGTGACTGACCCCTGGCCACCACTGACCCGGGGCCACTAATTCTGCGTCTTGAACCACGCCGCTGCTTTCGTGGTAAATGCTGTACGGCGTATGAAGTTTCACTTACACTCATCGATTAATGCTGAGCACGAGGTTAGAAAAGTAGCAGGTACCACTTTCCACTCTTTAATACGACCCGAACGCAGTCAGGAGGATGATCAGGTAATGCTTTTCTTTCCAAAAATTAACAAGTTTGATGCTTTCAAAAACCTGCATTTCATCGTTGCTTGACAAATTTCATGCAAAATATTCAATAAGCTGCATTGCACTTTCGGTTTGTTTTCGAGTTTACTTGCTAGTCAGGTAAAAGTTCAGCGCGTTTTTATAAGTGAATTTTTTTTATTTAAGTGCATTTGAAAGACTAAACCACATCAAGTATGTAGTAAATGCGGAGCATAGAGCACTGACACCCACGGTTCGTAGTTCCCCGAACGGCTGGAAAGGTCATCAATCAAAGGAAATTCGCCAAAGTTTACATTTCTGTCCTCAAACATTGTTGACATCATCACAGTTCTGCTCAACGTTGTGGGGCAGGAGCCATACGCTGAGCGATCCCTGCTTGTTGATGAAAATCTTAAAGGCGCTTTCTGACGCACAAGGGCAGACAGAGGTAGGGGGTGCAGGGGATACATCCCCCACCAGACTTTTGGGTTGGTCACATGAAATTTGAGTTCACTGAAATTAATCGCTAAAGGTGTTTAAAAATGACTTGTTTACAACTGCACAAAAACGATTCATCTTTCTATTTGCAATAACCCTGTTCCCTGGCGAATTTGAACACTACTCGTTAAACACAGCTAGGGTCAACAGATCGGTTGAAAGTTTTTTAAGGACATTTTGTCGTTTTGTGGTTATTGAAATTTTACTTCATGCCTACTTTGAATATGTTTTAAATATAGTGGTGTTGCACATTTTTTCAAACAAACATTTCTGAATAACATTGGGTGCTTTATACTGTACTACACAACCGTTTAAGATGGAACAAATCCACATGTTATTCGGTTCAGTTACAATTACATTGTTTAATCTTGATTCTTGAATGTTCAAAGTAATCCATATTTCAATAATAAACAATTTCACAACTGTGTAAGAACTTTCAAGGACGCCGGAAAATACTCAAGGACAACAACATGTTTTTCAAGGATCAAGAACATAACGGGTTTTGATAGCAAATTCAAGGAAAGTCCAACGCACACACGGACGTTTGGCAACCCTCTGCGGTCCTCCGCACACCAGGCAACGTGCCTTGACCGTATTTTACCATGACCAGTTTGTCATTTGAAACGATAAAACCAGTGGCGCAACTGGAGGTTTGAGCCACGGGGGCAAAGCTTAGTTGAAGGGGGCCCTACCTTAGGGAGGCCAGCCAACACTCAGAAAAAATTTAGAAATGACAGTGAATCCGGATGTGGATGTCTATAACCTACCAGCTAAAAAAACACAAAAAAAAACGAAAAACGCAAAAAACAACCTACTGAAAACCAAAATAATTCTAAATATCAAAACGTAAGCTAAGGGGAGCCCTGTTTTTACATTTAGCTTCCCTGCCCCTGCCCCCCACAAATTGCGCCTCTGGATAAAATCTATACCGACTATTCACTAATAACCCGATCGCTGACGTTTCAAACGTACAAAACTATCTACGAGTTACAGTTTGTTCAAAAACATCCTGTTCGTAACCAGCAATAAAAATTAACATAAAATTCAAACAGATCAACAAACGATTTGCAGTGCCGCTATATGCAGTGTTTTTAGGGCGTTTTGAGTAACATTTCTAACGGCCTCTCAAACACGGTAGAACCTCTGTGCGTGACTACCTCCAAAATACACTAAAACATCGCTTTATGACAATCTCGGTATTCAGATGAAATAGTTTCTAGTCTCACAAAATGTTTTAACGGTCACCAAGTTCAAACGAACCTGACGATTCGCTGCTTTCTCCAGCGCTTTTGGTCCGGACATCCAACTCGGATCAATACAAAGTCGACTTTACGAACTTCTGGTCAAAAATCTGTCAAACGCGCGTTTGCAGATGATCTGTTTTAGCTAGGTCAGTTGCATCCTATCGTCACTTGAACTTTTCTATCCCGAGTTGTCGATGTATTGTACTTGACTGGCACCTGCCATTAGGCAGATCCGCTGGGAGCTTGTTTTTTTGCAGCCAAAATGTAAAAATTTGGCCGTTTTCGACAGTAGTCTGGCCGCAAATAGTTTGTTTGGCCTTTTCTGAGTAGCTTGTAAAATTTGGCTAAATTTTGGCCTATTTTGCACATAGTACCACACTCCCGAATTTAAACACCTTCAAAAAAACATTCAGTAATACTTCCATGAAAACAAGCTTCCCTCTCGGAACTTTTCAGATTGCACAGATTCTATTAGAAAGTTTACCCTTTCCTTTGCATCTTTCGTGTACGCCTTTCCGTGGTTGTACTGAATGCCACATGTGACTACAGTTTCGGATGAAAAGATCTGTTGTTCATTGATGTGCAAAAGGAACTATCGCATTTCTTTCACAGTCATTGAAGTGAAACAAACCCGCTGTTTTAAACGAGAGACTCCTTCCGCGGAGTGTTGCTTTGACAACTTTCAGCCTTGTCTTTCCATCACTTCTTGTTCCTTGAGTCACAGGTTCACGGAACGAACAAGTTTTTTTTGCACCGCACAAAAGAATAACGCAAAGCGGGAAATAAAGATTTTCTTCCTTGCTGGACGTAAATGGAAAACATGGACACAGAATGTGACGTCACGCGCGTTGATTTGATTTCATTGTTGCTGACTGCGGCGACACCAGCAACAAAGCCAGCCAAGCAACCAGCTCTCACGGGAAGATTCTTTGAAAAACGCGAAGGAGCTTTCAAAGCAAAAGGCCTGAAATTTTTTATATAAGCTGCATAAATGATAAGTTTTGTTCACGGTCGAATAATTTCTTACTTAAGAATGATTCTCACTGTCGCTGAGCATTTTCTGCTCCAGTGCTGCTGCTCGTTGCACGCTTGGGTGATTATCGCAGAGTCGCGCCACCTGCTGGTCCAGTTGCCTCTCAACGTCACGCATCACTTGACAAGAACCTTCTTCGGTTCATTCTCTACAAAACAGCGATCCATTCAATCAGTTTTGCCACTTCTGATGTTTTAATATCAGATCTGATGTTTTCGGAGGAATTTATGATGTTTGATGTTTTGGCGACAAATCTGATGTTGACTGAGTTGTTGTTTTTGTTTTTCACATTTTCTCTTATTCAGAATGAAAATAAATTAGATTGATGATTTTTGCACTTTGTTCATCAATCTCTCATACTCATGTATATTTGGTTATCGTTTCCAAACTGAGGAAACTATCTTCAATGCGTTGAGAATAACATAAGCGTTACGCTTGACAGACTTACTCATTTAATAACGACACTTCGCTCTATTTCGTATTCAACGAGGGTTATTGCGTTGTGATAGGTATTGGTGATTGAAGAATTTTATAACAAATAAAAGCTCTAGGTAGATTGTCTATAGGCTTTAGAGCAGTGGTTCTCAAACTGTGGTACGCGTACCACTAGTGGTACGCGAGGGTTTTTCAGGTGGTACTCGAGCAGCTTTCCTGTCATATTCGAAAA
>JGI24159J19872_10009714_pt1 | contig 12612 bp, 6 predicted proteins | sample Ectturendosymbi4_FD_19872 | JGI IMG/M metagenome (IMG submission 19872)
TACGATACAAAGTAATCAGAGCAATTGCAATTCAATCAAACGCAGTTGTGCAGCTGGTTGTCAGCATCGATTTTATAAGTGTATGTACGTTTGAATAAACAGCTCTCATTGCTGTACGATTGGCACAAGTGCTAGACCGAATCTTGCGCCTACACGCTTCACAACGGTAGTGCGAACTTTTGCACTTTGGTGACATTCCAAAGGAAAATACATTTCACATTTCATCGCCGAAACGGCGGCGCGGAACTGTCCCATTCCGTTGCCTGCGTCTTCCGTTCGCTGAATCGTACCGATTATTACGTGTGAATCAAGCAAAAAATCTTGTCGTTGATCATGTTTCATATGCACCTCATCAAAGCTTAAGTTTATACTGCAGATAAGAGATATGTGTATGGCTAGCATTATCCTGCTATAAAAACATAATTGCTTCTTCTGAGCTTGTGCAATACAGTAGCTGTGCAGCGCTCGTGTCTTCGCCGTTCAGATCGTCACAAAACGCGATGGCATGGGCCATACATGTTTGAGCTCGGATTGTCGGTTTGAACTGCAAGTAGAGTGAATCAGAGACTGATTGTAGGGACCTGACTGATTCCAGGAACTCGTATTTTCAAGTAGAGTGGATCAGAGACAGCCGATAGGCAGTGTGAGTTTCGTAAAAGTCTACTTTATTCAACGGTATACTTAACTAGGTTTTTTAAAGGTGTATTAAGGACCCGATCCGGGTCTCTAGAATTGAAAATACGGGTCCCTAGAATCAGAGAGAATCGGGTCCCTAGAATCAGAGAAGTCGGGTCCCTACAGGTCCATACCGGGTACCTAGTATTTTCCTTAAAAACAAACCTGTACTCAACATTTGCCGTCATAGAAAAATTAATTTCAACAAGAAAAGCCTAGAGATGGCGTTGCTCTCAGTTTGATTAGGCAATATCCTCAGCCTGAAAACCTAACGCAAGGGTAAACGATATGTTTAGATATGATCGTGGTGAAGGCTTTTATTAAAACGTGGCGTTAATCAAAACAGTTGATAATGGCTGTAATGAATAAAGTTGTTCAACGCAGTTACTGTCGAGCGTAAGACGTTGTAATCACTGCATAAACTTTGGGTTTTTCAATGTCCCTGCCCCACGTTTATTTTTTTGTTGATGTACCTGTGTATATATACTATTTTATACTGGCGGCTATAGCTGAATACAATACAATCCTGCAGAGCACAAAAAAGGACTTGGTCCCACCTTCGAAATAGACATCTGTTCGTAACCAGTCCCGTCACCACGGGGGCTTAGTCCCCCAAGCAAAACTCCAATTTTCCCGAAATTGAAATATGAAACAATTTTTTGGCAAATTTTAGAATGTCAATCCCCCCCTGCACAAACGTAAAGCCTAGACCTTCTGGCAATGGTTCTGTTGGTAACGAACAAAGGCAAGGAATAACATTATGCACGTGTAATGGGAAGAGGTCCAACACAACAGCTAGACCAAGTTTGCAGGTCACTATGAAGACTGCAAGCTAGCGCTTCTCAACCATAGCCGGTTTTAAACCTGTTTAAAATATTTTTTCAAAATGGGTCTTCGCACCTATAGAGGCCTCCGTGCAAGTGCCAACAGAGTTAACGTTTGAAGCCTTTTATACATTCTAAGGGGATTAAACCACTACTGAAACGTGAAGTGAACAATGAAACGTTCTTTACATCACTGAGATCATATTATTAGATTAATTACTGTATTATCGCCTGCTATATGCAGCATATATAATATTTATACTTAAAGGTGGGGATACTACACGAAATTTTAACATGCATAAATGTTTACATTTGTAAAGCATTTATGCCGCCATCACATCCCTTAATTTTTTCGTTTGATCCCCTGGGCCTGGAATGTGTAAACTATTAAAACGTCATGCGGTGAGCTTACCGGAGACTAAAAACCAGCAGGGAAGAAAATTTGACTAAGTATGTCGGGTTCATATATGCCTATGTAAAGAAAGCACAAAATAGAAAAATTAATGATAAGAACGGTGGCGACAAGCAGAAAACACAAGACGCATAATCGACAATGAAAAACAAGACACATTTCAGTTGGTGATGTTTGATTGTGATTTTCAAGATGCTTTATTCAGAGTTTTTTTTTAAAATATTAGGTACCCGGTATGCACCTTTAAGGTTCCGATTTCTCTGATTCTAGGGACCCGATTTTCAATTCTAAAGACCTGAATCGGGTACTTATCTTGAAATAAGCACGAAACATGATCTTCTTTCATTTTAAATTTTTGTAAGCTAATTTGAGGGGTGGAAAGGGCGGCACTTTCATGGTCGGCCCTGGGCAGCACTTAGTTTCGCTACACCACCGCGTGTCATTGAACACTTTTGCCTCGAAAGTAGCAACAAGCGCGGTGTTCTTGGGGCACTGTAGTAAGGATTTGCGAATTATTTATTAACCGTACTTTTAGAGCGTCAAATCGTCATGTTCCGCTTAGCGTTTCTCCATTTTTGCCTCGTAACAGTGGGAGAAGGGGCATCACAAGTGGACTAGCCTTGGGGCTTCGTATCAGCTAAATCCGGCCCTGAGGCCATGTCTTTTACAATATTGTAATGTCATGGATTACTGTGGTGCTCTATTTTTTATAGCTTTTTATTGTCCTTTTCCACTGATGCAACCTTGTATCCATGTTGGCGCTTTAGTAAATTTTTACATTTTTGCTTATTTGGGGTTATATTTACCCGCAGTACACCTAGATCGGACACAGCACCCCCACTAGAAAATTCGTTCCTCTGCACCTACTTAGGATGTCATATGAGGGCGCATCACTGCCACAAAATGTTTGGTTCCCTTCCTCTTCATATTTTCTTCTATATCCAACAAGCTTATCACCTAAGAGGGTGTTTACATACAAGTTTGAGTTTGATCTAAAAGCAAAACAGTTTTTTAACAAAGCTTCGACCTTTCTGTGTAGAAAAAAGAACAAGAAAAGTAGATCGTGAAAACAGTTCCAAGCACAGTCATTTCGCAACACCTCGCGTTCATATAAGTGACAGCAATGTTGAAGAGGCGGATGAAGGGCGGCGGCCGTCGAATCAAAGGGAGATCTCTAACCGGCCTGATCATCCCATCAACAATAAAAATGTTGGATGCTATGGGTGAAAACAATTCCTGACTATTTGTAGATATGATATTATTTGTTATCATTAAAAATCAAATTCTGAAATACATTGGTCAAAGTTTCTGAAATTTGCATTTGAAAAGCTAACAAATGTGTAATTTACCGCGTGCCGGTATTTTCTTTTACAACCTTGCACCTACAAAAACCGAGTTGTGCTGAAGAACAAGCAATTAATTGCTACACCCGCCTTCGAGTTGTACGGAAGTAAAAGCAATGACTTGCTACAAACGTTCGTAGTGTGGACATATATTTATAACAGAAATTTGCTTCACTTATGATTCAGCGCCATTCCCTGAAAGCTTGTGTTTTTCGCATACGAAAATAACCTATTGATGTTACTGCAAACAAAGTTTTTTGTTTTGAGGCAAAACATCCTCGCTGCACGCGCATACGTGATCGGAGTAGTAGTTTCCAACTTCACAACACTGCCAAACAAGATACCATCCACTTATCACAATTGAACTACAGTACAGACTATAGAGGTCTAGTAGCTTGTCTTTTTAAATATAAGATTGCAGATAATATCCGCATTGTCCAACAAGGTTTGTAAATCCTACGTTTTCAGCAACACTGAGCGTTCTCGGGTTCCACTTCGGTCCTGTTTCAAAAAATTCAGGTCAATTCTAAGATATGATTCAATTTTTTCATTGGTGGTAAAGTATAGCTTGGCTTGCCGTAAAGTTAAGTTGAATTATTGTATTTATTGTAGGGTACAGGCCATGCTTGCATCTTACTGTATGTGCATAGCACTATATATGCATTATACTATATATTTGTAGGAAGAAGCATAGCTTGCAAAGTAACTTCATGCAACGCCAGAAAACGCAGTTTCTTCCACGGTAAAAAAAGCTTTTTACAGCTGTCTTATTCTTAGATAGTTGTGAAAACGTTACATAGTTTTACAGTATTTTACTAGGCATCGATTGAGTTTTTCATTATACTGTAAAACACATCACTATAACTCTACAACTCAAAAGTTTAGTTGTACATTTTTTCATTTTTGGGGATAACAATCAAACAATACTTGTTATTATGCGTAATACTGAAATGGAATTACATTATGCCACTACCAGGAATGACTGAATGATTCTGGTGACTTATGCTATTTCTGTGAGTCATTTCTTTTCTGTAACGCAACTGAGCACTCATTTTTACAGCAAGAAGAACCTAATTCGTACGAGATTTGACACCACTTCAGCACTGTCGGTAATCACAGGTAAGATATCCGTGTTGAAGGTGGTACTCAACTCCACTTTGTTGTAAATTTCTTTATGCTTGGTGGTCCGACGGCATATCAATTACGGGATGGAAACAGCACAATAGTTAATTTTTTTCAGAACAAAACTAAAACAGCGATGATAAACGGCATCTCGGACTGTGCTTGCGCTCGAATGACAACTATTAAGACCAATTACCAAGCGATTTGACCTACCTCCAGATAACAAAAATATTAAAAGGATCTTAACTCTAAACCATATTAATATTTTTACAATGTGCAAGGGCTTACCCGCAGGAAACAACGAAAGACAAGTGTTTGTCAGGTTACCTTGGAAAACTATTTCCTTTGTTCTGATGTGCCATAAATTTATATAAAGAGGATTCGGGTAAAATCTCAAAGAAATACCGAGAAACAGTTTGTCTTTAACTGTGCGATACCGAACGTTTGCATGATGTGGAAACAAAACCCATAAAAGGACACGTAACTAAAACAAGCATTTCAGTACAGCACGATAAATCAAGTAAGACGATTAACATTACGAAAAAAAGACATGGAAATGCAGCTCATTTCTATTAAATGTTCAGTTCAAGACTTGATGAATTACTTTTAATTCCCGGTTTGGGAACCAATGTAGTTTAGATTTCCTGACCTTGTGCGAACTAAGTTTTACATCACAATTCTTGCCAGGGACCGAGTTTTCTAGAAAACTTTAGGGGGACAAACTTCGTGTGATATGCATGTATGCATGTTGCTGTACAATCACACAAATATGATATTATGGCTTGCGTTGCACTCAACCGTAGTACGACCTTTTTGCAAAATTGGCAAAATGGGAGATAAATTATGGAAATGATATACTTTGGGGGGACCATGGTCCAAGTGCCCCTCTCCTCTGACTACGCTCATGCTGTTATGGCAGTTGCTGCATAGTACTGTGATAGTACTTGACATGACTGAGCGACGTGTATGTAGACACGGATTCGGTTAATTAACCAACGCAGTTATCAACAACCATGATAATTCAGTTTACATAGGAAATCTGTACACTGTGTCTATAGGTAAACCAATGATAATGTCCATTTTTCTTAACTATTCCCGGTCTTTATGCTGGGGGTTTTCAACAGTAATGTAACCACGAAATTTGTACAACTACATTGTTTTTTATCACAAAATAATAGGGGGGACTTAATATATTGTGTCCCCCCTTGTCCAAAAGTTGGATGGAAATGCTCCCGTGAAACTCGATCCTTCATACTTACATTACGACGTTTCTTTATTTTTGCTGAGTTCTTTTTGCGTCTCTCAAAGAGAGCTCGAAAACATCTCACAAAGAAAATTTGAAACATCTCAATACCGCGCGTGTCGAGCCTCACGGTTTCTTAAGTCATCTCTCGCGAGTGCCCCCACCTCGCTACCACGCACGAGGTTCGTTCGATCAAATATGAATTACGCTGCATTCGTGCGTATGACACTGCGGGAACAAGCAAGAAACCTGCATCCGCTACAGATTCGAAAACAGGAAGTCTGTGGTCATTTCGTTCTTTTTAATTTAGCACACGCCTTGTACTTCAATACTTTAACCCAAATTGTCACATGCATCTGAAATCGGAAATTCAGGTTCCCGGCTTACTTTCGGAAGACGCTTTTACACGAAATTTGAGACTTATCCTTCCAATTTCTTTTAAGCGAAATTGATCATTTTGAAGAAATTAAGCCATGCGTGGTACATATTTAGTAGTAACGAGGGTGTGACATCGGATTCTCGTGACATGTTCGTGCTGTAAAAAATTATATTATGGTGTATGGCGATTTCAGTTTCATCCGTTTCGTCCTCATCGTCACTTCCAAGTGCAGTTATTTCGCTCAGTCTTGAAATACAATGCACGCTTATCTTAGCTTAATTACAGTGCAACAAAAAATGACACTGGCACATCACGAGTGTTGCTTGATGTAAACTTGAGAGCTCGTAAGAAAGATGCTTATATTTGACCGAGTTTTAAATGTAGTTTCAATTTGCTATGATTTTACGTTCTATTAAATTCAATGCAAACAAGGCACCCTTGAATGCGAGGCGTTTTTACCTTCTTCATGTGCACTTTTATTTCATGATCACAAACGTGAAAAAATGCTTCACAAGTTCTACTTTTTCAGTATCAACCGTTTGATTTTGTATGCAGAAGAAAGCGGTTCAGCCCGGAAAAGTAGTAACACTACTGACTTGCGAAGCTCAGATAAACGAACCGGTAAGGTCGTCACACTGTTTCAGTTGGAACTAGTCTGAAACGTAATCGGAACGTCATCGCTTTTGCACTTATTCTGCGAGGTTTATATGCCACGATTGCCCGATCCACGATGACTGCTGCATGAACTCAAATACTCGCAGACCCAAATTGCAGCCCGATTTCTACAAGTCATCACTTGCCTTACTTTTCCTTGAATTAAGATTGCTTGCATTGTGCAATCGTTCGCCCGCTGATTTATTGAATGCATAGGTATAGGAACAGGCAAATTTTTGGCCCAAATTTCCCTAAACTTGCCAACTTGCCCAAAAAAACTCCAAAGGAAATTACCTCAAAAAAACGACTGCATTTCTTTTTATGTTGGGCGCATTTTTTTGCCCAAATTTCCCCTAACTGGCCCGAAACGAACTAAATAAAAACATGACCTCCAAAAAAATGTCTTGCACTTTGATTTTGGGTGCCATTTCTGTAAAATCAAAGCACATACAGCGATTTTGCGAACGTTTTCACAAATTTTGCCCAAATTTCCACAGATTTTGCCCGGATTTTCACCAAATCAAACGTTTTGGGGGTGCGGTTGCAGCCCCTGCACTCCCGCCTCCTACACCAGTGATTGAATGAAAAGTTACTTTTGAATGAAAATGTATGCAGTGTATAGAGCAAGCTCCAACCTGTGATAGCTGAGGTACTCTAAGGATAAGCTGAGCCAATTGGCATGTTGCCATGGGCGCAAGTAGTTCTGTCAACATTTAAAAGTATCAAACGTCCAACGTTGTTTTTTGTCTTGACCCTTTAACGCCCGCAGAAGCCACGATTGCGGCTTTTGAAGTCATGATCCGGCCATAACTCGCGAACGGATTGCGCAAGAGCAGGGGTTCCCAACCTGGGGTACAATCACCCCTGGGGGTACATTTGCCTATATCAAGGGGTACATTTATCGTACAGCCGCAACAATTGACTTTAAGACATACAATGTTTATAGTTTTAAAAATCTAAAGATTCCGTTAAAAATTCAGTAGATTTTTGTTAATTTACTCAGCCTTTCTTTCATAAAAAACTTTAGGGGTACATGCTCATCTATCAAAATGCTGAAGGGGTACATGCTAAGAGAAAGGGTGGGAACCCCTGCGCTAGAAAGTCAGTGAAGATTTCCTCGGATTTGGAAGACAGCAAACGATCCGATGGGTTACGGAAAAGGTACCTTTACATTTGAAATTTTTGAGAAAAATGCGAAGTTCTGATTTTCCGGAAGTGTTTTTTTGACAATTTTCCAAAAAATTGAAAATATTCTTTTCACGCTTCCCTGTGAGCTTTTTTGAAACGGTTTTTCGCTTAGACTACGTCTGAAGACCCCAGCTAACAAAAAATTCTAACCAAAGTGAGTCATCACTGTTTTTGGGGGAATTTTGGGTGAAAAAAATGGGCGAGGTCGCGTGATTTTTGGAATGACGTCACCGGGGCTTGAAAAAAACTACAAGGGGTAGATCGTTTTCATTTGTTATAAATGAAACTAGGCGAAAATCTGAATCTTTAGAGCTCTTGACTGACGTTCTAGAGTTTGTGGCTCGAAAGTTATGGCCTAAAAACCACAAACTAATTAGCTAATCCCATCGAGAATTAGCTAATTTGCACATTTACAAAATCTTCCATACATTTTTTCTCTCTCAAAACTTTTACTTCAAATTTGGTAGGATGTTGTAAGACACCAAGTGAAACCTGTTCTGCAAGTTTCAGATGTTTCGTTGGCCAACTGAAGGGTAAATTTACCCTTCATTCGTCCATGAGCGGACAATTCCGAAGATGCCCCCACCAAAAAGTTCATTTTTTTCAATTACTTTCGCAGAGTGACGGTCATAACCGACATGTTTTATGTAGAAACTTTTTTCCAAAGTGTTTGGTTTTCCCTCCACGACTTTTCGAATAGAAACGGCTAATCTTTTTGGTAACGTGAAAACCGGTTTTCCCCAAAGCTTCAGACATGTTTGGTGCAATTACCAAACACCTAACTGAAGTAAGCAATGAACCGTCTCATAAATGTCACAAACAAATGACTTGTTATTGCACCCCAAACAGAAAGGCCACCAGCGCATTCATATCACAGTGCAATAAAGTGTACAAACTCATGGAGAAATGGCCAAAAGTTATTCGCCATTGCTCAAAGTTATTTTTTCTAATTTTCCGCATTTTTATTAAAAAATATGTTTTCTCGCGTGTACTCGTTGATATACGAGCAAACCTGTCTTTAGGGGTTCTAGGAGGATAGTTTCGCAACAACAGAATTTCTAATTGCAAAATTAGCCAACAGGGAAGACTCGCATATAAAACAAAGCTTTTGCTCAAGTGTGGTAATTAACAACGACGCAAACAACTGGTACCAAAGAAAAATGGGATTTAATATGGCCGCAACACAACTGATAACTCAAAAACTGGTGTCAGCTGAACTTACCTCGAAAAACCGCAGAAACATCTATGCGATTTTGAAATAAGTAAATCCTCAAAAAAGTGTTTTCCAATAACAGGGACAGTGGTCGGTTGCAATAGGTAATGCAAGCTGAATAATACAGTAAAAAACTTATGGTTTGCAAATAGTGTTACAACTAATCTAAATAAAAATGTCTTTCCTCTTTAAACGGGATAAATAGTCCATCTAGAAACGTCAATAGTTTTGAGTAAGCGAATAATTTTGTGCGTACTTTCCCTTAATTCGCTAATCAGGGTATCGGCCCCAAATGTTGAAAAGTGAAAACCCCTGTTTTCCTAAAAAACTGCCGAAAATGCGTACAAGAACCGCATCGCATCTTTCAGCTCTACAAACATCAGTGGCTCATGTTTCATTTGTGCTTTTGTAGGAAGGAGAGTCCTTCAACAAATGAAGCGACACCCACCGGAAGGAGATGTTTGTCCGGCATCTAACGAGAAAAGTGATTGCAAACAAATCAGATCATTAGAAAGCCACGTGAAGAAAAACGATCTTGACGAACGCCGCGTTAGTAACCGCGGATCAACATCTCTAACTTTGTTCAAACTCATAAAAAACAGAAAACAGCTCGGTATCAACAAAGGAAGAGGGTTTACGCGTGAAAATGCGTTTGTTCAGTAATTGCTTGAGAATCGAAAACCATGATACTCAGCGGAAAATGTGGATACTATTTACATTTATGCGTGAAATGCCCGCGTCTAACTGATGTTTTCACAGCTTGTCGAGCTAAATGTGTTTAGGAAGACACTTGCTGTAAGCAATGTGCCAAGGTGACTGCCCTATGCTGGCGCAAGGTCTTTCAAAACCAAGCAAACCCTTTGAAGAGGGTGCGGCCTGCCTCGGGCGAACTTTTCCAGGGAGAGATATTTGAGTTTTTTTTGAAAAATTCTATAAACTTTCTACACGCATTGCAATATTTGCAGTTCCAAATTCATTCAGTTCATTTTCTATGTAGCGCTAGCAATTCAGATTCTAACACAGTTTTTTGCCCAAATGAAACAGAACTCGACCTAATACAGTAAACATACTTGTATGGGATGAAAAATTCTGTACGATTGTTTGCACGACTTGGATTGTATTAAAAAGTTGCAACAAAAAGCATGTTCTATTTGCTTTCCTTTATAACACTGTAAATGCTCTTGTAAAATAAGATTCATCTTTGCAATTGACGTTATCAGCGTGTGAAAACGACGAATGGTTGCTTTTAAAGTTTTCAAAGGAGTAGAAAGTCAAGGAAGACGAGGGGCTGAAGCGGCACAGAGAATACAATCAGAACCTGGCACATAACAAGGAAAAGGTCAAAGATTTTCTTTCCTTGTAGGCTACTCTACAGGGTGATCCAAAAAGGTGTTTCTATTTTTGATAAAATAGCATTTTGCATTGAAAGGAAAGCTTTCCTATATTTTTTATAGGCCTGCCTTACAGGCGTGTAAGTTTTTTCCTCGTTCACCACCAGTTTATCAAGGCTCAATAGTTTATAATGTGCTCTATCCAAGCTGCTTGGCTGAAGTACTGACATGGCTACTCGCACATTGAAGTTTGTAATTACTCTGTTCAACACCTCATGGTGAATTCTCCTCATCTCCGCTCGAATGCTGTTTTGAGCTAAGGTTACCAGACGTCCTTAAGCGCCAAGGACTTTCCTTGAATTTTCCTTCAAAACTGGTTTTGTCCATAATCCTTGTAAAACAGTTTGTTGTCCTTGAGTATTTTAAGGCGTCCTTGAAAGTTCTTGAACACTTGTAAAATTGTTCATTATTGATCTAAGGATTACACTGAACATGCAAGAACCAAGATTAAACAAAGTAATTGAACAGAATATTGTGTAGATTTGTTCCATCTTAAACAGTTTTGTAGTAAAAAGTACCGCGTAGAAAAAAGTACTCATAGTTATTCAGCAATGTGTGTTTAAAAATGTGTTACACCACTACAACTAAAATATATTCAAAGTGGGCATGAAGTAAAATTTCAATAATCACAAAACTAGAAAATGCCCTTGAAAAAATTTGAAGTGGTCTGGCGACCCTCTTTTGAGCGCAACACATCAATAGGGGATTGTTAGCATAGACCCTGTCTTTTAGGCATCCCAACAGAAACTAATCCGAAGAGAATAGATCTGGAGAATGTGCAGGCCAAGGATGGTCCGTAAGACAGGAGATGAGCCTGTCTCCATGGAAGTAACGTTGGAGGTATTTGAGTGAAGCCTTGGAGCAATGCGGTGGTGCTCCATCATGCTGCTATATCACAGTATCCCTGACCACTTCTCCCTTCCGGCTCAGCAGGGTCGGAGGCAGAAGTGAGAGGAGGGCGATTGGCCCCCTTAAACCTACGAAAGTAACTACGTTCACCATGATTTTTACAATTCGGAAAGCAGCATTCGCGATATAAGCACGTTTTGTCGTCCATAGTTTTGTAACAGCAATGTTGTAAAGGATACTTCACCCCTCTTACAGTAGGCTAAGTAGCGAAGCCGTTATGAGATTTGACCACCAAATATTACTGAAATCGCCCCCCTGAGCTTACCGGCTGGATCCGCCCCTGCGCCTCAGTGCCGGGATTAAATTGTCTTCTCATTAGTTCAATGTATCGATCTGTTCACAGTTGCCGAAAGTCCAACAACAACCTCGAACCAGTATAGCCCGATAATGCCATGAGGACACAACGCGCACAAAGCAGTCACTTTATCCACACTTTACGAGCGATACTGATGTTCATGAAGCTGAGTCTGAGCCAAAAAGCGCATATTCTGTTTGTGAACGTGATTGCTAAGGCGAAATTTGCCTAGTTACTGAAAAAAATTAAGTCCAAGAAATCAGGATGGTTTTCAATTCGCTTACTGATGGTTTGCCCAAAGGCACGTCTCTCAACTTTATTTGCATCGGTCTGAAGTTGTAAAATCTGTATCTTATACGCAGTGGCGTAACTAGAGGTTTGAGCCAGGGGGACAAACTTTGCTGATGGGGGACCATTGGAAACCGTTTGGGAATGCAATAATTCGTTCCCAAAAATTCACATAGCCTACATTTCATATATATGGGCATTAGTCTTCGCATGTTTGCGACACTGATATGTGGGTGTAAGTCTTCATGCACACCTGGTTCATGGTGATTGGCACATTAAACGACATGCTAACCGAGAGGTTGCAACAAACGATACTCGAATAACACAAAAATGGTTATTTATAGCACAGTACAGAGCAGATGTTACATTCTAAACAACACAGGCATAGGCCTTCACAGAAATTTTTCCACTGATCGGCAAAGTCGACATTTTACTTGCCCATTTCAGGCTGCTGACGATACAATGCAAATGGGCGTTCACATAACGCTTTACCCTTTCTACACCACAAAGAAATTGTCACGGCAACAGTGCCAAAAATACACTTCGTTGGCAGCAAGGTTTCTTTTCACATTGTATAAAAGTACGTGACTTACTGCTATCAGCAGTCATTGTCTCGCTGCATTACTTGCCACAGATGCCTTCAACAGTCACATGCGGCTAAACGCCTACTACCGCC
>JGI24159J19872_10009716_pt1 | contig 12611 bp, 9 predicted proteins | sample Ectturendosymbi4_FD_19872 | JGI IMG/M metagenome (IMG submission 19872)
CTTTCTTCAAACGTTTAACCTCAAAACGTTTTAAGTAACCGTAGATACACGACGTTATTTTTACACAGCGCTGTAAAACATTTAGATTATTCGAAAGTAATTACTTTGTTCGTGAAGTTTTGAACGACATTTATAAACCTTGCGTATTTGCTGCTTCCGCATAAGCTTCAACTCGAAGGTTTGACTGCATGTTGCCCTCAGGTGTCTTTTTTGTGACTTCAAGTTTCATAAAGTGTTGTAATGTCAGAACGCACAAAGTTTTGCGTTCACTTTTGCGCCAATAAAGCAAGTGGCCCGACGAAAACGTGCCTCCTCTCCTGTGACAGCACAAAGGATCAAATCTACGATTTGTGGAAAAAAATATACGATGAAGAGACGTCTGCAGAAATTGAAATTGTTGTCGCAGGTCAGTAAGGTTGATAATTTTGTTGCAAACGCGGGCACTGAAATCTGAAACACAATGCGAAGTACCGGTTTTAAAAGCGAAAATTAGTGCCATGAGCAAAAATAAGAAATATGACGGTCAAAACGTCACAAACAGTATGAACAATAGTGGAGGTTTTTATGTGCTATGATCAAATAGTCAAAGAGCTTTTTCAATTTCGACTTCTAGGCTTTTTCTGTATTACGGAACTGATTTTGAACGATTGTTTTGGTTCCATAAGGGACAAAGCGCTTCCTGAACTCCCTCGCAGGGGTAGCATACTAGCTGGGCAGTCACATCCACTTGGCAAAGCATCACTTTTAGCCATCGAGGGAAGTGGTCCAACAGGAGTAAAGATAACCTTTCTTCACACTGTTGCAAACATCTTTTTTGTTAGACTAGCATTAAGAAAAGCCGGCATTTCTGGTTGTGCTTTGGAAGAATGGTATTACGAAGACTAAAGTCTTAGTAAATTTGCCCGCACGAAAATCATCAAATGGTCTTTAATTTTGGTTTTAAGTTTTATTTAAGGTTGACAATAATCTTTCTAATTTTTCAGAACTCTCTCTTTGGTGTATGAAATTACCGTTAGAAATGTAGAGTGGCTGCGATTTTTTCATGTCTTTTTGCCAATATTTGGCAGAGTAAGGTCGGATTTATTTTTTATTTCTACCGTAAATTTTACAAATATCGTAATTATTTTGCTCTAAACAACGTTTTTATCATTTCTGGCTTACTGACAACAACCTGAATAGGAATGTCTTGTAATTTTGTAAAGAAATTACAGATGTTTTTAATTTTTTTGCAGAACGCTTCTCGTTTTCCTTGAACGATAAGGAAGATTTTGAAACATTTAAAACTATGGCGGAAGACCAATACCGTCTCCACCCCGACAAACCTCTCGCCGTGATGCTTTGTAAACCGGGGGAGTACAGAACGTCACATCCGTTTTGCACCCCCTCCCCGGAGAACCAAGACTCCAGTCCTGGACAAGATGTAGATGGCGGAACCAAAAGACTGGATGGAAATGTAAATTCGGTGGCAAGTATAATCATTTACCAAAAGGAGAGAATGGGCATGTAATCAAAATGAAATTCCCTGATAAATCCTCACGCGAATGTGAAACAAGCTCAGGATATTTTTTTTAACTTATTCAGATATTTTCTCCTTGGTCAGTTCTACGTCAAATACATGCGCCAGTCTTTTCAAGGATTTCCAACAAGACAAGTTACTGCGCATGCGTTGGTTACCGGCCGCCTGTGCTGAAAACGTTGCATTGCCCTGGAACCCAATCATCAGGCGATTTAATTTGTTAAATGTCTGGACAATGCTTAATATCATTTTTTAACATCGTCTGACATCTCTCTTTAAGTAATTATTTGAAAGACATTCTTGCATATATGCAAAACGCAAAAAAGCAACTGCTGCTTTAAAATTGCAATTAAGTTATAGATTGCTTATCAGATCAAGATGTCAAATAGTTTGTCTTCTAAAACCTGCTGCGGATTTTTAATGGGCCGAACTTTGAGCAGAAACGTCAACGTTTTGGCTGAAAAATGCACAGGAACAACTAATGTCATATGCGTGACAAAACATTTTTCACCCTGAATCTACTCCGAGTAACATTTAACGAATGACAACTTATTGTTTGCATTTGCCGCCATTGTTACATCAGTAGCTGCAGCCCAAAATTGACATAGAGTGTTATTGACGCACAGGATGGAATGAACGGCTTTGCCAAAGACTCTGAGGAAAACTCAGTGACATCCACCGCCTTCCTTCCTGACTCTTCATCTACCATTGAGCACACTGCTGTTGATGTAGACAGTAGTAAGTCCCACAGCAATGAAATTGCAAATAATAGTTTTGGCGAATTGAATGGGAATAGTGCATCGAGAAACGTTGACAAATCTGCAAACGGAGCTGAAAGCACATCGTCGTCTTCGAAGCAAGCCGGAAACGCTACTTTGCCATCGCTCGAGAAAGAGCGGGAGAGGTATTACCAGGGGCAAGAAGGATTAGCCGTGACTCACGTTCCGTCCACTCAGGAGCCTCCACGTCAGGGAGCGTACGTCGAAGGCTTCGCACCACTGGTGTCCTCGCTGGCGTACATGAAGCAAAGAACCATGGCCCAAATAAAAGACACTCCCAACTGGGATTTGGACCGCGGGCGCTTGCAATTTCCTTTACCCGGCAGTGGCTATCTTTTTCAAGGCAGTCCTAACGCGCAAGGAGATTTCTTTCGACCTGTGGTGGAGTCGCTTTCGCGCAGCGATTATGAAAAACAGCTGCTTTCTGTTCAAAACGATCCGAGCTTTTGGCAGGCTATTGCTGCGCAGCAGGAGAAGCGCAGAGACGTCGCAGCGAAGGCTGCTGGTTTCGATTGCGTGTCACGTGACGGACTCCAAAACGAAGCGATTGACTTCAGCCGCGCGCGCGGCAAAGAGAAGACTTATTCCCGCGACCCTAGCCCTACAACTGCCGGTGCCTCTTCATCATCAAGCTACTTTCATCAGGGCTCTGCGTTCCAGACCGGCGATTTTTTTCCTGTCACGTCGAACTCCTTCGTCGGAGACATGCGCAAGCAACGGCTGTGTCAATACAGCCCGAGCGCCCCGGCCATTATCCCTATCACCGAGCGCCTCGAGGTGAACGCTGAGAACTTGGCGTCGCGAGCAACACCGATCACTTCCCACTTTGTCCCTACATCCTACCTTTCCCACTGTTTTCCGGTTGGATCGTTCAGGTGTGTGTTATGAAACAAAACACCTATTTCAAATTTTGTTCTCGTGTGCCTGATTGGGCGTCAAGGTCTGTTTTGGCGGACTCAGCAAGTGGCCCACGTTTGTTTCCTTCACGCTAGAAAAAAAACCTGGACGCTCCCAGAATTCTACGCCCGAAATAGATGTCCCTCAAAGTCTTATAACGCCAACTGCTGAAAAACATGCACCTAAGACCTGAGCTACATATGGTTTACTTGTTGTGAGGTTTATGCGCTTGCAAATATTAACCAGCTTTGTAAAGATACGACTTGTTTACATTTAGATATGACAAACTTGATATCTGCAGTGCATAAATAACATGTTATGTGACATACAGCCTGAACTGTCTTGTTTTCTTGTTACTGATAGCCCTTCGAATCCGAATCGAGTTTCAAGTCCCATCCCTCATGTGAAGAGGAAGAAACAACTTGTCAAGTCTACCGCAAACCAGGTACGATTTGGAAATGGTGAACACTGTGTTGAAAAACGTGTGCACTGTTGTAGGTAAAATTTTAAATCATTGCCGATGCGTAACGGGTGTTAACGGAAAATATGGACTTACTTGCGTCATCTAACGATGAAAAGAAAAGCAGTAAGGGACCGGAAGGGAGTCAACCAGCCTTGGCAGAAGATCATTTCTAAATTTTGTGAAAAGTTTTTGTAGCAACATACTTTCAAAACGATGCAGGTTGCATAAGCATCGCACAATTCTGTATGCTCTATGAAGGTTAAACTATGTGTCATTAATTGGAGATTGGTCATTTTCCGCAGGCGCTTCCTTGGGTAAAAGCAAAGTAAAACAAGTCAATAGCCCACAGATTGTGACAGATCTTCAGTAGCTAATGAAGTAAGTTTCTCTCCTGAATGAAAAGAGAAAGTGAATTGAAACGATGCATTGCAAAACTCAGTAGCGCAGCAATTAGCAACAGACATAGATTTTTACAGCAATGCATTCTTGCAGAAGAGTCGTTTACATAACCTTTTGGTGAAGTGCTTACGCTGCACAGTTTGTGTTTTAGATGTTCGAGCTTTCACACTCAGTCGCGTTTCACAAAAAAACATGTTATTGATCATTAGAAAAACAGTCAAAATTGATAAAACTCAACTACCCTAATCATGTATTTAACAGAGTGTAAAAACGGTTGAGCGTAACCTTCTTGGTAACACAATTAATATAGCCTATAGATTGTCACTCAATGTGCTTAAACATAAAAATATCACAAAAATCAAGCCAAATTGCTATACTGGTGATTATGTCGTTACAAATCAATCCGGCTTGCTGCTACCTGGTCTTCAGGTCTTTCAAATGAACCTGTGTTGTTGGTAACAACACAGTGCTTCTATGAGGCGAAGGCAAGATTTCAGGGCGGGCAGAACGTTGATGGCCCAGAAGCAGTGGTACAGTGAGAAAAAAACGAAAAACGCTCTGGTAAAACGCATATTAGCCGCTACAGTTATTCGCTGATTCTTTTCTGTTGAAACTCACTAAAAAAGACTGGAATGGTGCCGAAGTTTTGGTGTCCAATGAAAACTGCATATAGTAGGGAACGCGTTTTTTATAAGACGAGCGTAGACGTTTCTCCACGACGCAAAAAGCTGAAAGACAAAAACAAGTCAAGTCTGTTTTGTTGATTTCGTTTCTCAGCGCTTCCTGAAGCTCAAAATCCTGAAACTTATCAATCGCAAACAGACTCGGGTTTCTTTTAGCGGTTTGTTATCGTCCACCACAGTTGTAAACAATATGTAGGTTCGTTTTAATAATCGGTTAAGTAACTGCTGTCAACTTAAATTTTAAAAGCACAAGTTGTTCGTTGACAGTTGAGCTCAGTATGTTTTGCTGCACTCAGTTATTTCTAATTTTGCAGTCAACAGTTTTCACCAACATCACTTTTACATCAATGTGCAGAAGTCATCAGGTACCAAAGGAAACACGTGTGTTTTGAATACGTGATACATACTGCATAGCAACCACACCCTGTTGCACATGTACATTTTCGAATTAAGCAAGATTGCAAGGACAAAATAGATAATAGATAAGGTTGAAAGGATAAACCTTTCAAATGCGTGATGAATAAAACAAGACTCACGATTTAGCAAGACGAGATTTTTGTGGTTTCATTTCAGATATTTCTAAACAGAAGTTTGACAGAATTGTAACAGTTTTCTGATGAGGATCATTAGTCTCTTAAAAAGCAAAAAAAGCGTTGGCACCTGCAAGTGATGCTACGAAAATGGGGTGTTTGAATTAAATCACGTCCATGATAAGTGATTGACTGCAAAATAATGTAGAGTTGCCTGGTAGCATTACATTTGCTGCTTCGCTTCATTGTGAAGGAAAGCAAAGAAACATGGCGCATCTGAAAAATTTTGAGTGGAGCTGGGTAAAATCGAGGCAAATATTTCAAATAGGGGGTACAAATTTTCAAATCTAAAGGTGTAGCCAAGCCTGTTATTTTCATCATAATAGCGTAGAGTGCTTCTTGGAGCACTGAGGAAGGCATCCGTGAGCAGTCGATTGAACTATTGTTTACCAATAAGAATGAAACAGGCAAGAAGCGGTAAAGTTGTTTTGGTGGACACTGATCACAATTAGCTTACTAAGAAATGCGCAACTTTATGGTAGCGTTGCTTTTGTTGTTTCACAACAAAGCAAACAATGAACAAATTCGGACAACTGTCGAAATTGAACATTGCCACTACTCCCATTTCTCGTTTCGCTGACTAATTTCTGTTTTTCGCAGAATAGCTCCTATGGTTGGGCGTGCTGCATAATAATTATTCAGGTTGACAACACCGTGACTCACAAGCTGTTAGTGAGTGCAACCACGACTCATTGCTTTCAAAATCCAAGATTTAACTGTCAATTCAAAGCCACGACGATTTTAGATTGCCAAGGCAAAGTAAAACTGTAAAAATTGTTGCCACTTTCACTCCATGAACTATGTTAATTTACCCCAAATCAACAAATGCTTGGCTGGAACAGCTGACTAACAAAGGCAGCACAACTTGTCTGGTTGTTTGGTCACAAATCATGTCAGCTGGAGTGCACTCAGGCAGTTACAATCATAAAGTGAATAAGTGATGAACAAACCATTAGCAATGTCGTAGACCAGTGTGTCAGGTAAAACTATCCGAACGAAATTATTAACTTTTGCGCAGTGAATCGAAACCTGTATTTAATTCAGCTTTGAAGTTTTGGAACAAACTGAGATCAGGCAGCAATTGCCAGCCTGAAAAAACTAGGTGAGACCGAGAGGGTCTTTTTTTAAACTGGGAACGCTCTCCCTCCCGTGGGTACGCTTGTTGTTCTGCAGTAAAAGAAATCCAAGGCCAAATCAGTGCTTGTGCAATAGACTTGAATAGAAATGTCCGCAGGTGTTGCACTGCCAAATTCAATGTTTTGAGAAACTGTTTTGTGACGGTTGAATAATACACGATATATTAATACAGTGTTTCACCTCGTTCTTTTCTATCTCTCGTATCTCGTTTACATGAGGTTTTTCGCAGCAATGTAAAATTCGCAGTGAGTGTTAGCTGTAATATTTTCTTTGTTGCATGCCATGGTGACATCATCCATACTTTGCAGTTTTCGTGATAACACTTGTTCTTGGTAAAGCATTGTCTTGTAGCACTTATCGCTTTTAGCACTCTGTAGTGAAGCATTAAAGCTACTGTTGTCATTCACAATATTTGGACTGTTGTCGCGGCAGAGTTTTCATCAATAAAGCAGCTGTTGATGATAATTTAGTCCGAGGCCTCAGTGTAAATATTATTGAATGTAATGTTTAGGACCTTTCAATATTGTATTTACTTTTTTAGCCGTAAACACACAGTTAAGAATATATGTTCTTCATAAGCTATATTTAGGCTCACAACTGCATTCAATGCTAACTGCAATTAATCACTTAACTTTTACAGATTGTACAAAGTGTTATTATCAAAATACAAACTATTATCATATACCATGTGTTTTCGATATTTTCGAAACGTTTGATGCCCATTTGCTAATTCATTTCCGTGCGGTTAGGCCTGCTTGAGTAACTGCAGCAACAGAAACTGCAGCAGTTTTTATACTTTGAGACAAGTCTCATGTTTCTACCTCAGACCATTTTTCGTTGCTTGGCAAAGTTGACTAAAGCAAAAGCGTGAACCTTGTAGAAATTAGCAAAATCTGACATTTCGATAAAACATCTACAGGATCTCATTCTTTACGGTCATGGTTTGGCGACTGTATACGCATCATAATAAAAAACTTTTCTCTTTTAACTGGTTTTGTCATTGGCTGGAATCAAAATTTTAGCGAATGGTTAAGTGACTTGTGAGTATGATGTTACCTACAGGAAAGATCACCTGACTCACAAGTTCCAAGTAAAAGAAAAAGAAGCTCGCCCAATCAATCCAACATTGAATACCACTACGAACAAGCTGTTAAATACAGGTGATCTATTTTGCTGTGATTTGTGCGTCAAAAAAGGATCGAGTAAGGAATTTTTATTGACCTTTACGCGTGTAACACGTTGTGTGAAGATGAGCGTTCCACGTCAATGCAACCCTTTTTAAAAATGTAGGTTGGAACTAAGATGCACAGAGTTATTGCCGCGATTTACTATCTGCAACAGCTGTAGCGCTTGCAGGAGTGTGTAAAATATTGATGCCGCACCTAACTGTGTGCACGACACCAAAAGTAAATCGAACCACGCGACTTGCGTACTGAAAGCTAAGCTTCGAATGTCACAACCGCGCGATCATTTTCCTTGCTTGTCGCAGCTGCGCTCCTTGGTGTGTTTATTGCTTCAAATGCGGGTTTCAAGCGTGATTAAACCTTTACAATTTGTTTTCGTACAACGCTTCATTCGCACGACATGCACTGAGACAAAAATCGTTGCCATGCTGCTGCATGTGAGCAATATGCATCGGTTTTTACATTCAAAACGCTATAGATAACTCCAATAAGGACTTCTTAAGATTTTAAAGTTAATTCAATCAGTAGTTTTCCACAAGGCATTGACGAAAATGCCTGGAAAATGCGGAAAAATTGAAAGTTCTCTAGGGCTCTTGATTTGTAGTGTGTCCAGGCAGGAAAGCGCTGTTTACTTTTTTAAAATATGGTTTAGCGCTATGCGTCTGACTTATTTTATTTATTCTGCTGGTGCTATTTATTAAGAAGTATGAACTGTCTTTTGTAACTTTTTACTATTCATGTACGTCCCAGCGTGTGTTTCTATTGCGCTTTTAATGGCAAAATTTTGAGTACAAACACTCTTTTTTAGTGGTCCAAGTAAAGCGTCAAGTTCGTCAATAAGGTGCAGTGTTTCATGTGTTTGACAGTATTTCCATTCCTGTTTGCAGTCAGCTGACAAAGGAAGAGCAAGATAAACTCGATGTCAAAGCTCCACATAAATCTCACTGGAAGCATTTGCTGTTCGTCGTAAATCAAGATCCTACTTTTCTGGAGGTTCATCGTCACAGCAAGGTGAGTGTTCAAAGCAAGTTGCGGCTAGCTGGGGGTAAATAAGGGACTGAAAAATTTTATCCGTCTATTTTTTTCTGGTTTTTCATTCTTGTTTGGTGGCTATTTCTATAATTCCTTGAATTAAGATATCGCTTCTTTGCCATGATGAAGCAAGTTGAAGGGAGTCAAAAAAATTACGCAAGCAATTCCGGATTGTAAAAGAAATTTGTAACTTCACTTGAAAATAATAAGCTACAGGTTTACTTAGGATCATGTTGTTATGTTGTGGGTGTTATCAATTTCTACTTTTACATTAATCGTTTCTCTTTCCGAAAGAAAAAAATGTCACAATGCTTTTGCTGCTATTCGGGAATGTTCGCAATTTAAAGAAATTCGAAACGGGAACGATTTGAGAACTTTCCGCTGTATTTAAATTGCATAAAATTCGAGCTTTCTTAACTTGAATTGAGTACATGGTTAAGTCCTTAGTTTTAACTTCAGTTCAGCCTAATCTACCTAAACCCTTTGCGCGATCACAATAAGCATTGGTGCTGTTTTTGTTTTTGATCTGGATGCGGAAGTTCAATTAGATTGAGCAATTCCTGAAACTCATTACATGAATTTGCATGTTGCAAAAAGTTGTTACGTAATCCTTTTTTTGCGATTAAAGAAATATTTTAACCGTTGAGGACCAAAGGGTTAAGATGATGATAGTAGTGCTAAATAATATTTCTTCATATCAGAACGCAAAACCGTGATCTTTATCTTCATCATCTTTTCTATCCCGATTTTTTCTTTATCATTTTATTCCTGTTACTTCCCTCCGAGTGGACCTTATCAGTGACACAAACCTCAGTAAATAATGATCTATTGATGCTAACTAATTCTCATTTATATCTCATGATTTCGCACACGCCGCAGAACTTGTCTAAGTTATTTTTGCATGATGAAATGGCATGCAGAACATGCCGTGAGCAATTTCATCGCCATCGGGGCGGCGATAGCTCAGTCATAGAGTATCCGCCTCTCGTTTGAAAGGTTGGGTGTTCGACCCACGGGCACTGAGTGAATCGCAAGAGCGTTTACCCCAACCGCCACGGAAAAAAGCATCGTTCAGGCTTCGACCTGCATCCTATTGTCGATGAATGCATCCATCGGATTGCGTGCGATCCAGCGATAAAGCAAATTCAGCTAAACTTCCATTTTGCGCAGTACGACGAATGGTCGTCGGATGCGAGGGATATTTTTGCTTTGTGCAATCCTCACGAGTACCACTGGTCCTTCCTGACGCTTTCCAAGCAGGGCGACGTGCTCTGTCGGCGCATCAAGAAACGGATTGAAGATCTGCTGAATTTGTGCAGGGAGGAAAGACCAAAATGGTTTCCTGAATCGGTATGACATTCAAAACTGTAGCTGTAAGTTTATGTGCCACTAAATTTATAAGAGATTGTTATTGCTTTTTATTCATAAACCAGTTGCAAAAACTAACAACCTTTTTTTTCAAATTTAGCTGTTCCTGTTCTTGACAATTTTACAAAATTAATGGCAATCAAAATTTTGCTGTAGGTTGTGCGATAACTGAAAACTGACGTGATTTCGCTACACTGCTACCAAAGTTGTCAACGCTTGGAACTGNAAATGATTTACACGGTCAATGTAGTTTCTCTCTGTAAACTTNAACTTTGTCTCATAACTTGCTGCTTTTATTCCTAAAAATAGGCGTCTGCGTTGGTAAAGTCGAATTAAAGTCATTGTAGTATATTCGAGAAAAAACATTTTGCTGGAATTGTATCTGGCGAAACTTCTTGCATTGTTAACTGACTTCCTAAAACGTCTCCTTGTTGCCAACCCCATGGTGTGGTATCTGGGGCATGTGGTTTAGTCGTGCTGTCCAATAGGCGTAGGGAGACTTTCGTTAAATGAGTTCCCGAGCATACTAACTTTTAGCTAGCAACAGGTATGAGTTGCAAGGGAAATGGCTGCTCTTCAAATCATACAAGCGTATTAACTGAAACAAAAAAACAATTTCCTACGTAACAGACTTGTGGTTTGCTGAGGCACAGTGGTTTGGTTTATGTGTCCCATGATATATGCGATTGTCCTTGCTTACTGCAAAAGGAATTACTTTAAAATTGTAAATATTTTTAGGATGACGTCCTCAGGCAAGCATACTCAAAGGCACACGAACGCCTTCTTCAGCTTGAGAAAATCGCCGACTCAAAGTAAGTTTGAATGCGATCGTCTGCAATCCTTGGTGTTAAGACTTTGCCCCGTAAAATATAATTTTTCTTTTTTTGTCTGTGCAGAAAGAGAGAAAGAGCTGCGAAGAAAGAGCAACATGAAAGTGGAAAACCACCAAGTAGTCTTCAGGTTGGCATTGAGACTTAATCTGACAAAAATCAGCTTTTAGATGTCTTGAATGTATTATGACCCGATGCGCATTCGAAACTGTGTTTTCATGCTTCTGTGATAGTTTAGACAAGTTGTCAGCAGCTCAAACAGTTCAGTCAAAAAATTGTACTGGTATGTTTGTGTCACAGCTAATGCGTTTGTTTCACATAATACAATGGTTTGTTGCATTGTTAACCCCCAGTAAATGAAGGTTATTGTATATAGAAACTTGCAAGCACCAAGTCATGAATTTTAGCGTGCCAACCATAACCAGAGTCAGGGTTTAGCAAACTTGTGCGTTCAGCTTTCTTTAATACTAGCGGTTAATACCCTAGTGATTATTACTGCACAAATATCGTTTTTAGGATGCTGGTGGGCCTATCTATTCTGGCAAACAGCAACAAAACAACGATTACATGCATGCTGTTGTCAGTAAAAATATGCGCGTAAAGTCTCCAGCCTTATTGCAGTATCCGAAATGCCGTAGTAAAGAGGTTCTCGAGGCTGCGTTGTCGGGCCATAGTAGGGTTCAAAGTTAAGTTGCAGCGTTAAAAATATACGAAGTAAGTGCGCAATAGATGTTTTTTCACAGCGATACTGCTCGAATAGAATTTGACTGTCGTTGCGAATCCACGATGCTGAAACATCGTCCTTAATTCGTAGTTACTCGTGGTGGGGTTTTCTTGTTCTATAAGTAATATTTTGTACTTAAATGCCAAAGCGCAGCTGTAATCGGAACTTTGTGGCACATGCCCTGCATTGTTTCTGAATAGCACAGTAGCTGNTGTTTTGTCTCTTCCAGCCCAGCACGCCTACGGTGCTANCTTTGANCTTTTCTAACNTATGTTGTGCTCGGTTTCTATCACCTATTACTCGTGTTGTTTTCGTGAAAACCGCAAAATCGGAATTTTTTCAGAGTGAAAAGTGGAACGTGTTTAAAGATAAGCCTTCACCAAAACATGGAAATCAACCTAGCGATATTGAATTTTCCAGGTTTGTCGTTTTTGTCAATCGCCATAGTTCAAGCTTTCAAATGTAAAGTGCAGCTTTTTCTAAATTTTACCGCAGCCTCGTAATTCACAAAGCTGAATTTTTTTCAGAGGCAAGACCCATTCCGGTGATCCTGGTCATGAACGCCTTAACCTCATGTATCCTGTAAGTTCAGTGAGTATGCCGGATGAAATGGAAACAACAGATGAACACCTTTTTTCATTCTTTCTTGTAATAATCAGATATAGTCCAAATAGAAACTTTAAAGCCTTTCTCATGATTGATTTTGTACTGGATGTCTTATAAACGTGTTTTCATTTGTTACGGATGGGAAACTAGAAATTAGCTGAGTGTTGAACAAACTTAGTGTTTTGATACACTTCCGTGCCACTGTATTGCGAATGTCATTCTTTGCGAAGCTCGAGGTACTGTAGCGGGCGTGCAACGTAGGTAAATTATCCTCCGTTTCACTCTATTTCGATCACCCAACTGTCGTGAATTTATTTCACGTACTGATCAACACCTACTTGTTGGAAATTTTAATGCACATGACCTTTTTCGACAACTTTTCTTCTCGTGTGACTCAGATCTG
>JGI24159J19872_10009719_pt1 | contig 12610 bp, 11 predicted proteins | sample Ectturendosymbi4_FD_19872 | JGI IMG/M metagenome (IMG submission 19872)
AATTAATTTGTTTATTTTAGATCATAACTTTTGAACCAGAAATGCTAGAAAGTCGATCAAAGGCTCAAAAGACACGGACTCGAGCCTAGTTTCCAATGAAAACTTCAGCGAAACACTTTGGCCTAGCGGTTGAGCCCTAGGCCAGGCAACATGAGCCAAAATGACCCAAAACCACTTAACTTATGACGTCACTCACAAAAAATCTACACCCCACAACCAAAAATTTTTTTTTCGAGTGCAATCTAAAAGGCTGGTCGATCCGTTTGAGCCCTTGAACAGCTCTCTAGTGCAATTGGCGGAGGAGCTATGGTGTTGGTAAGGCAACCAAAAACTGCTGTTTTTAGGCCGAAATTGAAGTACGAATATATTGTACGCCGGCTCTCAAAGTGTTAAGTGAGTCTTGATTCAAATTTTGAACTTACAAGCTGATCCATATATTTATCAAAGCTGGGAGCCAGGTCTAGCTCTTCCATTATCAACATAACCAGATGTTTGAAGTAGTCCAGATTTCCACCAGATAAATGTCGGTGCAGTTCATAAAAAGGTGCAGTTCAAGAATGAACAAAAACAAAATTTTGTGTGCAGGTGTGCAGTCCGTGGTCCATCCAGGGAGTGTGTTTGGCTATCATGACAGGCCCCCTTGTACTGTAGGTATTGAGCATTACCGCCGATGAAATGTCGAACACTGCCGCTGCAGGTCTTTGATTCTGGGGATTTGAAACAAGCAACAGCATTTCCTTTCTAACGTTGCTTAGTATTATTACAAAACAACCACATCTCTAATTTGTCTAACTAGAGCTTGTGAAATGACATGAAACATTCCACATTCTTGAACAAGCTAAGTTGATATTGTGCCAAATGCACATGTTTCGGAATCATTCACTCCTGCCAGCTCCAATGCAAGCAAAGCTGTCAGAAGTTTATACACTGACAGACACATGCAGAGCTGTTTCGCTTCATGGCAACAGGACACAATTCTCAAATCCCGATTGTATAGTTTTGCAATTAGGCCTAAATTTTATCTGCTGTTTATACCTACTAGGTTATGCTAGGACTAAATAAGGTTTAAGTCTACTAACACCTTAGCTGCCAAGTTAAATCAAGCGGTTCACACAAAAATCAGGCTATTTGCACTTGTTATGCAAGTCCAAAGCTCTTCTGCTGATTGCACTAGAGAGCTGTTCAAACCCTCTAAAGACTCGGCAAGTCTTCGAGTCTGCAATTTCGAATCTTCGATCTTTGAAGTCTTCAAATCCCCCAACCAAAAAAGTTTTTTTCGAGTGCAGACTAGAAGACTTGCTGAGTCTTTTGAGCCTTTGAACAGCTCTCTATCGCTTTCGGTGCCTGAGTTACGCGCGCGCAAAGCCACATGCAATCTTTTTTTTGGCGCAAAATCTTCTCACATTACTGGACAGCAGATGCCAAAGTGTTAAAAATTACTCAAGTGACAACACTATTCCAAAAAACCTAAAAGCAGTATAAAATGACATCAGATATATGGATTTTATCACACAATCAATTCAAAAGTGTGTGATGAAAAACTTTTCCTGCCTTACAAACTACTTGAACCATGCTAAAACCTCTACAAAAAACAACACTACTGGTAAACCTTGCACTGTAGTGTAGTCACATTGGAAATGTGAAGCTTTCAAGCAATCTCATATCCACAAAAAATCAACAATCCTTCAAATAATCTGGTTTTTATCTATTCATAGTCTATGTATACATTTATGTACTTGCAAGAAAAAAATATGCAACTGGTACCTAAAATAAAAAATTATGCGTAGTAACATATTGGCACATAGCATTGCATCTTTTCCAAACAGACTTATAGTTATTTAGCTGGTAGACCACTCTTTTGCTTTTGGAGAAAAATATTTTCATAAAATCAAGGCTGCATGTGTTATTATGGTGTTTGCAATCCTTGTGCAATGAGGCAGGCGTGCTTTAATGTTGTTACCCATATTGTTGATCATTTTTTGAAGACCAAAAACACCTTTGTATTCTTCAATAGTTTCAAACAATTTTTTGATTTATATTTTATTTGGGTGATTGCAATCTACTGGGGTCCACAGTTATCTGAAAAGGCATGGTGTTCCACAGACGAAAATAGTTGAGAAGCCCTGGTCTGCAGACTGAAATCTTCCTAGGGCAGTTGATGTGTACTTTCTTGCCCAACAATCACCATCATGATTCAATCAATGGCTATAAATCAAATAATTTTCATTTAGCAGATGCATGGCGTATGCTCACAGCATGGCAATACAAAAAAGCACAGTTGCTGCAAAAGCATTTTTAATCTAAACAATTTTTTATGTGGAATCTGCTCTTTGATTAACATGTTGTAATGATACCACATGGATCAGCGGGTTTGGTGAAAGCAAACAAAAATGGTGGGCAACATGGATCAGCATTTTAATTGCAATGATTGCGAACTTGGTTGTTATGATGGTAACTTCAGCTGCCTTTGATGTGCTTGCAATGATCGGTGATCGCATTTGATGTTATTTACAAATTTGCATCTTGGCTGCAGCTACGAGTTTGACAACATACCACCTGCCTTTGTGTCAGTAAATTTTTCAACAATTTGAGGCAAATGTTTCTGACTGCCCACCAACTAACATATTTTTTCTGTCCTGACTAACCATTATTGAATGTGTTGATTGGATGTAATGTTCAAGAAACGTATTCCGAGCATGGCATGTATAAGTAAACAGTACACACTTAAGAAATGTCATTTTGTTATCATTTTGTTTTTACTGAAGCTAAACAAGACCACTAGCTTATAAACTAAATTGCACATTTAGCTTTGTATTAGTTACAGGATAAAAATCTTTTTTAAATCAAAAAAATCTGATTTTTTTTGTCTTTAAATCAGATTTTTTTGATATAATGTGTAGAGGGTGACCACTTAACAAGTAGTAATTTTTAATTTCAAAAAGTTCATTTTAATATAAACTTTTTTGTGCTTCGTTTCTTCTAGTACAGACTTGAATTTTAGCAACTAGAATTCAGCTGAACTTTCATTCAAACTTCGCACTTATGCATTACGCTTTACCGGCCGTGCCGGCCAATATATTGGCCGGAACTTTTTTGGCTATAAATTGCCCACTGCTAGAGCGAGAGAGCTATTTAAACCCTCTACGGATTCAGCAAGTCTTCTAGTTGACACCAAAATAAAAGTTTTTCGTTTTCGATTTGGCATTCGCTAGGGAGAACGTCACAAGTGGAGGTGTTTTTGCATTTTTTGGCCACCTTTACCTGGCCCTCGGCCCAAACCCATTGACCCATTCTTTTGCCTCAAGTGTTTTTGAAAACTAGGCCAAAATCCGCGTCTTTAGAGCCCTTGAATGGCTTTCTAGCATACCTGTAGCCAAAATTATGGATAAAAAAACAAACATTGGTGAAAATTTCTGCACCCACAAACCCCAATGTGGAGTGGAAGACATTCCTTTTCTGTATGGCCAACACTCGCCAGCGGATCGAGCTAGAGAGCTGTTCAAATCTGCTCTGAATTGGGAAAGACTTGTAGTTTTAGACTAAAAAAAACAATTTTCACTGTGCATTTCGACTTTTCTGGCCATGTTTACAAAACCACTGGATGTTTTGACAGGTCTGTCAAAACACTCCATGATGTCAACGTCCTGTGGGAGTTAAAAAATCGAGCCGATTCAGTGGCGCGAAACTGTGTGAAATTTAAATGCGTTATAGGCGATAGTACGAGTCTTTGGCGGGTTTGGTTGACATTTTAGCGTTTCTAGTTGATGAGTTATGACAAAAATGATAGAATATTAATTGGGGAAATCCCCAAAAGGCCCTGGGGAATTCCAGAAATATTTGGAATTCTATTGGCCTAACTTTAAACCAGAAACGCTAGAAACTCAATCAAGGGCTCTAAAGACTCGTATTTTTGCGTAGAATCCAAAAAAACTTCAAGCCAAAATATTGGCGCATGTGATCGGATGATGACGTCATAAAAATAATCAAAAAACATACCCCTATCATGATCCTCTGGACGCGAAACTCCAAACCCAAATTTAAAAAACAATTTTTTTTTTCCGAACTACACGACGCCACAAGTCATTACAGGGTTTGAACAGCTCTTTAGCTCAATCTGCTGCCGAGTTGTTGCTGGCCAAATTTTGCCCTGAGAAGAAAATTACATCTTTTCTGAAATGTTTTGAATTTTGCCAAAAACTGTTTTTTTCAGCCATAATTTTGGCTACAGATATGCTAGCAAGTCAATCAAGGGCTCTATAGACATGGATTTTGGCCTAGTTTTCAAGAAAACTTTGAGTCAAAAGAATGGGTCAGTGGGTTGGGGGCCAGGTAAAGGTGGCCAAAAATTTAAAAACATGCCCTCATTGTGACGTCACCTCCAGAAAATGCCAAAACGAAAAATGTTTTTTTTATGTCAACTAAAAGACTTGCTGAATCCGTAGAGGGTTTGAACAGCTCTCTAGCAGCTGGTGATTTATGGCCAAAAAAGTGCCGGCCAATATATTGACGGTCGTTAAAGGGTTAAAGCAAATCAGTTCATAACACCAGTACAGATGCACAAAATGAAATATTTATTGGGAAGGCAATACACAAACCATCAGTTCATCGACTTAATGAACATTTTTGGCTTGTTAAGAAGCTTGTACAAAAATACAAGCTTGCCAGCCTTATTGGTGCGCAGTCTATTGTTGAATAGGTTATTGTGATGCAGCTTTCACTACTTCAGCTTCTGCAAAACTGTAAGTTGCATGCATAAAATGGTAAAAACCTATACATGAATTTATGAATCTGAATAAAAAACATGTTTTTACACTACTATTTGTACAGTCAACAACTTAGTCATACAAATCACAGAAAGCTTCAAAACTGCATATGATTTATTGCTGATTTTTTTGAATTTGTTTCTGATTTTAACAAAATGATTTACATCAATCAACCATGACTAGAAATAGTTTAACTTTCATTCAATTTTTTTTGTGCTTATGCAATATCCCGTAATGCAAATAGGTTCATAAGACCAGTACCGGTGTATGAAATGAAATATTTATTGAAATGCCAATACTGAAAGGGCCACGCAAGTAATTCCATTGACACCCATAGCATACATGCAAAAAATGTTAAAAACATATATCAAGAATATATCTCTTTCATGAATCAAAAATAAGTTCTATTTAGCAGTCAGCAGCCTTCATATTTGATGGAATGTAAATGTATGCAACTTTCACTTTATGCCAGTCTACACTTTCAAACCTGTGGCATTCCAACAGTTGTGACTTCTGAATCTGCAAGGGTTAGTGATTTTAGTTCACTTGTCATTTTTGTAGTTAAATGACAGTTAAATTACAGTTGCTATGATTGATAAAACTTCAAGTGCTTTTAACTTGTGTCGTCTTAAGTATTCTATGCCTTCTACACTAATACTGTATCGGCTACGCGAAAACCTATTAGAATGCTAATTAAATGTATCGTAGACATCACACAAAGCTCTGAAACTACATGATGTTTTTGATTTTCAGGCTTGATTTCAATCATGGTTTTTACTGCTTGGCTTGATTTAAATCTTGATTTGAAATCAACCCTGATTAGTTATATATTTTCATTCAGACTTATGTTTTTGTATTGATTGTGTTGCATGTTAAAATCAACACATTTTTGTAATTGCAACACAACTTACCAAACTTATTTTTGTTCTTCCATTGTATGGTAACAGTAAATTATGTCGGAACAAGTTAAGTGGATTAATCATCAAGCAGATGGTGTTAGTGGTGGAACGGGTTCTTCACAAGAATTTTTTTGCGAACCAAACAATGGTAAGGCTGTTGAAATGCTGTTTTTGAAAGTATGAATGTCTTCAATGGGTTGGTTATTTCATTAGTATATCATGTGGTTATACCTAATATGCCATCATAAAATACAAATTAAAATGCATACTACTGCACAGTCTCATGCATTTCAGTTAAAATTTTCAAATTCCTACTAACATGATACCTTTGTGCTTTGGCCGTCTTGCACCCAACCTGTATTGTCAGATCAAGCTTTGTCAATTGCAATGCGTTAGATTGTTGTGCACTTGCAGTGCAAACATGACTTGAATTTGTGCTTGGAATTATCCATGGTTTTATTAACACAAAGTGTACCAGCTTGAAAATATAGGTTTCTTTGAATTTGTAATTTCATTAAATGCAAAGGAACAGATTGCTGAGTTAGCATAACAACACCAAGCATCATTAAAATTTCTGTATCCATTGAACGTTTGCAAGATTTTTTTTAACGTATTCATGAAACATCAATTTTTTCCATAGTAGGAATTGCTTTACTTTTCACACACATTTTTCCTTTCCGATCATTTTAGTTAGAATCTCTTTATTTCAAGAAGTGGTATGGCATTCTGAGCTTTAGGGATTTCACAGTTTGCACTTTGTTATAAAGTGTCATGTAACTGCCACTTTTACATGGGATAGCACTCCTTTGTTCTTACCAAGAATTCATTGGGTGAGGAGAGGATAAGAACAAAGACCGATTAAAAATGTGAAAGCTTAGCAGTGTTTGAAAGCTCCCAATTAGCGATCAGAGAAAGAAAAAATTCACTGAATACTGAGATGGCTTTATCAATTTACGGTAACATGTGTCCCTGATTTAGTTCTGCCCTTTGTCAATGTCATTCATGAGTGAAACTGAGGGGCTTACTGCAGACAATATCTCTGTCATTGAGCAGCTAGCTTATAAGAACAAGACTTTCATCATCGCCCTGCAGGAGACCCACTGCAGATAAGCTAGTGATTCCCAGCTTCTCACTAGCTGGGTCAATCCTGAGCAGGAATCACGGTCTTGCCACGTTTGTCCACGAGCGGTTGGAATGGTCACTGGTCGATCAGTCTCCAGAACAATCAGAGACTGAGTGGTTGTGCGTAGATGTCGCAGGATACAAGATCGTCAACGTCTACAAACCTCCACACTTGAGACTCACTCCAACGACCATCCCGACGTTCCCACACCCCAGTTTGTACATTGTCAACTTCAATTGCCAGCACGTCAACTGGGGTTACAATACAACATTCCTGGACAGTGAGAACCTGGACTCCTGGGCAACATCCAACAACCTTGGACTGTTGTACAACCCAAAGGAAACAGCCAGTTTCTTCTCTCGTTGTTGGAACATCGGCACCAACCCAGACCTGGCCTTCACAAGCCTTGGCCAGGACAGCCGACTGCCAGACAGACGTGTCCTAGGAAAGTTCCCGTGGACACAACACCGGCCCTTCCTCATAACGCCACCAAGGTTCAAGGTTCCTGCCCACAGCAATCCGGTGAAGCGTTGGAACTTTCGCAAAGCCGATTGGAAGCGCTTTTGCCTTCTCACAGGTGAATCCGTCAAGAGATTGCCACCTCCGGACACTCCAGATATTCAGAGGGCATACCAGGATTTCTGCGGAAGCCTACTTTCTACAACTAAACAATGTATCCCACGTGGCCACCGGAAGAACTATGCGCCATGCTGGGACAAAGAGTGCGAGACCCTCTATCGCTCCTTTATCCGAGCCCCAGTGGGACTGCCTCTGACAGAGCTGCCTCGTCCCTACTCTCTCGACTACAACAGAAGCAGGAGCGATGGGAGGAAGCTGTCAACTCCATCGACTTCTCGCACTCCAGCCGCAAGGCGTGGAGAATCATCAACAAACTTACTGGAAGGTCTGGATGCTCCTGCGTGTGCCCCGTATTGGCAAATTCCATTGCCTCGCAATTGGTGAAGAATGGGGCACACAAGACTAGCGACCACGAGCCTACCAGGCTCGTCAACAAGGAGCTGTCCGACCTATTGAAGATTCCAACACCTGAGGGTCACAGTTTCTCCGAACCATTCAGACCGGAAGAGTTTGCTGCTGCCCTCAGATGCCTAAAGCCAGGAAAATCTCCGGGATTGGACTCCATCTTCCTGGAGTGTATACTCCACGCCGGGTCGGCTCTCAAATCTTAGTTCTGCGACTTCCTCAATTCCTGCATGCGCCAACTCAAAATTCCAAAGATCTGGAAAAGAGCACTAGTAGTTGCGATCCCTAAGCCAGAGAAGCCATTGGGGGACCTGAAGAGCTATCTTCCTATATCACTGCTGTGTGTCCCCTTCAAAATCCTTGAGAGACTCATCTACGCTCGTGTCGAAACAATCACCGACCCACTGCTCCCACAGGAGCATGCGGGCTTCTGACACAGGAGATCGGTCGTAGATCAGGTCACCCTGTTGACACAGGACATCGAGGATAGCTTTTTCAGCTAAAAAGAAGGCTGAAGCTGTGTTTGTCGACCTCACAGCAGCCTACGACACTGTATGGCATTGCGGCCTCACCTTCAGGCTGCTGTGATTGCTACTTGATAGGCACATGGTCCACGTGATCATGGAGATGGTTAGCAATCACAGCTTTACTCTTACCACCGGAAATGGCCAAAGGAGCAGGTTATGACGCCTCAAGAACAGCGTCCCACAGGGATCTGTCCTTGTGCCCCTTCTGTACAACATCTACACCTCTGACCTGCCAGCCACCATCTCTAGAAAATATGCATATGCTGACGACCTAGCAATCATGCATGCTAATGGAGATTGGCCGGCAGAGGGGGCGCTGAGCAAGGACATGGCAACACTAGGTAAATACCTCCAGAATGGGGAGCTAAAGTTCAGCACCACGAAAACGGTGTCGGCAGTCTTCCATCTCAACAACAAGGAAGCCAAACGTGAGCTGAAAGTCAACTTCACAACGAAACACTGCCCTTCTGCTCCGAACCGAAATACCTCGGAGTAACGTTGGACAGGTCGCTCACGTACCGCCGACCCCGTGAGTCACTTCGCAAGAAGCTAACATCACGCGTCGCACTCCTGAGGCAGCTTGCTGGCTCTGGCTGGGGTGCTGTAGCAACAACGTTGCGAACAGCCACCCTAGCCCTGGTACATTTGACTGCAGAGTACTGCGCTCCTGTTTGGTGCCGCAGTGCTCATACCCGCCTTATAGACCCCGACATCAACAACGCCTTGCGAATTGTGACTGGATGTCTGCATCCTACACCAACGGACAACCTTCCAATCCTCACAGGTATCCAGCCTGCTGAGCTTCATCGCAGAGGAGCCACACTTTAATAATAAATTCTAATAATCTCTTCCCACAAGGTTTGCAGCATTGTTTTCAGCAAATACTGTAGCCCTAATTATTGAGAATTTCGTGCTGCCTGCTCTAAATAATGCCATTCACTCTGCTTTCTAACACAATGAAGTTTGCTTGCATACGTACACGTAGTTCTAGAACGTGTTGGCCTCACTGCCCTCTGGCTACATGTGCCATAGCAACCATATTCAAACCCACAGCTTTCCCCGTCTCAGTAACCAGCACATCAAGCTTTATACCGCCATTATGACATGCGACCAGTGACTGCATGAGACCACTACTATTACGTAGGAGTAGCTGTTGCATCACAAGGCTGGATATGGCGATACTGCGACTCAGCAAGGAAATTCATACAGTCTGTCATTGTGATTTGCTTTTAATTCTTTATGTATTATTTGATTTTACTTGCCTTGCAGCTGATTGCATTATTGCAGGCATGTATGATTTCCTGGGAAGGTCCTTCCCAATTTCCACACTTTTTTCAGCCCTGGCTATTATGCTTACTCATAATATTACCAATTTCACTACTGCCCTATGTATATATACGTGAGGGGAAAGCCCGTTGCTATTCCTGGGCAATGTATATATACATTCCTACCGAAAATCTTTGTTTTTTGGCCCTGGGTGCCAACTCATCAAGCCATTTCTTGGCTCAAGTTTTTTTTGGAAACTACCCTGTGATCCGAGTCTTTAGAGTCCTTGATTGGCTTTCTAGCATATCTGGAGCCAAAAGTACGTCTCATAAAACAGAAATTGGATAAAATTGAAGTCCCACAAAAGGTAACCTTGGCTATTTTGGCTAAAGGCCACAAAAGACTTGGCAAGTGTTCAAATCTGTACTGAAAAAAATTATTTGTTTTTTTTGTGAGTGACGTCATAAATGGGATAGGATTTTGGCCATTTTGACTCAGTTTACCTGGCTCTAGGTAGGCCCAAACCGCTAGACGAAAGCATTTTGTTCAAGTTTTTATTTGAATCTAGGCTAGACTCCGAGTGTTTTGAGCCTTTGACTTTCTACGGTCCCAAGTTAAGTTACGGCCTAAAAACAACAATAATTAATCTGTCAATTAGAATTAGATAATTTGTTGCGTTTAAAATAATTGATAATTCTTCTAATCAATCGATAAATCTTCTAATTAATCAATTATCGATTTTTTGTCTGTAGATCATAACTTTTGAACCAGAAACCAGGGTGTCGGAGTCGTAAGGAGTCAGGTTTTTGGGTGGAGTCGGAGTTAGATTCCTAACGGGGATTCTCGCACCAAAACAACCGGATCACACGTGGCTTTGCACGTGTTGCAACTCGGGCGCTGAAAGTCATGAAGAGCTTATCAAAGGCTCAAAAGACGTGGCAAGTCTTCTTGTCTGCAATCGAAAAAAATTTTTTTGGTTGGGGTTGTAGATTTTTTGTGAGCGACGTCATAAGTGGAGGACTTCTAGGCCACCGTAGCCCACTTCACTTGGCCCTTGGCCCAAACTGTTAGATGGTAGTATTTCGCTGAAGTTTTTATTGGAAACTACGCTACAATCTGAGTCTTTTGATACTTTAGATGACCTGCTGGGGTTTCTGGTTCAAAAGTTATGATCTAAAGCAATAAAAATATTTGACTAATTAGATAATTATTTGTTTATTTTAGATCATAACTTTTGAACCAGAAACGTTAGAAAGTCAATCAAAGACTCAAAAGGCTCGGACTCGAGCCTAGCTTCCAATGAAAACTTCAGCAAAATACTTTGGCCTAGCGGTTGGGCCCTGTTGCGATCGGAAACCCGAGCGGCATGTGCGCAAAGCTTCACACTGTGGCAGCAAGCAACAATAGAGATCATACGCCGCAATCACTCTTATTTCTTGTTCGCGCCCTGCTTATATATTGTTGTTCTTCACACACATCCCGTTCGTGGTGAATCACACATTTTATGCATTGCCACCAGAGAGGTTGCAACAACATCCTCTCCTTTTACAACAAACCGCACCCTCCTGTTACAACGAACCGCACCGATCGCACATTCTTTTTGTGAAGGCTTCACACGGCACGACTTCCACATCCTGGTCACAGCACTACTTAGTTACGGTCGGAAACCCGAGCGGCAAGTGCGCAAAGCTTTGCACTGTGGCAGCAAGCAACAATAGAGATCATGCGCCGCAATCACTCTCCGCGTATGCTAGTCATCAAGTTCAATCGTTCATATGTTAATATCGGTATAGCTTCCTTGTCGCAATCTCTCTTATTATTGCTTGTTCGCACCACGCATATATATTGTTGTTCTTCACGAGCATGCCGTTCATGGTGAATCACACATTTAACGCATTGCCAACGGAGAGTTTGCAACAGGCCCCAGGCCAGATAACATGAGCCAAAATGGCCCAAAAACTACTTCACTTACGTCACTCACAAAAAATCTGCAACCCCCAACCAAAAAATATTTTATGGAGCACAGACTAGAAGACTTGCTGATCTGTTTGAACCCTTGAACAGCTCTTTGGCGCAATCGGTAGAGGAGCTGTGGCATTGGTAAGGCAACTGAAAACTGCTGGTTTTAGGCAGAAATCCAGGTACGATATATTTGTAAACCGGCCGTCAAAGTGTTAACGGACAGAGTCAGAAATTTTGCAAAGTCATGAGTTGGAGTCGGAAATTTGCAAAGGTTGGAGTTGGAGTCGGATATTTTACCTCCAACTCTGCAACCCTGCCAGAAATGCTAGGAAGCTAATCAAAGGCTCAAAAGACTCAGATTCTAGCTTAGTTTCTAATAAGCAATCGGGGCCCAGGTAACCTGAGCCACAAGAGCCTAAAACCTTACCCACTTATGAAGTCACACACAAAAAAACAAAATCCAAAACTTTCTAATTAAAAAAATGCAATCTAGAAAACTTGGTGCATCTTTTGAGTGCTTGAACTGCTTTCTAAAGCAATTGATGGGCGAGTTATGGTGTTGCAAAGTGATGGTTTTTGACTGTGTCACGTGGGTCTTAAAGGTGAAAACAACCTGGCACTGAAGGTGTTAAGAAATCGATTGTAATATATCCAACAGTTCTGAAGGTTTCTTTCGATGGTTTGCTATCAGCATTTGTCACAGATTCACTCTTGCCTAAACATTTACCACTCTAAACAGCTGTTTTTTACTGTGAGATGTGAACCATTGTATGTACAGTAGAATTTGCCTAATTCGTCACCTCAAGGGGGTTAGAAAAAAGTGACGAATCATGCAAACAGGTGAAAACTCTGTCATAGCAGCTTGTATGCTTTATCATAGTAACTCATATACGTAGTGATTTTGTTTGCAGTAAAAGCGACAGGCTTGTGTATTTAGATTTTTTGTTCGACATTGCTGTACTGTATTTTTTTATGTAACTTCGCTAGTGGGTCAAATCATTATAATCCAACAAGAAATTGCAATTGTGTAACCCAATGTCACAAAAATGCCTCATTTTTTTATATAAGGTGCACTTACATGTAAGA
>JGI24159J19872_10009721_pt1 | contig 12609 bp, 10 predicted proteins | sample Ectturendosymbi4_FD_19872 | JGI IMG/M metagenome (IMG submission 19872)
AATGTCTGGCTCCGCCCCTGCGTAGGAATATGCACCGATAGAGCACCATCCATGGTAGGTTCCATAAAAGGCTTGTATCTCTCGTGGAAAAACGCAATCTTACTATTGTGCGAACTCACTGTTTTTTTTTGCACGGGAAGTGTTAGTTGCAAAGATAGCACAAAATGAACTAAAAGAAGTGAGTGAAATGATCGAAATAGTGGATTTCATTAAAACTTGTCCAGTGAAGTCCAGAACCTTTGACTTGATATGCAAGGATTATAGATTCTCAGCACATTCTTTTGCTACATATTGCACGCTGAAGTAAGATGGCTGTCAAAAGGGAAGGTGCTATCTCGTGTTCATGAACTTCAGAACGAACTCCTCACTTTATTTGAGATAGAAGGGCATGAGCAGTTTTGTAATTACCTTAAAAATGATTTGTGGTTGTCTAGATTGGAATATTTAACAGAGATATTTGGGCAGCGCTGTAGACTGAACAGCGGTATGCAAGGCAGAAATGAAAATATTCTTACTTCGACGGATGAATCAGTTGCTTTTCGAAAAAAGTTACTTTATGGAAGAGCAGAGTGAAGGCAGGTAATTTAGACATGTTTCCATTAGTACGTAAAACCTGCGTGAAGGAGATGATTCCCATCACTCTTGAGAATTTGACGTGTTTAGGAAGGAGAGTAGAAGACTATTGTGCCTCAAACAATGTTGATGAATTTTATTGGATTCGTAATCCTTTTGTGAAGTTGACAGACTCTAACTTCGAAATGTGTGAAGAGAAAGAATTAGCATCCCTCTCCAGCGATCGTGGACTTAGAATGAACCACGCGGAGCTTCCACCGGACGCATTTTGGATTCCTATTATGCAAGAGTATCCATATATTGCTAAGAAAGCCATCAAAGTGCTGCTGCAGTTTTCTACATCTTACTTGTGTGAACTTAGGTTTTCTATCCTAAACAATATTAAAAATAAAAAACGTGAGAAAGGCTTCAGAGCGTTGAGGAAGAATTGAGGGTATGCCTCTCACACATCCGACCTAATATTGCAGCAGTAGTAAAAAATCCCAAGTTCATGTTTGACATTAGTTCTTGCACCATTTCAAAGGATGTGGAAGCTTCATTTAAGTAAGTAAAATTATACTCGTAGTTTAACTTTTAATTTATCACGCGACCACTTGAAATATTGGTAAATGTACGATTTAGTGTTCTTTATGATCACTTCTCTACTTTTAATATCACTTAATATTTTTTGTATATAAGAAATGCAAAAATTCTGGATGTACATTGCCATTTGCAAATATTATCCAAAATGAACTTGGTAGCAGGTATGTGTTGTGTAAAATGCATTATTAATATTGGGAAATACAGTGATTTTTACAACAGGGGTGCCGCTAAATTTTTTCAGCCTTGAAACTGTGCCGCCATGTAAAAAAGTTTGGGAACCACTGCTCTAGCCTGTGGAAATATACACTGTAGTGTTTTTATCGTAAACTCTCTTCTCGCAGCTAACTGTATGTGCAGTTGAATATCGTATTTATTTGATTGTAAGCCAGGCCCGTAACCAGGGGGGCTAATCCCCCTTAGAAAAATTTTCGCCCCCCTGGAAAAATGTGTTGGATATAGTTTGAAAATATTGGACATAGTTCAAAAAATCTGGGCCCCTCTCAGAAAACTCCTCGCCCCTCCTGGTGTCTCAAGCTGGTTACGGGCGTGTTGTAAGCGGCGGCTTATAAATTTTTTCATTTCATGCTGCTTACAATCAAGGGCGGCTTACAGTTGTCATTTCTTACTTTATCGAAAGGTATAGATGACGCTCAATCTTTCCGTGGCTACGTTTTGTCGACCAAACTCTTCCTTCGCATTCGATTTTCTTCAGCACCACGTGCACATCCGTCACAGGAGGGATTATGATAAACAGAAGGCAGTTGTAGTGGTGTAAGCATCATTAATACCGGGGTTGTCAATCAACGGGTAACGCACGAGTACGCGAACGTCGCGAATGCATTTCTGAGGCTTAAGTAACCTATGTTCAAGTCCGGTTTACAATCAAGGGCAGCTTACATTATTTTTTAACACCATTTCGTGCGGCTTACAATCAAAGGCAGCTAACAATCGAGTAAATTCGGCAGACGCATAATCGACTACCGGAAAAACCAATTGAGAACGTTGCGAATCAGCGAAAAAAAATTTTACAAACAATGACGTCATGAAATACGTCATAGGGGCCGTCCAGTGAAAATTGCTCCGGGACCCCCTACCCTTTAATCCAGCTCTGGTTACCAACTCCTCAGGAGAGAGGTCTTCTTCAAGATTCAAAAAAATTAAAAATGAAAAGGGTCGCAATATTCCAGGACAGGTTTTCTCCATTAAGCATTCGGTGCATTGAAACCGACAAACTTACGCAAACAAGTTGTAATCAATTCCTAGATTATTTTGTTATGAAGAAGGCCAGGACAAAAACCTTCTCAATTGTTTACTGTGTTCTGTTCAGTCTCACTTGATTCGATGATTGTAGCTTTTTGGATGTATTTCAATAACGACAGCATGAGGGAAGTTTAAACCATTCCCGTCGCCACAGGCTAGCATTGGTGGGCTCAGCCCTTTAAAAGCTCAGCCCTTTAAATATAAATTTAAATATGAAAAACTATGACCAGTGGAAATTCTATCAAATTTCCAGAATGTCAAGACCCCTGTGCAAATGTAAACCTCCCTGTTGAAAACTTTCTGGCTACGGATGGTTCTGGTTTGGACCTCACATCTTTTCGCACGACGGTTTACGTTGCGCTCGATTCTCAGCAGTCTGAAAAAGTAACAAACACGCGAATCGTGAACCTAGCAGTGGCAACCATTTGGGTGCGTCTTACTTAGGGTTGCCAGATCACTTGAAATTTTTTCAAGGACATTTTTTTCAATGAGGTTCGGTCAGTGGCGTGAAGAGGTCTGGTGATGCCCAGGACAACCACTTGATTGTATNACCCCCTAAGAAATTCCAGTATTTAACAGCGGAGTGGCGTATGGTGGTCAATGTANTTGGATAAACGGGTGTTTGTGACGTCACAACANGACGTCATTTTGATGTTTGGCGAAGTTTGTTGACACAGCGTGCACATTATTCTACACGCACTCTCCTTACTCGTTGTTGTAGCCTACAATGTGTCACTGTAATACACATAAATTAATTAGCGCTCCAAGTTAGGACACCGGAGCAAAACACAGCACTGAAAGCTAAGACAGAGCAGTTCATAACTGCAAAAATATCCGGCAACACGTTAAAGCAGGAGAGTAGAACACACTGAGTGCTACGCCAGAGCAGTTCACAACTGCAAAAATGTAAGTCAGTGCATTCAAAGAGTACAGTAAAACACACTCAACCCTACGATGGGGCAGTTCACAAATGTTCAAAAATGGTTGCGCAAATGTCTCGTCGAATATCAGTCGAGCTGTGAAGGCATGCAGCTGGGATGGCAGACACCCAGGGTTGACAATTTGAAACTTGTTGAACTAGCCTGCACAAGAATTGAAAATGCGCATAAAGTGCGCAAGAAAACTTCCGTTTTTATTTATGTGGCTGTTATATGTACAACTACTGAGGGGACGGACGGACGGAACAAAGACGTGTTTGTGTGAATCGTGATGATCAATCCGCTCAGAAACGTCGCCAGAAAGTGTTCACTAGGGGGGCTTTACGTTTGTGCAGGTAAGCATGATATTGAACATTTTTTAAATTAACCACTGATTTATAGTGTTTCATATTTTAATTTGGGGTCTTGGGGCTTTGTCTGGAGGGGCGAAGCCCACCAAAGCATCCCCGTGGCGACGGGACTGAATCCGACTGAACTGCCAGTTAGTGACGAATCTCGAAATGATCTGCATATTGCAAGCACAGGTGTGAAGCTGCATTGGCGCACACCCAGGGTTGCCACATCAAAGACCGAAACGGGAAACTAATGATGCATCAAAAAGTCAGCTAAACCAGGCAAATTGAAATAGGACAGTTTCGAAATTTGGCTCAAATCAATTAAACGGCCATAATTATTTTTCAATCCTTTTTTTGATTTTCCCTTGATAGCATCATCTGGGCAAAGTCATGTCACTATCAGTTTACTTGGGTGTGGACCGTGACAGCCTTCCTTATAACAACCTAAATGCAGGACAACTAGGGGCTTTAATTTACTACGGAATTACACCAGCGATACAAGCGTAACACCACTCTGAACACCGAGCACGAAAATGAGTTACATCGGCCGTTTTGCAACGAGGTGCCTGACGTCATGCAATCAACGCATTAGAGCAATCAGCAGATTCAGCACATTGCCTTAAACTTACCGCACACTGGGAGTATAGGTCCCTAGTTTTGAGGAGTGTGAGAATTACTGGCGTTTGAGTACGTGAAAATTGGTGTTGACAAAGAAAACAAGTTTCAAAAAATTAAATCCATGCAGCAGGTGTTAGTAGTCTTACAATACAAAAAATCATCTTGCCACAGCATTTTAATATTTGCAGTTTCACTTTCTGGATACTCACCTTGCTTTGGATACCCAGGCCCGTCGCTCCGTTAGCCCCCCCCCCTCCTACACGCCACTGGGTAAGCTACGGTCTACGGTGGGCTACTTTCAGAAAGCTTGAATCACGTGTGGGCAAGTCAGGCTACGTTAACTATGTACGAAATTGAAAAATAAATAAAACGTTTTATGACGACACAACCTTTCTTCAACAATTTACTTTTTACTACACAGCTGTTTGATGGAACAAATCTATCCATTGTTCCGTCCATTTACATTGTTTATTCTTGATTCTTGAATGTTCAACGTAATCAACAGTTCTTAAATGAACAATTTTTAAAATATTCAAGAATTTTCAAGGACGCCGGAAAACATTCAAGGACAACAAAATGTTTTTCAAGAATCAAGGACATAACGCGTTTTGATAGCAAATTGAAGGACAGTTGTTGGCGCTCAAGGACGTCTGGCAACCTTTAGTCCTTGTCATGACTAATTCAACAAATCTAGTTCGGCTAATGGCAAAAGAGCTCCAGCATTCAATCAACTAGTAAAATAAAGCAAATATATTTTGTAACACTGAGAGTAGATCACAGTATAAAATATAGTAAAACTACGTAGCCTACAAAAACTACAAACTCAAACTGTCTTTCAGCAAAAGTTGCCTGTACAAAACTTGAGGAAGAATGTTCAAAATTCTAATCAAACGAAATGTAGCTTAAACACTAAAATATACCAGGGGTGACCAACAGGTCGATCACATCAACCGATCGGTCGCTGAGTGTCACTGGTCGATCATGCCTGATTTTGCATTGAATTGACAAGATACCTAAAAATAACATTTTTCATTCAATCTTTTTGGGTATCAATATTCCAGAAAGTACATAAAAATTATCCATCAATTGGTTGGTCACGTATATTCTTTGGTGTCTCTTGCAATGGCTGACCATAGATGTTCGGCAGATGCCGCGAAGGTATTGTAATATATTTTTCTATTATTGAATGGCAATCATGATCTAGGCGTAACAGACACTTTGCCTTCTGTCTGTGAATCACTTGCTAAGGCGATGGTACACTGTATTTGCATGTGTGATACTCAACTTTGGCATTTTTTATTTGTTACTTTGTTACCGACCGGTCGATCGCGAGTTATCGAGAAATTTCTAGTCGATCCCAGTCGAAGACAAGTTAGCCACCCATGAAATAGAATATTAGCCAACATAACAAAACACACACATATGCCACTACGCACAACAAACAATACAGCATTACAAGAGTACCTTAGTACTTATCATCGATTGTGATGAGTGCAGCACATACTGTCAAAATAATTTTGATTTTTTGTGTGAATATAAACACCATAGCAATGCAAACACTACCACTATCATTTTTGACATCTTGAATCACTACCAGGGAAATTTCGTTATAGAAAACAAACGAATATCCTGGTCCTGTCCTGATCCAATTTTTTTCAAACATAAATATCCAAATCCAATCCTGATCCGAAAAAATCGCAAGTATCCTGTAGGATATCCAATCCTAATCCTGTCCATGCTCACCAGAGGTGTGCAGGATCCGGATTTCAGGACTCGAGTCCGGCAGGATACAGCACATTTTGAGCGAACCGGATCGGATCCGGACTATGGTTTTATCCACGTTTCCGGATCAGGATTTTCAAATTTCATTGTTTTGGGATTTGACGCCAACACAATCATAAAAAGAATTTTTGCAAAGATTTAAACGATGTAATGTAGTTCACATCAATTGCAAATGCGTGAAAGAGGCGCTATTACACCGGACGTGTCATGCACTGCAGAGCACCAGTCCACCACCACAGCATCCCATCAGTCCACCATCAGCCATCAGGCTCAATACAACGTGATGTCAGATTAGATTTGTAAATTGTGAGTTGTGGAGGTTAGAGATGTGGTGTTGCTGAGCTTATTTTGCTCTATTATGTATTTTAGTGTGCATCAATATCAGTTAGTGCCAATTTACTAACCGGTTAGGGCTTAATCATCAGATACTGTTAGTGGATGTGGCAAGTGAAGTCTAGAAAGCTTAAGTTGTTTTGTGATTACAAGTTTAATTGGTAGTATTGCTTTCAGTTTCATGTTTCATTGCATGAACTTGTTTGGCTGCATTTTCTGGATCTGTCTTTTAGTGCCATTTCTGGTTATGTGTGGTTTTATTTTTCTCAGTCTGTGTTTAGTAAAGCCTTGCGTTTCAGAAAGGAAGTGGCTATAGGTCCAGCAAGAGCGATGTGTTTAGAATAAAATGCTGACCTTGTCACTTTAGCGGCACCGTTGTGGTAGTGCAGCGAATGCGTCTACATTTGCTGTGTGAATGGTTTTCAGTTCGATCCTCACCTTCCATTTTGGTAGTACTCTAATGGTTGCACTTGTCAAGGGACCACTTTTTCACTTTCTTCAAATGATTCCAAACCTTTGTTCAGATTTACAGTTGTAGTACACTCTACTACACACTCATCCTGTCTTACTTTCATGTTACAAGTGACGGATGAATAACTTTTCAAATACGAAGGTCCATTGACAGACCTGTAACCACTACCTTTTAGAAACAAAAATTTTGATAGCTGCACATTGATTAGTCAAATATATTAACAGGATATTTTCAGGATTTGGATTTCATATTTGAGTAGCAAACAGGATTCGGATCAGGATAAGGATTCCTACCTCTTGGAACAGGACTGGAGCCAGACTCGAAAAAACTTGAGTGCGAACACCTCTGATGCTCAGCTCTGCTCAATATACCAAAGATGAGCGGACTGTCATATTCTTCAATCCAGATCCAGTCCTGAATTTTTAAAACTCAGTCCAACCTTAGTCCAAAAAGGTTAAGAAATTTGAAATCCAAGTCCAAATGAAGTCCAAGAAATGAACAAAATGCAGCTTTCATTGATAAAAGCTACATAATTCTTTTCCATTAACTCAGTCCAAATCCGGTCCTGATCCTAAATTTATGAAGTATTTCACCGACCGGATCCAATCCAAAATCAACAAAATTCGTCATAGTCCGGATCCAGTCCAATCCAAGTCCAGTCCAATGCTCATCTGTGCAATATACCCTAAAATCGATCTTACACTCCGTGCCAAAATATTTTTGTTGACCAGTGCGCAGTAGATTTTATACAAGTTGGCCCTTACAATCAGTAGATTTTGTTTCAGTCAGACCTGCCATATCACCATGACTGGGTAAGATTAAACGGAGGGGCGGCGGGTCGGGCGGGCCGTGTTTCCAATTCAAAAACATGATTTTTCAGCAGGATGGCGTGCTGCACATCAGGACGGGCCTGCGGGCTGCGCATTAGTGTGGGCTGCACAACAGAGCGGGCCGGCGGGCTGCACTAAAGGGCGGGCTGCACATTAGGGCGGGCTGTGCAAAAGAGCGGGCTCGTGGTCTGCACTAAAGGGCAGGCTGAATAACAGAGCGGGCCAGCAGGCTGCACCAAAGGGCGGGCTGGCGGGCTGCACATTAGGGCGGACTGCACAACAGAGCGGGCCGATGGGATGCACTAAAGAGCGGGTCGGCAGGCTGCACTAATGGGAGGACCGGCGGGCTACAGAACAGGGCGGGCCAGTGGGCTGCAGAAAAGGGCGGGCTGCACATATATACGTGCCGGGGGGCTGTAGAAAAGGGCGGGCTGTTCGATACCAGGACGGTCTGTGTTAAAAATTATTATTTTAGCCAGCTTCAGACGTTCATCGTGCTATACAAAATGGCGGACCGTTCGATGCAAGGGCGGACCGGGTTAAATATTATTGAAATAGCCAACTTCAGACGTTCATCACGCTGTGCAACATGGAGGTCATTCGATACGATATTGCATGGACGAGCTGCTTTGAAAATGATGACTTAAGCAGCCTACTACACGCAGAATTCTTAGCTGCGTGGGCTACCACGAAGTAGAATAATACCCCAAGCTACAGATATTGATCATGTAACTCTGAACGGATGGTCGATCGTGAGACCGCCAGATTGTTTTAGGAGATGGTCGGGATCAAACGTTTATTACATGATGCTAAAAGATGGGCGGATTATCAGAATTTGCTTTGAAAAAGACGAGCTGACCGGGTTGGAAACCTTAATCTCCTAATATTAAAAAAGAGATAATCATGAGATGGGTGGATTTTAATTAAACTGCAGTACTTCTACAAACACTTTTTTACATCACACTCAATGGGTGAACACTCGATGAAGCCTCTTTGCAAAAAATCTGCTTAAACTCGCGAGATCATTGTTAGCGAGTTTGCTTGATGCATAGAGGAAGTGGACAAAACTTAATAGAAGAGCTTGCAGATAAAACGCTGGACGACGTGAACGTTTTACTTTTTTTGAAATCTGCAAAGAATCAATCGAGCCGTGATGCTTAGTTCGGTGCCGGTGAAAGACAAAATCGTTAGATGTTTTGCATGCAAACTGATTCAAGTGAAACGAACTTGGACACGATTAACTAAGCAACGTTTGTAGATTATTTTTATCGATACTATTGTTCAATTTGATTTTGCGGAAAGGATCCTTACTTCACAACGAGCTGTAATCGTCATTGATCGCCATCAGGCAACGACCACCATGTAACTGCTGTGTGCAAGATGAGACAAACACTTCACCGCTAAAATTTAACCTGCATTTTGTAAATATGAGGAAACACTTCAATGCATTCTCGTCTTACATATCACAAGAAACTATTTCTGTACGATTGTATGATTTGTGTATTTCATTGTTCATGGACATATTGCGAATGATTTTCGCGTTTTTAACACCTATTAACATGACGTCATGCGCTGACCCTGTCTCGCACAACGTAAGCAAGTGTAGGCTTGGAATTTTTTGTTCTGTGTTACGGTATGTTGCGGTATCAGAGAAAATCAAGAAAATTAAAAATGAAATGATGAGAAGACATGAACTGAAGATACGCATGAACTAACGAACAAAGAGATTGGTATCGCAAAGTGACAGGTCAGCTAAGAAGAAATCTGCCCATGTAAAGCAAAGTTAACCCTGCAAATGTCCTTTCATTGTCTGCGCAATGACGTATAACAATTTGTTGAAGTTGTATTTTTTTATCAATCAACTTTCTACGAGATTCGCATTTTTCTCTTTTTCCAAAAGTTTTTGCTTTTCAGTAAGAAGGTCTATATAATTTGATCGTTCGTTATTATCGCAGTGATAGACCGTTTGAAAATAACCGTAAACACCCCAGATATTTTTCTCAATCGACTATGTTTTACTTTATGTAGAAATTGGACTTTCTCCAAGTTGTAGTTTGTACAACATGGATGCTAAGCTCAATGCAGTCAACAAACAAAGCAGTTTTGAAAGTGACCTGGTCTCCGCTTTTGGGCAAGAATAAGATTGCCATGACAAAATTTTATGAATTCATTTGTCCACGTCTTGAAGTAATACTTGTGGTTTAAACTGCATGCAATGGTGATTTTCATTTTAACAGTATTGCTTGCCTTTCCTACTACACGTATATATGATTTTTTCAAAAAATGGAAAAATGTGAACAACAAAATTGTATTTTGGAAATACAAATATCCGCAATCAACTCATGGAAATTTGTGGCCAGAACAGAAGGTTCGCTCAGTGGTGTGTTTAAGGGGAGGCGAGCGAGGCACCTGCCCCTTGAGGTGTTACACGCGGAAATTTTCCTTATTTTTGGTGAAAAACGTATGATTCACTCATATAACGTACCACAAAGCAGATCATAAGTAAGTACTCTATTTTCAAAGGGCCCCCTACCGAAACTGTAGGCTAATATGCAGGTACTTTGCTTTCGAAGGGGCCCCCAACAGCAACTGCAATTTGAAGGTAATCTGGTTTCCAAGGGGCCCCCAACAGCCACTGAAATTTGTAAGTACTCTGCTTTCAAATTTCATTGAAGGGGTCCCTGAAAGAAACTGTAATATGTAAGTACTTTGCTTCCAAAGGGGACCCCAACAGCAACTGTAATGTGTAAGTACCTTGCTTTCAAAGGGGCCACCAACAGCAATTGTAATGTGCAAGTACTATGCTTTCAAAGGGGCCAAAATAGCAACTGTAACTGTGTAAGTACCTTGCTTTCAAAGGGGCCACCAACAGCAACTGTAATGTGTAAGTGCCTTGCTTTCACAGGGGCCCCAACAGCAATTGCAATGTGTTAGTATCTTGCTTTCAAAGGGGCCACCACAGCAACTGTAATGTGCAAGTAAAATAGCATGTAATTTTTATAGCAGGGACCACATTACATCTTTTAATTTATAGGACATTTTCTTCTTAGTTTGCAAGGGAATTTTGTATTATTGCTGTTGTACTGCAAAGACTGTAAATAAACAAGACTGCATTCATCTTCTTATCAGGTAGTAGAAATGGCATTTTTTGAGTATGATGAGTATTCATTTTTTTCTACAGATATTTCAGGTATTTTAGGTGGTCGCAGGTCATTTGAAGCTTGACTAGTAAATGATTGGTTTAAGGTAGACTTGCTAGGTGATGTTAAAGGTTTCTTGCCAGCTCTTAGGCAGTATAACTTGAACCGTTTTTTCCTAGCACAGATTTAATCAATAGTGTAGGCTACTTGCTGCAGTAGAAATGTTTGCGATAAGGTATATGCTAATTATTTCCTACTTTTGTACATTTTTCAAACAACTAGTGTCAATGCACGATGAGGGCAGCCTTGACTCATCCAGCCTCAAAGCTTTCCACAACAAGTTTCAGGTTGTATGCTTTTGTATGCTATGTTCTTGTGGTTGAAAGGATGAAATTTAGAACAAATTTAGTGTTATCTTCTTGGTTGTTGTTTACAGTTTCATGGATTCCCATAAAGACATGAATGTGAACAAATTCAGGATACCCACTACCAAGCATTTTTTCAAAGGGAGAAAGTGTGAAACTTTCAAAGGGGTAAACGTTGTAGTTTATTGATGGTGAATGCAGAGAAATGGGGAGCGAAAATAAAGAGTGGGAGTGATGCCAACTTGTTATTGCCTGACTTTTATGTGTTGCCAGCCTTGTCGTCCCAACTTTCAGTGCTTTCAAAGTTGTGTATCATGAACACCCTTTTGCATTTTCTCCTTCTGCTATGTCAGTAATGCAGTAGTATCAGGAACGTATCCTTGGGTGGCCGTATCTGAGGCTTGATTAAAAGTGATTATCACGGTTGGCTGAGTACGATGACGTCATCAGAGGGCCCACTTTTTAAGTCTTGCCTCGGGTCCCCCAAACCTGAACCCACCACTGGGTTCACTCCTTTGAGCTGTTAAATATATAAAAAACCAACGATCCACATCTGGTTTTGCGCAGAAGACACTGATTTTGAGTGCTGTCATCACACTCAATGCTCATATGAACTGTACGTAGCAACGCAAGGCTAAAAGGCGAATGCGGCACTTAGAGCATTGCAACAAAAGCCTAACAACAGACTACAGTATGTTCCGACTCATTATTGTTTCAAAATATAAATTGCTGTCCAGAGCATTGTTAGGAATATAGCGTCAGACTCTGGCCTCAGTTATTCTTTTCAACTATGGTCGGGACTGTTTCTGAAATTGTAAATTAATACTGAAGAACACACACAGCACTGTCGTCAGAAATATGAAAAGTGTTTGAATGATGCACATGAAAATATTCTAGTAGGTGGCGATGCAGGAAAGAACTGCACGCATTCTTAATAAATTGTTTTCTTGCATAGCGCCGACAAAAACCTTCAACGTAGGCTGTAGCTCGTTTTATGAACATACGACCTATTTTTATATGGAGGACTTGTTCTCTTATCACAAACGAAATGACTTTGTTCCATACAAAATCGTTAGAAAACACGAAATCTCAGAAAAAACGCAAAAGCTGATACCTTGAAAAAAATCATGACTGATCTCTGCGATGTTCAACATTATTCCCAGCGTAGCCCATGCGTATGCAAAACGATAAGTGAGCACGCAACTTTCAGAACGCGAACTTTAAATCGTCTTCACACATACTATACTAAATGAAAAGCATACCAGTGCACAGGGGTTAATCACGAACTTCAGCTGGAAGGCAGTTTTTGTGGAACCATCTCCTACATGTTACGCACAAAATCTGCTCTTAGTCTCGTTTGTCACCCGTGCATGTGGTAACA
>JGI24159J19872_10009726_pt1 | contig 12606 bp, 10 predicted proteins | sample Ectturendosymbi4_FD_19872 | JGI IMG/M metagenome (IMG submission 19872)
TTTCAAAGAACAAGAAGTTGTTGGAGCAGATAATCTCTGGCGATAAATACAAACAATGATTTGACACTTCTCGTTTTAATACAAAATTTTTTTATGAAAAAAAGTTTGATTCTTTTTCGGTAGAAAAATCGTATTTTTTCCAATCGTCCTTACTTTTGGTTCAAGATCGATGGAAGCCCTGGCTATAGGACTCATTATCACCTCGTGTTATCGCATAAAACTGATCAAAATAAAGGGATTCGTTACGTCACAATAACTTATTGTTACGTCACAAAATGTTTGTGACCCGCAATAAATTTCCTCATGTGAAAGCAGCCCGCAACACTGAGAAGGTTGGACAGGCCTGGTCATGAAACACGATGGACAAAAGTATTTCCAACGGTAACGTCAGAAGGCAAGCCCTCGCGAAATGGCATTTGCATAAACAAACCATCTCCTTGTCATGCTTTCTACTCAGACCGAATTTAGATTTTTGGTCGGATGGATGGAACGTAGAAAATGGCGTCGCACTTCACTGTCGCTAAGCAAAGTCACCTTCCAGGGTCGCTGATCATCTGCTCCAAATTATGTCTGCGTTTTAGGAGAGCATTGCTTGTGTAGAATACTTCACAGACTTGTTGCAAAATACTNCACAGACTCTATTTGAANAAGAGCTGATGATGCCCACATCGTAGGCGAAATATATACTCTGTAAGATCTTAAAGTGTCTGATTCTTGGCTGAGAAAGGATTTCTTTCCACAGACAGTACTTCACAGACTGATGTTCACTTTTCGGGAGAATTTAAAAATTGAATTTTTTTATTCACACAGCCACCTCCCTTGCCGACAAAGAACCCCCTGATGTTTCGAAGCCCCTGCCTTTCTTTAAGAAGCAGTGGGCACCACCTAGCGGTACGTTTGTACGGAGGTTGAACCAAATGCCGGCGCAGCTTCCGACAATGACCATGGTGGATTCAGACGATGGTAAGAATACCATCTAGCTTTGCTTTGGCTTTGTGTGGTTTGAAATAAGGAATGGTTTGTGTTTACGTTTCAGAAGCTGCTCCAACTTCCGAAGCTGGTCAATTGGGAGAAGCCACTGTGGTGAAAAGCGGAAGCGACGTCAAACTGACAGCAATTACGTCGCAAAAAACGGAAGTTAGTTCCTTTTTTCTATGTTTTCCGCTTGCAGACGGTGTGTATAGTTATTGTGATGTATGCTTGTTTCTGAAAGGTATTTTTAAATACGTCGTTCAGAGAGTGCTTTACTGTATAAAATGTAGGGCATGCTGAGGTTAAATATCGGATAACAGCCAGTAAATCCAATGAAGAGCTTCATGAAGGCCAAGAAAACCTTAACGGAGACCTCAAAAGAAGTAAACTGATTAAACAGTAAAGCTAATTTTGTGAACCTGTTACATCCCGCCATAGAAATAATCAAGCACCTAAAATCAGGCTAGCATAGAAACTGTAATCTTTTCGTTGACCTTCGTTTGAAATGAAAAGTGTTGAAAAAGATACTTAACAGGGTTTTGGAAATTATGTTCGTTATTGTCAGCGGCGTTGTTTCGTCAGAGAGTTGGGAATTTACATTTAAATTATTTAGTCATCTGTGCGAAACAAACCTTCATGCGCAATGGATTTTTTCAAATTCGGTGTTCTTTTCTATGGAATTTGACTTTTTCCCTGACTTCCCGAAGTTTTTTCCCTCTGTTCCAATTTTTTTAGACCGTATTTTCCGAAAGCCTCCGCAGATCTTGCTTTAGGAACATTGACGTGTGGAAGTTGTAGTTCTCTTATAAAGCAGCACATTTAAATCAAACAGCGCTTGAATATGCGTCACGCCTCGCTCACTCTTGGGAATCCACAGGTTAAGGAAAATCCTGAAAAACAGCGCGACTCGGAGCAACAAACCGTCGTTTTGGGCCCGAAATCCGCCGCCGAGTCGCCGGACAAGGGCCATTCGGTTCCTGCCCTGGGGGATCAAGTCCGGCTTGCCCCCTCCTTCCGTGGAACTTACGTGATCAGAAAATCCACCGACGCTGTGGCAGAAAGTGCGAAAGAAACATTGGTTGATGCCGAAAGCGGGCCTGTCGGGCCCGAGCAAGCGCCAGATCCCCCGACGAAGCCCGTCGCACCATCGGAATGTTCCGATGAAGAAATCGAAGAGATCGCCATGTTGGAAAATTTGCTCTCGGAACAGGACGAAACAACGAAAAGCAAGAGCACAGGGGAACGGACGGCCTGGCTTGATGGCCCGCAGCCCCCAAACCAGGTCAATGTGCCCGGTAACCTCCCTGATGACTCTGAGAGCAGTAGTANAGAGTCTGTACAAAAGTAAGTATTGTCGACAGAGTTTAGTTTGTGTATCTATTAATGCATTTAATAATTGTCAAACTGTGTTACTTTAAAAATACTCTCCACTCAATAACAAGTGCTAGTTTCAAAGCCTGTACATTTTGCAAAAGATTTTACAGCCTTAGAATTTCTTGTTTTATCTGAAACAGTACTCCATCCTGACCCATGCTTCAGCTTTTTGCAAAACGTTTCACGCAAATCCAGATGTTCTATGACTCTAACCAAAACGACATAATCCCTCGTTTTGGTTCAGCGCGTTCACTAAAATGCACTTGCGATGTAAAGAAATCATCCAGTCCATCTACTTGTTTACGATCAACTACTGAGCACTGCGGCGCTAATCGTTCGTGGCTGTTTTTCTATGTTGCAATAGGCCGGTCACCCCCACAAAAACGTTAACCCCCAAACCGAGCACTTGCGAAAGTCCGCTCTTCGTCAAAAGGAAGAAACGCCCGGAGAAGCTGAGAGTGACGTCACCAGTCAAACAGGTGAGTGTCTTGCTGTTACGTCGCTTTGTTTGAGAATTGAACTTCTCCCGAAATCATTAATGAGGCTGCGCAATGTGTAGGTGTTTTTTTCGAAGGCAGATAAAACGTTGATGTGCGTGTGGACCGTGCTCGTATCAACCCAAAGCGTTTCGGTCCGACACGGGGTGTCGCTGTTTTGTTCCAGCACTGTTAATGACATCACGCGGAATGTTTGTTTTTATTGTGACGTAANCGATGCGTTCCATGACCTGTTGCCGACGACATCCCTCGATAATTGACCCCAAAGGTCAAGTTTTAAGGTCGAGCCGAGCTTACTTAACGTGTTTAAAATCGTTACCGACGTTTCTCTATCTTTTTAGGTCAATTTTGACATCACCCGTTTTGTTAGTTAATACCATTGGATTTGTGTTGATGTATGCCTAAGATAGGTTTTTAAAGGGTTTAACTCAAGTTCTTGTAAATTTCTGGTTTTAGTGCTGGACTGCTCATCTCCTAAAATCAGAAATCTTTATGATTCACACAGAGGTATATTGGCCTTGACTTGTATGGAAAATACGTATGTTGTTGGCATACTGAAAGATTTGAAACCTTTAAGTTGACGCACAGTTAGCAAAATGTTGCCGATCCCTGAATTAGATCTACCTCAGTCTGATTGCAGTTCAAAATAAAAACCTATAACGTTGAGTCCGCAACCTTTAAATAACACAAATAACATGTTGCAGGAATCTCCTGGCATAGAAAATTGCGAGCAATTGAGCAGAAGTATGTATCATACTGCCAGTGACAGAATGCTGATGAAGCTGACACTGGGACAGTTTGACTCTCCATCTCCGAAGGTTTGTCTGTGGCGACGACATTTACTTGTGACGCGGTGCGAACGGCTGCGTATATATTGTAGAGGTTTCCTTTGAAATGTATGTGACTTTCGTACTTGCGTGTGTGTACAGATGGTGGAGGTGTTGTCTGGTTGGACCAGCCTTGTCTTCGCTGAAAAACTGGAATGGGTATAAAACGTGGCATGTTTCCAAAAAACTCGTTTGATTTTTTTTGTCGACAAAATCTTTCCTCCACGCTTGCACGTTTGCTGGTCTATTCCTCTTCACCGAAGAACACATTGCATGGACAGCCATGATCAACCCACTGTTTAGCTAGAAATGATAACTGACTTCCACACGCCTGTTTGTTGCAAATACCTTTCCGGAAAATCTTCTGCAGTGTGATTTAAAACTATTGTGTGGTTAAAAATCTGTCGTAAAATCCAGAAATGCGTCGTCATCACTGCCTGTCGTTTCAAACCATAGCATCGCATGTGTTTTTATCATGTACAAACAAACACGCGCCAGTTGTACGATGTTGCCCTCTCCCGATATGCCCAGTTTTTCAATTGAGTGACTTGTTTCTATTTGTTCTGTTTTCCTTCAGGGATGAAGGAACAACATTTAAACTGTCAAAAGCTGCATCCCGCAGTCACTGTCGCTTCAGACAGCATTTTACGTCACTGATTATGCGTCTTTCCAAACTTGTTCTTTATGTTTTATTTTTTGTTAGTTTTGTATCTTTCACTGGGAATAAACACCTTTCTGTAAAGTGACGTACGTAGCGATGCTGCAGCAAGGCGCATGAACTTTTGCTTGGCCTCAAAGCAACCATGGCTCGGTCCATTCAAGTCTTTTTCGCATCCACCTCGAACTCATACCTGTATGGTGCGAGAGGCTAAGCTAACCAGCTAACCGCGACGTTCGTTTCAAAAAATGGCAGGGCTCGCCAGTCATCAGCAGTAAGCGCATGAAGCGTGCAAGACGTTCCGATCAAAGTTTCCGGATAGTTCTTGAATCCGTGTCGCGTGAATTCCAATGCAGGCAGAAATGGAAAGTTTGCAAACAGTGCATAGTTAATTTAACGTTTTACACTTCGAGACTAAAGTACCGCGACGCTGCCTGTCATCAAGCAACAGATTGTGTGTATACTGCTTTGACGATATTTCGAGCTGTTCGATAATAATTACTTCATTGGATTGGTATAACTATGGCCGTTGGATTTTTTCTGACATAATTGCAGCAGTGTTGTTTTTATTTGAAGATTCAAATTATCTGAGACAAAATGGGAGAAATTGGTGTGAGCGTCAAAACGATTGGTTCTGCTTAATCAGACAAGCAAAAGATTCAATTTGTGTTTTTCGTGTTTGATATTTCACGACTGCATAGAACGAAACATCGAACCTTCGAAGCGTGCTTGATGCAGGCAGCTCAGAGAAAATGTTGACCAACTTGTTAGATCTCCCAAACTTTTTTACCGACCTTCAAAGTAAAAGTTTTGAAAAATACCTGAGTTTTAAACGGGAACGTTTCTCCTTTTGGACACAGTGCGGTCGGCGCCAATAAATGCTTCTTATCTGCTTTGCCGACATACGTTTCAAGTGTTTGATATCTTTGTCTACTGCGCAGCTTCTCCGAACCTGTTCTCTTCCCGACCTCACCAAACCTACCGGGGATTCCCCGGCAGACATTCAAAAGTCGCATGACCCGGGAGCGTCACCTAGCGGCGACGACGACGAAGATCTTCCTCGGGCTTCGGTCGCCTCCTCCATGAACGACACAAACTTTGACGAGAACGAAGAGGTCCCTGACGTAGACAGTGACGTGAGCGCCGGTGACGAAGGCAGTGTCGTCACCGACGATGACGAGGAGATGGACATGAGAGTTCGGTTGCAGATAGCCCTTCAAACGAGTGAGGCTGGCGACGGTAATTAATGACGTTTGAGTCTTTTCTCAACAGTTATTACCTGTGCAAGCACTTACCCTGCTGCTTTTGCCATCGGATTTAAATAAAGTAGGTGTTATGTGAAGTGTATCATTTCCTAAATCAGTTCAAAACAAACGCCGTGTTATTGTTTGTATCCGCGGTGGGTTCCTTCGTTGCGAGAAAAAATGTATCAAAAATATTTTTGGCAAAAGTTTAACACCGTGTCCGTGTGAGTTGCGCAGAAAATGAGAAAAAATAATCACTCTTTTTATCTGACGATCGGGGTTTTGCTTGATTTTCCTGACAGAGTCGTCCTCCCCACCCTGCTCTGCCAGTCTCTCTGTTTCCCACAAACTCCCCATTTCCCCTGAAGCTGATGACAGCGCCGATGAGGACTGGGACTCAAGTAAGACATTTTTTTGGAAAGCTTTTATCAAGTCTACCTGGGAAATGAGTTGCTTTGATCACGCTTAGGATAACCTTGCACAGTGGTTTTACTTATTAAGTATCATAGTAGTGTTAGTTTTGCAAGAACGCCAAAAACCCGCTGCTTGCGAACAGTTCAAAGAACGTTTTTCACGTTTTTGTAAAGTTCACCAAGCAATCAAATGAGTGACCACTTCTTGTTACCATCACTGTTTTGAAACCTCCTTGCTCTCTTCCTTGGAAATATTTTCTGTGAAAATATCGGATTGACAACCTGCCCCGTTAATGCTGTCAAACTTGCCGTGGTTGTCTGAAGAGCAAACACTAGAGTGCGCCATACATTCGTGGAAACCTGTTTTTGGTCGACGTGCAGGGAGTAGCGATAGTTCGTTCGCCGAGAAGCTCTCCGGTGACGAAGCAGAAGTTAAAGAGAAAGAGCCGGAGAGCATCTTCAGTCAACTGGAACGGATGAGAGAGGAACTGGAAAAGGAACTCGGTTTCGACGCGTTTTTGAACGCGTATAAGTGTGTGCAGGTGAATGCAAAGACATTCATTCATTTATTTATTTATTTACGCCTTTCAATGCAGTCTTATGCCCCAAATCACAAGGATACCGGTAATGGAACAACATAAGTACGCAAAAATGGTTAGTTAATAGCGCATTACAGGAGGTGTTAATTGATAAACACAGTCAACACTGAAGCAGCGCACCAGCTATTACTGCATCCGCTCACCACCAAACAGGAATCCGACAGTGGGAGAAAAATAATGACATCAGGTTTTAACGCAGGTCTTGGAAGACTATTCTAACAATTGTGAGAAATCGCACAAAGACATCCACTTGCCTTGTTCACAATCCTTCGACGACAAAAACATTTCTATGCAGCTGATGAAAAAACGCCTTTGAATATCGTTATGAAATAAAAAAGAAACCGTGTATTAGAGCAACGGACAAAGCACATTGTCCAGCAGCGGGTGGACGTTCACGAACGTTGGTGCGCGTACTATTGATCAGTCACGCAGATTGCTTCAACTCAGTTCAGACGTATATCCTCTAAGGACCGAAGAAACCGATATATCGGTTTTTCTTCGCGGTTTTAGAGATAACTCGCAAACCATCGACGCAAAGTAGGCAAGTAACCCCTTGTGAGAGAGCTTTTTGAGCCATGCTTCCAGCAAGATTCCCAAAAAGAAATGTTAGCATCTGAACGTCTAGAGAAAAATCCGGATATTTTGTTTTTCGTAACCGATTTTTGGCAATTTTCGGTTACCATTAAGAAGTTCTACTTCACGCTTATCTGTTAGTATATTCGAAGCGTTTAGTGCCTTTGACTCCATTGCAAAGGGCCGCAACTCACAACCGATACCAAAACGTCGCTCATCGTCGTTTTAGGGAAACAATGTTCTGGTGTAACGAAACTTGACAAAATATGGTACACGAAAAGTAGAAGTGCTGAATAGCCTTGTAATGAAAATATCGGCCAAAGAAAAAGACGTAAACGACATTTTGCAGACGTTACCGTTAACTCCTGCTTCCACCATCAGTGCGATTGCATGTGAAAAAATATGGTTTCACGATTTTTACGTCAAAATGTTTGCTGATTACGTTTTTCAGAGAGTACCATTCGAAAAAACGCGAAAGATCTTACAGAAAAGCTCAAATTCTATTAAAAATTTTGCCAACATTTTAGACGTTAAAATGCCATGACCTTTTTCCTCTCATTATTTTAGCTTAAATGAGTGAATGTGAACATGCTCTGCGATTTTCAGATTTTTCGGTGTTTGGAACTGGAAATATGGGCCTTCAAAGGCGAAAAATAGCAACACCCCTAAAAACTGACATACGCCCTGGACCCTCCAAGAAGCATTTTGAGATTTTTTTGCCTAAATTTTTTCAAAGGTTTGGTCAAGGACAACTTTTTTTATCCAGAACAAATTTTTCTAACTTGTTTGATTCTCTCGCCAACGGTCTTTGACCAAAACTGCTGCTTTCTCTTGGCTACGCCAAAATCGGGCTTTCCCGACGTCACAAATTGCGTCAAAAATACGTCATCGCGACCTCAAAAACTGCACCGGGCGCGTTCGGGAAACCGTTCTTGCAATGTCCCACGTGCCGACGTAGTTTCAGTGGTTCGCGATATATCGCAAGAATCGCACCGAGAAACCGATTTATCGGATTCTGCGCTTCTTCAAGGGTTTTAATAGATTCTGCTCTAGCTCTACAGGTCTTGTTTGATCTGCGAAAATGTAGATCACCACGCGCGTGACCTCGATTCTATCCGCTCTCGATATTCTACTTAACCTCAAGTAACCCTTGCAGACCGTCCTCGATGTGCTATTTAACCTCAGATAACCCTTGCAGGCCATCCACGAAGACGAAGACGAAGAGGTTGCTGAATGTCAGTCACGTGTCAAAGCCGTTCTTGGCGATCGTTTCGAGGACGTCTACCCTCGCATTTTGCGACTGGTCATGGCGGATGGAGTATACTGTGAAGGTGAAATTAATCAACCGACGGTTTATAATCTCCTTGGCAATGTTTAATCCTTGCTCCACGAACGCCATCTGTTTGACAAACAATATTGAAGAAACACCCTGGGCTTTGTACGAGCAGCAATGCTTGTACCTGATGTGCAGATCGCGTTCACTTCGCGAAATGAGAAAGTGATTTTGGGGTGAACTTGTAGTTCACTCTATTTGTTTGTCACGCTGAAATTGTCTTTGGCAGCTCGTTAATAAGTACACGATTCGCCTGATGCTTGTGTTGCAAAGATGGATGAGAATGGTTACATTTTCGTGCAAACCCCCTCAGTGGTTTCTACCTTGATCGAACAAAAACTTTCTTCGTTTCAACCTGTGATCAACATAAAATATAGGTTTAAACAAGATGTTTGTGGTAAAGCAGTGGAGCTTTGTTGCGCTACTCAAATATTTGGTTTGAAACTTTCTTGTCGTTGCGGCTCGATCGTATTTTTGTGATTTTAATTGCTGCAAAAATAGACTGCAAGACACTTTTTGCCGAAAATACTTAATCTTCTACCTGAATTATGACCACGCGCAGGCCCAGGTAGTACCATTCACAAACGCAGTAGATGCCCGGTGCAAGTGCCTGAAGACAAATCTGCCGCTCTGCAAATCTCAGGGATTTTAAGAAAGCCCACTACATCCCATACAGTGANTGGACNCAAAAGTGACGATAATTTAGCCTCAGGTGCAGGCGTGGCGGGTCATGCAATGATGCGAGCAGGTCCATAACCCTGCTAATGTTCGTGACATCGCCTCCATGCTGTTGTGAACAGAGATGCCATGAACCTTGCCTTCAACAAAAGTGCATATTTTTACAGACAACGACTGACTTCTTGGAAGAAAAAAAATGCGTTTCGTGCTGTGACGTCGCAACCGGCGGAGCAAGTGTTTGATGACGTCTTTGCAATCGTTCCCGGTATCTTNATTTCGTCANCCGCTGTAGAGTCACGTGATTACTGCTTCCTCCGGTGCTGTGTAAATCACTGGTGCTGACGTGACGTCGTGCAAGTTCATATAATTTTTGATTCGTCATTTTCACGCCAAGTGGCTCTTATTGCTCAGATACAAGTCGAGGAAGTCCTGTGCGCCGTTTCGCACAGTCGCCATGGCGACGAACCACCACTTCAGCGATAATTTTCAAACTGCGTTGATTCCCGCTCTATTTGCTTGTGAACGTACAAACCGTTGTTTAACGCCGATTTTGACTTCAGCATTTGCGACAAAACATGCGTTCACAGTCCATTGCAAACACGCGCTGTTTCTTACGTCATCGCGACGTGTTTCTTTGTCTCCAACGTCACAATCGATTTGTAACTAGGCCAACTACGTCCTACCCGCGGCCCGCATGCGACCCAGTTTAGATTTTCGCTGTAGTAAAAATATCTGACATACTGACAACCTGTCCTTATGCTGATAATCTTGAATTTGACATTTTTGATGCAGGTGGTCCTCAGTGCCACTTTACCACGTCTGCTACCATTGCAGTTAGGATTCAAACGCTTTCAGTACATTAGCTTAAGTTGAATTAATTTGCTAAGATCAAAGTAAGCTATTCAATGTTCGGCCATCGTTAATATGGTCACTCAATGTGCGGCCCTGGTCAAGACAGTGACATAATTTTTGGCTCAGTCAGGCATTTGGGTTGGACGTAGCTGGACGCGGCAATGCTTCCCGCGCCAGCGCAGTTACGGCAACATTAATCATCACCACCTCCGTATCGGAAAAACTGATGGCGCGTGAACGCGAGAAACTTTGACTCGACCGTCATTCAAACTTCATTTGCTGCGCTGCTCAGAATCGATCTCTCCAATCCCACCAGTACGTACCGGGCCGTGTTGTTCGGACCAACTACTCGATCCTTTTTTCGTTGTACCTTGTCATATGCGTCACATCTTATTTGCAGTGAGGACAGTTCGGTATCGATTTCTGTTTCGTTTTCATTTTCAAGCAACTGTAAACTTTGCTGTCTCTCTCTCTCTGGTCAAATAAAAAACAAGCGTCCAACAGATTTGCTTCCCTCCGAATCCCATGACATTCATTTGTGTTTGCGGATAACGGTAGGAACTGCGCTGGAATTTTCCACCAACTTCGTTCACCAGCGCAAGCAATGTGTGCATGGGCGAAGCAAAAGCATTCTGACAAACTCGCAAGTTGTCAGTTTTCCCAGATACCGGAGTTTGTGTTCGGCGATAATGGCATTCATTCTTACCGACCTGCCTGTTGTTCCTTCTTCCTTTCGCCGCCTGTACCCGCACATTTGATCAATCGCAAGGGCTCCCAGCATGTACTCGTAAAATTATAGATATAATTATTGAAAAATAATATTCACTGATATATGTATAAATATTTGGAAATAAATATTACATAAATGTGTTTTCCCCTCTATTGATAACCTTAAATGTACCATTGTGGGTACATGTACCCCAGGTTTGGAACCCCTGATTTATCGTAACAATGGCGGTCGGACACCCCCTGTTCCCTATTTGCGTCTACCTTTTGCTGTTTCTCTTCTACAAAACGCTGCGCAATATCGCGCTCGTGTTTTAAACGCGTGCCGCGCGAAACGCAGCGGAAGCCCGTCGTGCGTCGCTTGGTTTCCACGGCAACAGTATTGTCATCGTTCAAACGTCAAAGTCTATCTTTTCGACGACGTCCGTTTAGTTTCAATAAACGCTGAGAAGTAGCGTGGGGCGTCTGAACGTGTCGCCACCATCCACTTGGAACGCCTGGATCTGCAGCTGGGGCGGAGACCATGGGCGCTGGAAGGGGGTAGGAGGGGCTTGGCCTCCCCCTGGAAAAAAATCCTTCCGACGCCCCTGGACGTCTACCGGTGTTCTACGACAGGGGTGAGCAACCATGCAACACTACCGGGCCAAATGCACATAACCAGATCGGTGCACGGGTCACAGCAGCAAGTGTCGAGCTCTGTGGGGCTAGACAACTNGCTGGCCACCCTCGGAAGATTGGCNATAGCCTAANCGTAATGCTTGATTTAAAATCTGGCCCTTTCCGCGGGCCACAAAACTTCAGCTTTTGGTTGGCCACTTTTGGTCAGTCACACCCCTGTTTTACGTAATGTTGAACATGCAAGTTGGATATGGCCTCAAAAAAGTGTAGCAAGATTTTTCTAACTTGCATGACCATTATTGATTGCGCAATGAGAAGCCCAAGAGAGTGTTTGATAGGCTTTTTTAAAGAGCTTGTGTTTTTGAGCGGATTCAGCAGCCGACTGTGCAACAACCAGTGAGAGCTGCATGCAAGGATGTTAACAGGATGGCATTCGATTATTGTGAGTGTTACTCAACGGACTGGTGGACGGTCCTAGTATACCCAAAACACTTGGTAGCAAAATTTTTGAATGGATCTAAAGACTAATTCAGCTATGGCCAACCCGCGGGCCTCATGTGGCCCAGTCGAAGGTTTTGCACGGCCCAGTTTAGATTTTCGCTGTAGTGGAAGTAGGCATACCACACGTCACGGTTACGCATTCAATCAGCCAGCATAGTCCTCCACCTGGTACATCCGCTCCCGTTGAGAGGGTTCGTTCTATCACGGATAGCATGTAATCTGATGACAGAAGCAGAATGTGAAAGCCCTTGGCACAGGGACCTTAAACTCATATTGCTCTGAGGGCCAGATGAAAACTTATGAAGTAACCCGAGGGCCGCATTATGGCGACGACGCAACAATGGCGGTAACTAAATCTCACTAGAAACAGCTTTTACAACTGTTTTCTGCGAAAGGCATCGTGAGTTATATGCGAATCATTTCAAGCCGTCTCTACGTTTGTTTGAAAAGAACTTTTTCACTCGCTGGCCGAGCACTTTCAACACTCCGGTGAATAAACTAAATCTCTTGAATGTGAAATATACGAAAATTCCTAAAAAGCATCGCGGGCCGCGTGTTCCAGGCCTCTCCTTATCACTAGGGCAAGTTGTTGCAGTAAAAAAGTGAGAAAGTTGCATTTATTTTCAACGAAAGTTGCATTTATGCGCACATTTGACTGCGAAAGACTTGACACAACCTATTTTCGTAGCGCGGAAGGTAAGATTTTCCGCACTTCCACCTCTAATTGAGTTCGGGCACTGT
>JGI24159J19872_10009731_pt1 | contig 12604 bp, 10 predicted proteins | sample Ectturendosymbi4_FD_19872 | JGI IMG/M metagenome (IMG submission 19872)
AATTTACCTCAGCCAACGTTAAATCACAGTGGATTTTTTCGTAGGCAAGGAGCCTAAATTAGTAATAAGCTCTGTTGGTGAATTTTGGTCAAGGTACCTTGGATATATTAAAAGCCTCGTGTGGCTGAAGCTCGCCTTTAGCAAAGCTAATTTACAATATATATGAGCGCATCAGCAACACAAACAACCAACTTCTTATTCCACCAATAGCACCTGCAAACTATATCTAACCGTCTTCCCTACTGCGGTTAGAGAATTTCCAGGCCAGCAGCCACGGGGGATTCGAAGGCAATGACCCCAAACATTTTTATACACCCTATTTTTGTCGTGCCTAGAAATTTTTCTGTTAAACATGTGTTCAAAACAAAAATCTTGCCAACGTAAAGATTTCTTTTACCCCATAAAAAATGTTTTCTCCCCAAACCTCAAACCTGGCTACGGGCCTCAGGTGCAATCAAAGCGTACTCTGTTTAAATGGCATTTTTGGTGCTGCAGGAGAAGTGTTGAACTCTACGAATCGAAGCACTGCAGTTGGCGTAGGCCTACACGTTTCAAGCTCATTTGATGTGAGAATCATCGTGAAAGTAAGAGATAAGGGCGTGAAATGAAAATTGTGAGGACTACACAGTGGAAAACGTGTAGGCCATCATCCAAATATTTTAAAATACTTTACTCTGAAAGCAAGGGAAATCGACTGTGCACACGTTTCAACATTAACGAAGTTTTTACATGAAAGCTGGAGAAAATCACATTGAAAGCACGACCTTGAAATCACATTTTTATTAAAAACTGAGGCAACCAATTACACAGTAGTTACTTTCTTCTTTTGTTCAGTATGAAAGGTGTGAGAAGTGAAACATCTACCAGAGGTTTAACTTCTTGGCAAGTACCATGAAAGATGTGGTTTTGAACCAAATCACGTACAGTCAAGGCCACACATTTTTTTAACCAAAAAAATAAAAGAAACACGTATGTGTTTTCATACGTGCTGTGCATAGCACAGACGTTATAAAAGCAACACAAGTTGCAGGAAGTTGAGATCATGTCATGGTGTGAGTACCTAAATAGCAACACATAACAAGTTTATGAGTACCAATATATAAATGTACAATAAATCATCCGCAAAAAGTAGTTTCGCTCATAAACCCTTCATACGAAATGTTTGTCATTAGAGGTAAATTAACTTAGTCTCCATGTGCATTTGACTGAAACCGGCTAATATGTATCGTGCTTTCTTTGCTGAAGGTAAACACAAAACCGTCAAGCACTGAGAAAACAAAAAGTGAGAGAACACCACGCGGCAAATGCTGAAACTAAAGCAAGTCGCACTTAAATATTTACCTCTTTAGCATCTTCGAATGCACAGCGCCCATAAACGCAGGTAAAAATTTTGTATGAAGAAAAGACAATAAACAACTTTTGTCTTTTATCTCAACCCAACTTAAAACTTTTTACAACGTTCACCAGAACTGCACTGTCGCAAAGGAGCTTACAAACCTGATTGCACAATGCAGCAAAGCAGCCATAGCTCCACTACAGCTGCTCACACTTGTGTGAGCCCATGTTACTTGTAGAGTTGCGGTGACAACAAATTTTCGTTGGTTTCGCAGCGCTTTCAAACACGTGCACAAGCAGGGAACGCAAATAATAAAATGGCTGTGAAGCGAACTACAGATTGAACGAAACATGATTCACCGTTTCCGTGCAAAAACGTGCAGGTTGTTACGTATGTTCTTCCGTTTTGTTTTTTTTGTTTTTTTTTTACAAAAGTAGTTGCGCGCAGCGAAGCAGCTTTGAATCCAAGCAACAGTCGTAAACCACGTTTTTCCACTCAGTTTGCCTTGAATTAAGATGTATACGTCCTCACTGCTTTTTCGATCTTCTTCCTACAAATCGGACACATCCTCAGAGCCTTTGTACATTCCAAACAACAGGATATGTGGCCGCATGGTATGAAGACCATGTCTGCTTCTCTGTCCAAACAAACCTGTCAAAACACAGTGGTCGGTTTGCCAAACACGCGAAAAAAGCAGGAAACTCAACTCTTTTATGAAAACTAACTTGAAAATAGCTTTAGATGTGAACGTGATTAGTTTCATATCTTCATACATTAAAAATGATTCTTATGGCTCTCATTTTAGTTTGCCACAACCAGTTGACATCTTGTTGTATGTTTCACTCTACAGTAATCCTGTAGGTGGAGCTAGGGAGATTCCAGGAAGGCCACGGCCTTCGCTAAATATTCTTCAGTCCGATGTGCCTTAAGCGGAAGTTCTACCTAACACTTTGTTATTATCATAATTGAATCCCGATGACATAATCTGACCTCCGGCGGCCTCCTAAATACGCGTGGCTCTCTCCTGAATGACACACAACATAAAAACACCCGGACATTTTCAAAAATGATAAAAGCGTGTGCGCGCTTATGGTTAGCAAGATTGCTTCCGGCGACTGTAAAATCCAGTCGCCCGAAAATGCGGGTGAGGAAAACGAAACTTTAAAATATTTTGTGATGTTGTAAGCGCTTTAATAAAGCAAAAGCGACGTAGATACCACACTGGGATGTAAATGAAAACAGGCTTGGCAATCAAGTAATGGAAAGTGCTCGCAGAATTTACGAAATGCTCAGTCGTCATTTTCATTCACAGAGGTCCGCACTGTGTATTCCTGGACATATGGTGACGGCAAATGGCAAGTGTTTTCTTGGAACAGTGATTCTCAACCTTTTTTGACCCATGGAACAAAAAAAACGATGGACCACTTTGCTATGCTGAAACCTCATGAACAACTAGTCTAATCTTGCATACTTTATTGTACAGCAACGGCTACAATTTCCAGTAACACTTTGTCAAGGATTTATGGAACTCTCTGTGGACAGCATTCGAAATTCAAGGTGGACAACCGGTGGTCCACCTGGACCAAGTTGAAAATTACTGGCCTGGAGCATAAAAATTTCACGCAAATCGGATTGGAATAAGAGTCAAAGTACTTCGTATAGCAAGAAATATGTTCGTGTAAAGTAACGTTTTTACCATAAGACAAATGCATCTAAAATTTATTTAAGTTGCAAGATTTCTAAACGACTCTATCAATGTTGTAAACCACTAAACCAGAAAATAATCAACCAAATTTGCGAACTGCCACCAACTAGGGGAAGCAACCAAGGGAGTCAAGGGGGGCACAATACCCCAGGCGCCTAATCACTGGGGGGCGCCGAAAAGTCCCAACAATGTTCAAGTACTTAATTCAATACAGTACATTTGTTCCCAGGGGGCCAAACTTGTTTCTTGACCCTGGCGCCATCACACCTCAGTACGCCCCTGCCAACAACAGACCATTGTTGTAGACGTTGGGCGTTAATATAAATTATTTTACGTTCTGTGAATAATGAGTGGAGGCAGGTTTTTGTCAGTTGGCATACAGAGCTATTCTACTTAAAACAAACGCTTTAAGTGAAGATCCCTGAACCGATCCTTACAAAAAAACGTATCTCGCTTCAAAAGTCGAAGGTTTCTAATCTGACCGAGAAAAAGACAAACCTTGCACAAACGTTCATCCCAAAGTTTCTGCAGTTTCTTTTTAAGTCTGATCGCCAGTTCTTCGTGGTTTTCCGTTGATTCTGCTGCAGCAGAAGACGCAATCTCTCGGTCGAGTGCGTGATTAGACGCCTAATAATAATGTCAGACGATGATTAACGACCAAAAACTAAAATTTGAAGTGGATTTGCGCACTTCCACTCTCAGATGTTGAGATTACAGATGATTTGTAAGCGGCAAATTATCAAAACCCTTAAGTCTGAGAAAGCCACGATAGTTTGGGCCGCAGTCCACAAGCCGTTTGCGGAAAAGAAACAGCTGACATATTTTAACGGGAGTAGATATGTATTTACTATCGAAATGTATGTATAAACAAATTTGTATTTGAAAATTTGCCTAATAACGTACATGGTGTCCATAAAGTCTCCATTAAAAAAATATATCACTTTCTTATGTTTTTCGGTTTGCAATTTTCTGCTCTCTGTTTTGCATATTTAGTCCGATTGTAATTTTTCAAAATTTGGTGACGCCCTTACCTTCATACAATTTACAATTTCAACTTGAAAAACTTGCAAATAGTCCAACTAACCAACAAACTGAAGAAATACAGTCATCGGAATGTCGGTGGAAAGAAGTTTTATTTTTCCCGGATCGCACGGAGCCACTGTGATATAATCTTATACCCATTAGCATTTTGCTTATAACTTACGTAACATTTGTGTTAGAGAAACAAAAGGCACTTTCATGAATGGGAATTTTGACATACTTTCGATCAAAAATATTGCAACCTCTGTATTGAAATATTTAGGGAAAAGGAGTTTTTCGTTTTTTTTTTGTTTGTCAATTATAGCCAATAGGTTAAAGAAAACTTTACCAACTTCATTTTCTCTTAATATTTTTACTTGAAACTTGGCAGGAAAGGGAAAGATATGTGTATGATAAATCTTTTATGTAATTTTAAAATAGTTTGTCTGGGTGGAATGTTAGTAATAGAGTTTCAAAATAGAAGAAAGGAATCCAGGAATTTTAGATGTTTGCCCTCGCAAACTCGAGAAAATAACCAACATTTTTTTTCAAAGATGACATCATTATTGACATTTCTCGAAAAGCAACAATGTTTTTCACTAGGTTAACACTTCAATGCACAGCCCTTTGAAAAGTCGCCATGGTTATTGCAGGGATAAAACCACGTTTTCCTTGCAGTACGTCACAGCGACGTCACACATGCGTAACAAAAATATCAAAAAATTTTCTCTGCAGTACACTTTCCAAACATGTTTACGATTGTAATGTATCTCCTCTGGTTCATGAATTAGTACCAAAAAGATGATTCAGACCATTACAGTGGTTTTCCCGGTCTCGGAGTTTTAGTGGCCAACGAATCTTTATATAATGTGCAGCTAAGAGATGTAATGGTTTGCTTTTGCAAAACTGTGTCAAAACACCAATTCCATCGTATCAGTCAGATACAAAATAAAAATTAAGTTCAAACGTAGCATCCGGTGTTGTCTTTCACACCTGAACATAAGTTTCATTTTTTTTGTTCAATGCGAGTTTGACAGTATATGCTGCCATATAGATCATCAATTACAATGCCGCACAGTTCATGCCGAGGAGAACGTAACTGCAGTGTAGCAGTCGTTTTGAATGTTTCTTGGTTCATCGTTAAACGCTTTAAAGATTTGCTGAAAAAAGATGTTTCGAAAAGTGAGACAGGATTTTTATAAACCACTATGGCAGTGGTTTCCAAGCGGGGGGTCGCGAGTCCGCAACCCCCCTGACAGGGTGCCCCTGACAATCTTCAGGGGTGCCCTGAGCTAATACGTTTTTCAATATATCATTTAAAAACACATTTTCACAGTGTCATCAGACCTTAAAGCAAATTTTTATGCGTTCGCCATTGAGTGCCGCAATTGTGTTTCTATTCTGTAAAGTGCCGCAAGCCTAAAATGGTTAGTAAACGTTCATCTACGTAAAGCGTTGTTACTGATACGGCTAAATTTTTCGTTATCTTGCTGTGTCGTTTAGATGAGCTTTACAAAACTGTCACAGTTTATTTTTCTATGAAAGCGTTACTGGTTATCCTGTCACGTAATGTGTATCACGCGTGTAATGATATGTTTGACACGGCGCTTGTGTAAACTAGTGTGTTCAATATTCGCTTGTCCTTGCCGCACTTCCTGTAAAGCAAACGCGAGTGAACTTGTCAATGCTTCAAATAATGATGATTCAATCAAACTTACACACGTGTGATCAGTGCATGCACTGTCCAAACGTAGCGACTACGTTTTCTAGCAAAACGAAGATTCGCAGGTATTCTTGGTGCAAATCTTTCCAAGGCGAACCTCCTATAATTAGTAACCAGCTGTATTGAGGATTATCGTCCACCGTCCTGGACTCAGGTAAACCTAGAGAATTCACCTTAAGCTACTATAGAAGATGGCACTGTAGAGTCACTGAGTGTTTCAACAGTTAGTTATTCCCGTAATGATGACAAGTCTCTCAGAAAGTCATGGTAAAGAAAACTGGCCAGTCCCATAAGAACAGATACATTCAAAACTATTAAAAAATTCAAATCAGTGTCTGACGTTAGGGTTGTTGCAAAAGAATCTCCGCCCAATCAATTTTTTTTTTTTTTGATAAAGTTCGTAATAAAGTGTGATATTTATGACACGGTAGAATACATGTCTATGTAACAGACAAAATCAACTGAAATGCTCTTCGGTTGACTTTGAATGTGAAATGTCCTTCCGCAATCGGCCACGCCAATTGAAATGCACTGAGCAACGACGACGCCACTGAATTGCACAATTCACAAAAACTTTGAGGAGGTTGTTGGTGCAAGCGCAGAAGCCAATGAAAAGCACAGGAAATCTCGTGTCCGTAGGACGCGAATGACCACAATACATGAACCAGCGGTTGACACCAGAAAATGGGTTGGATGTTTCACCTTTAAATCTTCAATTTGCTCCAAGCTTCCTGTGACTGTTAAGCTCTTGATCAAGGAAGTTAACGTTTCTATATGACCTGACTGCTTTTCATTTTAATGCTGAAACGTAGATGAAGAACCCCTTTCAATAATAGAAGAATTTGTTGAAAACACCATGGCACTAGTCATTTCTGTCGATCTTAACTGCCGTAGACTGTCAGAGCAATGGTGATAGAATACCCTAAGCCAGAAGGAACCTCGGTGGTGCTAGTGAGTAAACCTTGGCTGAAAACTGGCAACATTGTTGCAATGGCTTGAATCAACATTCATTGTGGAACACGTCTGTGCTAACGGTCTGAGCAACAGTTAAAGTAATTTAGGCATCAGCTCTTGTTTGTTTTGAAATACCATAATAAGCGAAGTTAATATGAAAAGGCAAAGTTTAAGGTTGGCTCCTCAGAAGAATTTACGTCAAAATCAATTTAAAATGTAATGACACCTCCATGCATTTTATTGTGAAACCTGAAGCATTTTGCGAACATTATCACGTTCTAGAGATGTAGTTTTAAACCCTCTTCCAAGAAATCTTCACTCAAGACGAACTGCGACTCTTCGTGTTGCGCGAAGAGCAGGTTAACAACAAACTTCCAGGTTTTGCTTCTTCACTGTTTTTCGTAAGGAAATGTCTGGTTTAAAAGAAAGTTTACCAAGTCAATTGCTGGTTAAGCAAAACGAACCAGGGGAAGGAACGTGTTGCAAGCGACTAACACTTAAGTGCGAACAAAGAAAAGAAGGACGTCGAGTGATGCCACAACCTTGGAATTAAAGCTGAAGACCAGAACATGGACTTAATTACGGCCTACTTCACTCAGCAACTCCTGAATGCATCTTTGCTGTTTGTTGCACATACTGTAATTACTTTGCATTCATTTCTGTGTAATATTTGAATGACAGCAATGGGTGACAGGCGAACCCTAAAATGTGACCTATACCAGTTCAAGTGAACGTTGAAGGAACCTACGGTGAATCACTTGGCCATTGATCGATCAACTGAAACTTCGGTTGAGAGGTTGGCGCAGTACTACTGGTCTAGTTTTCCTCGATTATCCATAAGACGTTCAAGTCAAATAAAAAGTGGAGTTGTTTTGTTACTTGCATTTCCACAGTTCGGCTTTTCAGAAATATGTTTATTGCTATGAAATGACATCAAGCAAAAGGTTGGACCTGAAGCAGATGTTGAAATATAGTTTCAATTAAACCCAGTGACTGTAACCTATGAGTGCTTTGCAATAAGCAATAAGCATGCATCTTTGTGAATAGATACCTCAGAACTCAGTTCATATCATGTCCCTACTCTATTTATCATGCGAACATTACCTTGTTTGCTACGAAATATTAACTGAACATGCTTCCGTCGTGTGAGTGACTTCGTCATTTTCATAACTTGTATACTAAATGAGTTTGCCTGCTCAAAACTGAGCATTTTAGTCAAATCAACAGGCACTTTTTAAGTCATGTTGACCTCACACGAGTCAAGATGACAGCATCCTGAATCATGGTAACGTGGAAAGGATGTTGACTGTATACTATTGACAGCTCTCACAGCATCGATCATGCTCTGTGGTGAAACGCACAGCTGCACGTCAAGATGAATTAACCAACACCAGTCTACTGACGAACGTCAACAAAGACCTTTATTTTGGAACAGTGCGAATCGTTTGAAGTATTTCGTTGCCATGTAAGAATCCAAATCTCAAAAAAACTGTGGAAATTGACGATGGACGTTTCAGCAACGTTTTCAGGAGGGACTCATAAATAACAAATGACCTAGTGATTTACACAACAATCAACACTAGACAGCAAATCAGTAGGAAGGATACCGCAGTCATTGAATCATACGTAACACATTGGCAGTGACACAGACGTAGGCCTACTCTTGAGACTCAAAGTCCGGCCGTGCTTATATGTTGAAAAAGTGTTTCTAGGATCGTCAAACACTTGTTATCACTGAATAAAGCAATAATTCCTAATTAATCGAAATCCGCAACATGCTTAGTGTGCAGTTTCGTGCTCACATGAACTTCGGCGTATGAGGGCTTTTTGTGATCGTGAAATATTTGGTTTGAAGTTTGCACTACTCCTGACCAATGCAGATTTCACTGTACATCGTAGGCAACTAACATATATGCATATACAAACCCAGTGTTTCAAAATGCATTGTGGCTTCCTAAGCGAAAAGATGGATTTGAGTTTGAATGTCTCATCGCAGAGCAACCTCATTAAAATTTAAACGGCGGAGAATGTGTTTAATTCATGCTGCAAGTGAGCCGATGCCCAGCCCAAACAAAGAAAGCTGTAATGACATTTTGCCTTTCGGATTCTTTTGTCGAAGCTTGAGCACATTTTCAATTCTAGTTTTGTGCTTACATTACTCCAAGAAGAAAAAGTCACGGAAGATTTTTGTAGGGTTGAGGAACAAAACTATACCGTTTAGTTTACAGTCCAGTGTGTTGATGTTTAGGGTAGGTTCGAGTACTGCAATACAATAATGCCCTGTATATTTCATAAAACGTTTCTTAGCGTTTTGCAAATATTTACACTCTGCTGGGTCAACCTGCGGATAAAAAATGGAAAACCCTCAGTAAAGAAGTGTTTTAAAAAATAATGACAAACTTCAACCACCGGACCAAGTACATTCCAACTATTTACCCCGTGTGATGACGATTGGACACCTTTTGTTTGATCAACCTCACTTGTGTAAAGGTCCTCTTGTTTTCTTTCCTGTGTTTTGTGCTCTTCTGAGGAATGATGAACTGGGAGGCTTACACTTTTGTGGGCAATTTGAAGAACTCTGCTGCTTTCTTCTGCTTCTTGGACACTATAAAGTTGCAAGCGTTTTACTTCGTTTTGAATGCTGTGTTCAACCACTTAGTCGATTTTTATTTGCCTGTAATAATTTTGCCAAAACTATACGTCTTTATTAAGAATATATAACTTATCTGCCAACACAAATAAACGATTTAATATCATGGTAAAGCACCTCTGCCTTAGCAATAACTAACACTCCAGGTTTAACCGTCAAGTGGGGTAACAAATTCTCAACGTTGTTCTTCTAACAACACACATACTGCGAGGTTTAATGCTAGGAAGAGTGGATCATGAGGAAAAGACAAAATTTATTTCTTTATCAGTTTCATACCTTTGAATTTTCATTACATCTTCCAGCAATCCAGCAGTACTGTGATAACTGACGCTGTGCTGCTCGATGTACGTCTTTATTACATCGCGAACCAAAGACTCTTCATAACCCATTCCTGAAAGCAGTAAAATATCCTGAGTGGTTCGAAATAGCTCTTTACGTCTCATCAGGTAGACTTGAAGATGCTACAATCTTCGGTCGGTGTCAGCAAAAAGGTCATTCCTACGGCATTGCAAATAAAGTTATGTTATTGATGATTGCAATGGCTGGTACAGATCTAAACTTGGGTGGAAGCAGTAACGGAGGGAGGTTAAATCGTAAAAGCAAAGCAGTTGTCAACAAGAAAATAAGGCATTTCACGTCGAAGTCTGTAGTGGTTAAGAGTTACAGCAAGCGTGCTATTCTCTAGACGCGTGATTGTTCCCCGGGTTTCTAATTACATCCCTGCGAAGGCTTGCCTTTTGGTGTCGCGCACAAGCTCTTGACCTTGGGTAATACCACCAGCGTGCCGTTCACCAGGGAAATAACCTGGTAATTTCCCACAAGGTATTTGGGAAACGCCTATGCACACTGCATGGTAGCTGGGTGCCAATACACAACAGCTTCTCTCTCCTGCAGAAAAAACAATAAGTGTTTTCAACTGCGTTTTCTGGTACGAAGCGTAACTTGTCGATAAAACTGGCTTTTAGCTCTATAAAAACCCTGCACAGTTAAGTTTGCACATGCACACTCACGATCCTTAGAAATTGATTTATTCTTTATTTTCAGAGTTGACAGCACAGAGTTGGACAACAAAATCCACTTCAGCTTATCGATATCCAACGTTGTTTTTCAATGAGGTAAAGTACATTTCAACATTTCCCAATCTTTCCATAGGTTAATAGCGCAGTCCAGTTGCACGCAATAAAGTAGCGTGACTTCCCTCGTTTGAGCGTTCGCATCGCAGTTAACACTATTTCCATTGTTTTGTTGTTCTAATTGCTACAAGTAATTATTGCAAACGCCATTTCGAAAGATAGCCATAAAATACACAGCACGTACGTTTTTAACTGCAGGAAAAAAACAGCAGCAGTATTAACAGCTACCAGAACAACAGTATAAGCAAATCAACTTAAATCCAGTTATTTTAATAAAATACGTTTCTAAACTTCAGTGCAATAGTAACATTAGTTTGAGGTATGTTTTGGTCAAATTTACAAAAATAGTCCTGTTGTGATCTTTAGGAATTGTGTTTACGACGTCTTATGAACTAGATCATTTCTGCCGAAAGAAAAATCGTAGGGTACGTAGACGTCTTTTGACTATATTAACGCAGTGAATCCCACGATAATTCTCTATGTTAGTATTTAGCCAATTTGAGAGTGGCTCGCCTAATTCCAGATAAACATGAATGCACATAGGATACCCCTATGGCTTTCTGTAATTCGACAAGCTTTCTGCAATACGGCCGTACACTTGCATGATACTAATTTTCCACAGTACCCACGCCATGTTCTTTTGTGATGCGACAATGTATATTTATAACGATTCAACTGCACTTGAACAACACTATTGTTGAATGTGAAACTAAGTTTTAAATTCGGCTTGGCAGCTACAGGCCACCATACCATGTCGACTTCTCGGCCAAAGAAAGATATTAACTTTGCTATCTGGCCATCCCGATGGCGACACTGAGCTGCTTAATCTCGGAACCGTGTCTTTCACTCACATTAAAGCGGCGTAGAATAAGTGTTTAAGTCTACAAATAAAAAAAAAACATTTCTATTGGAATATCCGGTTTATGCGATAAATCGTGCTATGTTTTTCAAGTATGAATGATTTTGGTTTGAGATTCTGGAATCTTGTGCGAAAACGCAGTTATAGCGTTTGAACGATGTACAATTAGTCGGAGTAATCTGTGTTCACTCTGCGAAGTAGTGTGCAGTTGCCAAGCTATGCAGAGCTACATTGTGAAAATGGCTTGATCACGTTTGGGGTAACATCTAACCGCAATGAATGACAAGGAATTAATTCGCCAGAAACTTTTCACATTTCAACGTAGTCGTGTTCGCAGAATTCGTATTCCCACTACCACATAGGCAGGTCAGTCGAAAGCATAGCGTGAAATACGACGAAACGCAGCTGTCAGCAATCAATAAACATGTGCCACACTGTCTCGATCGCAGAACACAAGGCCTCTCTTTTCTGGCATGCCTTGAGAACACCTGGTCGTCTGCGTTAACCGCAAGTAGCACGCGTGACCAGAACAAATGAATCAGTGGCATGTAGCTCGAACCACGTTGCTTACAAAACACTGGAGTGTTCAGAAACCTCCGTACACTCACAAATCCTTATGTGAGTTGAAATAAAACGTGCGAGGAAATAACGCGCTTAGCGCCATTTGCACCAATCAATTTAAAGGTGAAGTTTGTCTACACATTCTAGGTAAATGCACGCAATTTGTTTTGTTTCTGCAGGGAGTAATACCAATATATGTTGTCATGCATGATATGAACTTTTAGTGTCTTAAGAACTAGGTACGTACAAGTGGAGACAACGGAAATCTGCATGATGTGAAAAGAGCTGCTTTTTGAAAGGTTGCGTAAAGTCTAAGCGGTTAGAACAAAAATTTAATTGTGCGTATAGTTTCACACAGTGATTATGTTTAATGATTTTAAATTTAAGCAGTGTTTCACTAACTTTTAACATTTTGGTTGCTTCATGTTTTTGTATTCCTAGCGATTTTATTTGTTTTCTAAAGTATCAAGTATTACGTCTTCTTTTCATGACTCTATAAAGATACTTTCATGACTCTATAAAAATATTTTCATGTCTCTATGAAAATATTTTCATGATTCTATGAAAATAACGGTTATACTGTAAATGATTTGCTGCAACAAACATATAACATTTATACAAGTTTCAGTCGGGCCTAAAAACACTTTCAGGAATTGCTGGTAG
>JGI24159J19872_10009738_pt1 | contig 12594 bp, 10 predicted proteins | sample Ectturendosymbi4_FD_19872 | JGI IMG/M metagenome (IMG submission 19872)
ATGGGGCGCCGTTCGTAAAAATATTATATCTGACAGATTTAGCACAAAAACTGCTATCTCTGCGTGCATTTAGCTATCTCTGCGCGAGATAGCTATCTCTATGCGCGCAGAGATAGCTAAATGCGCGCAGAGATACCAATCTCTGCGCAGAGATAGCTAAATATGAGCAGAGATAGCAGTTTTTATGCTAAATCTGTCAGATATAATATATTTACGAATGGCGCCCCGTACGTATTAGCTCTCACGGTTGGCTGACTTGCCTCACCAGGCGGAACATACTCGAATATGCTCGCCATGAACTTGGCTCGTATCAAACGATTTCCTGAGAGCAAAACGACGGGACTGAGCGGTTTACCGAAGCTGGTTAACTTCTGTTCTGAGCAAGCTCATTACTCAGCTAAAAAAAACTCAATGCTGCTTGGTTTCGGTGAAGAGAACAGCGTGGCAGTTAAGTGTGACCAGCGTGGGAAAATGATACCGGAAGAACTAGAAAAGTGTGTTTTGGACGCAAAAAGCAAGGTAACATGCACATGCTCTTCTTTTTTATATTTCATGAAGGCAAGAGCGTTTCAGCAAATTCCAAAAACGAACAATTTTTATTGTTCCTGAGTTAGTAATACTGTATAACTAAATTTATGTCGCCTTATATTTTCGGAAATCTTGCCTTAGCTGAAGTTTCTCTCATCAAAAAAAATAGCTGAAAAACTATTCATTGAAATTGTTCATTAATGATTCGGTGAAAAAAGTTTAATAAACTGTTCCTTGAAAAGAAAAACGTGTGCATTAAAAAAAAAACAGTTGGCGAATTGCTCATTGAGAAGATATTGACAAAATATTGATTGCAAAAAGTTTTTCAGTGAAAAAATATTGATAAAGTATTCAGTGAAAATAGACAACCTGCCTGTTGTTTGTCTGTACAAGAATAATTTCAAAAAATTTTGTTTGTGTACCCCAGGTGTCGTTTCTTCCTGTAATAATAACTTTGTCTGTTTGTCCACATACAAGGGATCAACTTGTAATTTCAAACTGCGCAAACACAACCTCCTCATTTTGTATTTTCTAGGGCGCGGTTCCGTTCTTCGTGACAGCAACAGCTGGAACAACTGTACTTGGCTCGTTTGATCCGTTTAACGATGTAGCAGATATCTGTGAGAAGCACGGAATGTGGCTGCACATTGATGTGAGTATCCTTGTAGGTTCGAAAATAGTTTCCTGCCTGTTACGTCACATTCACACAAACTTTGAAAATAGAGCAGCTCTTCTATTTAGCTCTGGTGCACGCTAGAAGATGAAGTCTTGTTTTCAACAGCGTGCTATTAGTAAGTTGGGCCGACATCTATCACTGAATCCTCAAACGATTTTCTATTTCAATTTCCTTTAAGTTTGTACTGACGCAGATCCTTCACCACCAGTGAAACGTGGTTGTGACACACTGTTTCGTTGACTATTAGAAAATCCAGAAGTCTTCGGTCAACTTTTTTAAAGGGGACATCTTTAAAACAGTGACAGGAAATCTCAAAAAATTACACGCATTTTTCTTGCACTTCTCTAAACCACTCCCCGTTATTTTATGTTGTCCCTCGATCATCCACGAGTTGGCCAGGCGCCGGGTTTCAAACTACACTCAAAGCAGGTCCACTTCATCTCACCTGAGATATATGTACTGTCTGGCTGACGCTGTTGACATTTGAATTTAGAGCAGTGGATCAAATCTTTTCACATTCTTGTGCGGCCCAGAGTTTTTTCAATCATGCAAACAAGATTGTGTGACTTCTAAATAAGGCGGAGGGTTGGGCGGAGAAATGTAAGAAAGTAGAGTTTTTCTTTTTTTCTTCAGGGAGCTTGGGGAGGTAGTGCCTTGTTGTCGAGAAAGCACCGGCATCTCTGCAGTGGCGTGGAAAGGTTGGTTGTGGCTGCTGTTTGTTTTTTTATAATTATAGTGAAATTGTGGAAAAGTTCACTTACTGGAAGCAACCTTTGGCAAAGCAACCCTGTTTCCGCCGACGCATAACGGCCGTTAAACAATGTAAATTATGCTGTAGTTTCTACTGCTTGATCGGCTTTCAAATCAACTTTTGGTGCGATTGAAAATGAGCTGATTTATCGTTTGTTTCTTTAGTTTTAGCCTATTGCGTTTAAACATTCAGTCGTTACTTCTGGCTACTGCCTTTGTAAACGCCCCGAAGGTGGCGCCGACCTACAGCGCAGAAGTGAAAACGAAACGCAAGACAAAGGATCGCGCGCATTTGCTCAACGTCAGGCCCAAGCGACGCGTCACGCGAAATACAGGCCGCTGTGATTCACAGAGGAGTCGGTACTAAGCAGAACGCCAGCAACATCACCTGAAACCCTGCGCAGACACGCCGGGCGCATTTGAGACGCTGCAGTGAAGCAAAAGCACGTTTGTTGGCGCGGAAGCATTTTCGTTTTTTTGTGAAAAGTTTTATCGTGAAAAAAGTTTTATTGTGAAAAAAGCGCCATAACGGAAAACAGTAGGGCTCGCTCCGCAGAATGTCTGAGAAAATTTGTTAAATTTCGTTATTCCACGTATACACTGCGTCGACAAATTCGTTTGAGACGGATGCAAAAAAGAACCGACACTTTTTACTGCAGCATGCTGTGATAGGACTGTCGTGGAAATTCAACAAAAATGATAGCGTGTTCAGGTTTTCACTTGAAAAGTGCATGCGCCACACTCACAATCAGTGGCAAAACATTCCGACTCTCAATTATTCCAAATATCTACTTTGGACCTTAGCAATGCAATCCCTTACTGGTTAATGGAAGCACAGCGATTATATACTGTAGATTCAGTGGTTTGATTTGAATCATTCGCCCACGTGTTAGGTTTTTATTTGCTAAAAGACGATTTTTGTATCATAGGCAGTGATAGACTGAGGTCGGTGATATGTTTGTGTAATGATGATCAACATCAGTTTGAAGCTTCGACGGAGTGTTTCATATTTGTTTTTGTTTTTTTCACCACACATACTGTACAACTCTAAATCGTATCGAATTTTTGTGCTTGTTAGCCATTAATGTCATATATTTCAGAGCAGAGGGTGGCTGTTTCATGCAAATCGACATGCTCTTAGAGCAATCGAAGCCTCTTTTCTCCCTGAGCATTGTAAAAAATGTCCCGAATGTAAAATGTACGCAAGACAGCTGGTCCTCGTGCATCATTCAAGGAGCGAAGGATTGCGTTCATAGATAAAGAAATATTCCAACCTTTCCCGAGTGACAAGCTCAACATAGTTTTTCTCCATAATTCCGGTTCAGTCGCGGTGCCAACTTTCCTTTCATGGAAAATAACACTTGGCAAGCTCGTGCGGAAAAATCAGGTCGTTGTAACGAAACCAGACCAGAGTTGTAAATGGGCATCACTTTGAAGCCTGAACCTGGCCCGAGGCTGACAGTTATTTTTGAAGTGAGATTTATGCCCGAAAGCCAAATTTACCGAGTGGTTCAAGGTATGCCCGACTGAAGGGTATTGTTGGCGTAGTAAAGTGAACATGACTAAACAATTCACAATTAACGCGATGGCTTCAAGAGTAACTGGAGACAAAATTGTCCGTACTTGCGAAAAAAANTGTTTGCAGGCCCGAAATTGGGTCCAAACTTTTAAGCCCGAACCCAGCCNTACCTGAAAAGCCGACTTACAACTCTGAACAAAACCTTTCAGCTCGCAAGGTTATCTTGCGTTGTAAGAGAAATGTCTACTTTGGTTGTGGCTAAACTAGTTTACTATGATAATCGTTAAAAATTGTTAGTTATTTATATGCTGTTACTAAATGCTAATAGCTGCTTTTTATCTAAAAGGTACTTGCTCTCTTTCTACCTAGTCAACGGAGGAAAAGGTGACAACCAAAAACAGCTGATTTTTTCATTAAGTTGTTTCTCTCTTTTTTTGCATCGTAGATCAGACTCTTTCGCTTGGAACCCCCACAAGCTGATGAGCGCTCCGATGCAATGCTCTTTGTTGTTCATCAAAGAAAAGGTCAGTGCTTTTTGCGAACCTTTGTGCTATAGAAGTATTTTTACGAAGTTAAAATGAACTGGTGATGGAAATGAATTCAGTGATAGGAAAGAAGTCTTTTTTGCCGACCAAAATTTAACCTTCAGTCAAGTGTTTCTCACCGACTGTTCTGTGAGAGCCGCATGTGGCTCCCAAGCGCCTTGGTGCAGCCCTCAGCAGTCTTTCAATAAAGCCTCTAATATTTTGTGTAACAGACTTCGTTCTGCTATAAAACAAAAGGTATCAGTGGACTTGTCTTCCAACTTTTTTTAGTACGGCGCTCTAGCAAAGTCGTGAGCCTGGAGTTGGCTCCGTTCCGCGAAAAGGTTAAGAACCACTGCTTTAGTCGGATAGCACGAAAATATACAAACGCTGCTTTACAGCCATGCCGTTGCACGCGAAAGGGCCCATCATCTGAACTTAATAAAAATTACGAAGAACGCTATTTCGCAACAACAAACAGCGAGTTATTACAACGAAAAGCCTTTCCGAAAACCTGATATGTAAACGCAAAGAAAAGTAAAGGAAAAACACAAGCATTACGAAACCACTCAGGAAAAGATTGATTTAAAGAGAATTTCTGACCGGAACCTAATCGTGCGGGTTGGACCATGTGCAACTATACTTCCTCACTATCTGAGGTTACCTGATATATACTACTTAAAAATTTCCAGCTGGCTTAACAACCCAAGCTATTTAGCTTAGCCTTAAGCCGTACGTTGACTAATTTTTGTACTAATATAACACCGTAATTGGCATTTTTTATCCAGATGGAGTTGATTACTAGTTTAATTGGCCTACTTTAGTTGGTGAAGCTAGCGTGACCTAGATTTTTTAAAGTGGCGTACTGGTCAAATTCTTTTTGCCTGATTAAATCGCGCAAGAATTGTTGTTGCGCCAGCCATTAGAGCAATGCTCTGCACTTTTGGCCAACTTGCTTTATTTAAGTTTTATGTCTGCATGATTTTTGGCGCACACAGTGTTTTGTGTTGTGCTGTAACATACGCGCTTTCTAACCGTCGTGCGGTACCTGATAGTGTACTTTTACATATGCTCACGTAAAAAGAATAGGGATAGTGCCGATGGATCCTTGGGCAGCTACAAACAAACAAACAGTGGCGACGATGGACGTTTAGCAGCTACAAATTGCTATCGCAGATGTAGAATTTTTTGAACGAAAATTTAAAAATTGCATTTTTGTTTGAAGATGGCAGAGCTGCGAAAGCTTTCTAAGAATGTTTTGCTCGGGATAGTTTCTTGCGAAAATTCATAGAGATTTTCTATTCATGAACTGACGTCACAGAACTTTTAAAGATACAGTTTTAAAAAACATTTTTTTGTGTTTCTTTAATCAGTTAAAATATCACGTTAACAACGGTAATGTGAGAAAATTGTTGGAATTAATTAATATTTTCCTTTACGATAGAAACGCCGGAAAGAATGCCGGCTATATTTGGTTGCACACATTTGTCTCAGATACAGTGACCGAGTTATATTGAACGACGCTGAAGTTTTGTTTTTCTTCTTTCACAAAGGGTCATCAAAGGGCAATTCAAACTCTTCTTTTACCTGATGTGTTTTAATGGCTGGTTTACTGGTATTCTGTCACGCATGCTGAATAAACCTTTCTTTTGTCATAAATATAATCAATCAAGCGTGAAGCCTTGTTTTCTTTGAAACTGACCCGAATGCACAACTGAACGTTGTTTTTGAGAACACAGCGAGTTGGTGCGGTTGTCAACCTAACAGCAAACGGGAATGTTGTGAGATGAGGAGGCGAAATAGTTGGTTAGTCATACTCCATATTTAAATTCGCAACGGTTCCTTCGCTTGTACCCTCGGTTTGCACGACTTGAACCTTGCCGAACACCTTAAAAATGTTTTCGCGTATGTTCGTACTGCCCAGTGCTAGCAGCACAGCAACCAAGACCTGCCCCAAGAACATCAGCAAGGTCCTTTTTTTCCAGGGGAGTGCACTGCAGACTTTGCGTTTGAGCGTAACTGCTACCTGTTATATGTGCTGGTTGTGTTGGATGGGCATTTATCGAGCTAAGGTGCCAATGCAAGAAAAGAAATTACCGAAACTAAAATATCGCGGTAAATCTGTATCGCGTTGTGTCTATATATCTGCACTGTAAACTGCATAATCGCCCTGCTTGTTAATGTCGCTAAGCATTCACGTAACTCAGCTGCTGCCATGCTTAGGCCATGGCTAATAGCTAATTCGGGAAAAGCAATATTTCATTTTTGCAAAAACCTACAGGTAGATTTTACCACAAACATTTACCAAGCATAGCCGTGACGTTGAAAAGATCATTGTCGTTATTAATAACGCTAACTGAACCAAAATGCGTTTTAGTCACAAAAACACATCGTCTGACTTGCCACCTCCTAGCCGGGCCTACGAGAGTGTGGTACAAGAGGTAGCCCGCATCCTACCAGTGGCGTGTAGCCAGCCTAAAATTTTGGGGTACCAAATCGTTTCACTGTAAGCGAGCAGCAGTATTTTTTTTGGGACAGCGCCTCTCAAAGCACAATATGCTAGAAATTTGAGAGAGGCCATGGCCCGCTTTACCCCCGTGGCTACGCCCATGCATCCTACCCGAGTCGGGTGGGTACTGGGACCCAGGAAGATGAAAGCACGCACGCTAAGTTTGTCTGGAATCAAGCCCAAAATTACTTGTGTAAGCCAGCCGCCAGCATAACATTTAATATATTTCTAAATCTCAGCATAGTAGCTGTTTTATCTAGATTCTGATTACTATACAAACAAGCTATACAAGTTTCGACGAGGCCCCGGAAGCTAGAGGGCGGTATCGGCCTTCGTACCCCGTGGTAAAATTTTTCTCAGAGGCCCTGCCTGCCAGATACTCCTTGAGTGAAGCAAACAAAAAGTGGAGAAAAATAAACAGTCTTGGCATCTCGTCCCATCCCTTGTTATGTTAGCGATCCATCCCTTCTGAATATAATTGACTACCTGAATGTATCTGTCGCACTACGTCTGTTGCAGTTATAACTAATGGGCGTCGCAAGGAATTGCAGACCAGCCGTATATTTCATAGTGTTTACTCCAGTCCAAACGATGTGTTGGTCATATGCAACATCCTAAAAGGCTCAATGATATTTTTGTGAAACTCATTCAACTTGGTTCATGGCTTCGCAGAACCATTCCGTTCAAAACGGGACCATTCAACACTTCAGCAACTTCGAAATCTCGTTCTTGCCCTTTTAGCTAGTCCACAGTCGAACCATCAACGAACGGGAGCAAAATCCACCGCCTTAATCCGCGATTGATCGTTTCGCAGGGTCTGCTTCTCAAAAGCAACTCGCTGAACGTACCGTACCTTTTCCAAGACGACAAGCCCTACGACACTCATTATGACGTAGGACGACAGCTAATCCAGTGCGGGAGAAGGGTGGGTATCTCGTGTTGGAATCTTCCGTGAACAAAACAATGCTTTGATTTGCCAAACACGCTTTACTTTTGAGGAATAGACGTCGTTTTATTGGAGTTGTCGCAATCCGTTTCTGTTACGTATAGATGCAAACATGTTCGCGCACATGACTTTACCTCCCTGTTCTGATCTTGTTTGTGACGAAAGCAGCTTTTTGTTACTTCAGCCAGCGCAATGTGAGTCCAACGTATATCAAAAATTAAGTGTTGAGAATGTGCAAAACGTGCATTTTCCTGACTTCGTTGAGGGATATGCTTTGAGAGATTTCAACTGAGCTGCGAGCAGCTCGCAGCCAAACCAAGCTCGCAGCAAAAGCAGCCAAACCAAGAGCTGCTCGCAGCTCGCAGCCAACCCAAAATTTTGATGGGGACAAGTATTTTGTCTTTTGGTGAGAAACAGCATTTTGTTGGGACACCGCCTATCAAAGCACAAAACGACAAGGTATGCTAGAAATTTTTGGGTGGCATTGACCCCCTGGCTCCCCTTAGCCACGCCTATGGCTGCTATTGTGCTCCGCTCATGCTAGCGCATTAAAAGTCGCGAAATGGTCAAAGTAATTTTTATATTTTCAGTGCGACGCTTTGAAGTTGTGGCTTATGTGGAAAGCGAAAGGCGAGTCTGGTTTCGAGAAGCAAGTCGACAAGGCTTTACGAAACGCAGCTTACCTCAACGAGGCCGTCAAAAATCATCCAAATTTCCGGCTTGTCACACCTGAGGTATGACGGGGGAAAATTTTGCCAGATCTTTTTCTTCACGCAATGGTCATACTCCTATCTAAATGTTAGAAAACGTTCTGGTAAAATTCTATGATACTGCTTAGATAAAGATTTGTGCGACCCCGCAGAGATTTTCAATTGGCATCCTTACATGACTGTTTTGTTCAGGGATTCCATCCGACTTGCTCGTGAAAGTTGTTGAAAACGAAGGAAACGTTTTCTAAATCGTACGTTTTCTAAACTGATATCACCTTCACGGTAGCATTTTCTCCATTCTGAGAACAAACACATTTTGATCAAGGCAATTTTTCTTGCGATCACAACTTGTAAACTTTTACAATTTACAGCAGAACTTGCCGTTTGCTCATTCACTGTACATTAAGATTAGAACTTTTGAAAAAAAATGTTTGTGGTCGTTTTCAATGTTTTTCTTGAACAAATTCTCAAATAAAATTATTTTCATTTTTAGCCTGAATTTACCAACGTTTCGTTCTGGTATGTTCCACCGAGTCTAAGAGGTCAAGAAGAAAATAGAGAATTTTTTGAGAAGATTGGAAAAATTATCCCAACTATCAAAAAAAGGTATCGATTTGATTTGCTGATTATATTTGCGTTTGGAAAATCAGTGAAGTTCAGCATCGCCCAACCTGCGAAAGAACGTGAATTTACATTGACCAGTTCTACTCCATAGCGTTTCTGTAAGTCGAGCGAAAAAAGATCACTTCAAAAACGATTTGCAATGAAGCTGAATAAGTGCAAAATAAATGGCGTCCGCGATCGACAGCTCAGCAGTACTGTGTCCACTTCTCGATCGAACTTTGGTGTTATCGTTCGAGTGAACACTCTCGCTACAGCGGAGTAGCGTTCACTGGGCGAGGACGTTCACGTCAACAAACCCTGTGGCCAGCAGCAAATTCAGGCTTTGGCTTGCAGCATTTTNCCGAAATAGAATAGCAGCGTGGGTTAACTTTCTACCAGTTTTTTTTCACAATGTTGCTGGATTGTTCGCTTAAAGAAAAATTTAAATGCCTGAGAAATCATTTGAACCAAACGTTTTTACTCGAAAAGCTGCTCAGTTTTGAAAATCGGCGTTTACAGTTTATCTTTTCCAGAAGATCCACTTTAGAACAAAAGGGTATTTGATTATCTCTTCAAGCTGTTTCGCTTACGGCAAAAATCCATTTGTGACTGTCAAACTGTCAAAGAGTTACAGTAGGATAAGGAATCTTCAGTAAAGCATAAGGATTGATAAATGTTACTACTAAATACTGGGATAACGTCGACGTCGGCAACTGCGGAGTTAATATTTATGTCTGCATCAGTGGATTGACAGACACATATCATTCTTTTATATATGTAAAGTGCTAAAAATTAATTGTTGGTCTTGAAATCCCGCTTTTAGCACTGTTTCACGCTAGAAACGGCATTCTATTCACCGTATTCTTCATTTGAGTACAGAACAAAGTTATTGGCATTTCCTGCGATGAGCAAGAGGAGGCGACGAAAGTTACAGAAATATATTTCATTCAACAGATCCAGAATGTGGTGGATTCAGTAAACATCAACGCTCATTCAAATTTCATGTTTTTCACCTGCTTTTGCCCGTGTTATGCTGTTTTTATTTTGAAAACTATTGTGGCTCTTGCACAAAACAGTTTTGCGAACCTCCCAGTGCTGTGTGTGGTATTTGCGGAGCACTAGTCATGCACTGTTTCCTCAGAGCAAAAAATGTCTGACAGGTGACATATTTAAATGACATTGTCACGCTTGTTCTGTGTGCGACTTGGTGAAAATTTTGGGTGGTTTTATGGCGTATGTTTTTCACCAAAATTACCTCCAGTTCCTGGACGTGTGTTGCTTCGTAAAGCCAAATTGTGAACAACGTTGTATTATCCCCGACCCCCGGTGGTTCACTAGTCGAGTGCAAGACGGGATAACGTTGAACCTACAGTGCCTGTACTGTTTTTAAGGAAAAAAGAATGTATTCTTTACCTTTAACGTCAAACAAACACTTAATTCGTGGCACGTTACTTGGGATTTTTGAGATATTGTCAATGGATAGAGGTTTTGTTTAGCTGGGGAAAGGAATTATCATGAAATACACCTGTTCAGCATAGATAGCAGAAATGGAACCGCCAACCAATTTTCCACTACTAGCTTTGCAGCACCCGCTATTGGAGACAACGACAACGACAACGACAACGACAACAACAACAACAATTTTATTTTTTAGCCTTAGCGCAAGTACACGTGTCAGTACAGATAAGGCCGGGAGGCGGCGAAAAGACACTTCGGTCATCCCGTCTGCCACCACCCAATCACTTGTTGTCAAAGACCCTAAACGAACGCGCGCACTAGGCCTGCGCTAACCAGGATAAGCGTAAGCAAAGACCATAAGATTGTTTTAACCTTACTCAATCATGCTTGTAAATACCAAATGATGAGCAAGACCAAGAAATAATAGATACGATCCACATGCAAGATAAGTTTCAAGTAAACGTTGCTCTGTAACATCACTAGACTATGAATTCATGGATTGCAGGTATCATCTGTTTATATAGTGGCTAATTAAAAGATTGGCGTATTTTTTTTAAAACAGCAGTAAAGGTTTTGATTTGATATCCGGTGGAACTTCTTGCCAGATCTTAGGGCCCCAATAAACTATTGATTTTTTCCCGGCTTCCGTTCTAATTTTCGGTAATGCATAGTTGCCTTTATTGGAGTGTCTGGTGTTATAACTGTGTGTCCAATTTACTCGTTCAAAGTTTTTTGAAATATGGTCCGGCATATGCTCATTGTTTTCTATGTTATGCATGACTTTAGCAATTTCCAATTTGAAAACATCGTTTAGCGTCAACAGGTTTAATTTGTGGAACAACGGCATCGAAGAAGCTTTATTATGACTAAACGTCATAATACGTACCATACGCTTCTGAAGTTTGATTAAAGGATCTAAGACAGACTTAGCAGCACATCCCCAACTGGTTATACTATATTGAATATGCGGATAAAGTAATGCAAAATACACTTTTTTAACCATCTGTGAGTTGGAATATTTTCTGATCTGGGACAGCGCCCAACAACCATTCGATAACTTACGGGAAACATGGCCGACGGCCGAAAATGCAGCAGTGTTCCACAACTACGAACGATTATCACATCACACACGTAGTATGCACGTTCAAGATGATGTACTGTACAATGCACGCCGCTGCAACAACTTTCAGATTAAGATTCATCTGATGACTGCGGGTTTGCTAAACATTGCAATATTTCAGCATCTAAAATGTCAAGACCAGTGGATTTCCAGAACTTGTAAAAGCATTTTCATATCCTGCAGTTCAAGAAATCTGTGTTCGGCGTGAGGCTGCCAGAAACCAGTGGTGTCAGATAGCAAGCGAAGTAGCGCTAGGCGCTAAATAACTTGCAGATATTTATCTGAAACACATACAGACAGCAGTGGCGATTCTAGAATGAAAAAAACTAGAGGAGCCACTGCGGGACCAAAGAAAAAAGTAGGGGACCAACATAAATGTCTCTACTGCACGGTGATTTTCCGTTGCAATGAAGATCGATTTGCTATATTCCCTATAATAATTTGCTATGATTCTGTGCTGATTTCCCTTCATCCATCAAATGCTGGAATTTTTCTCGAGCTGACTTCAAGAAACTGAATGAAATTTTACTTATAGCACCCTGGGAAGATATCATAGCTGCATCTCCTACACAAAACATTGCCTTGACTAACATTATTGACATAGTACACCAAAGTGCTTTTGCACTTGTATTCCCTTTGGAATAATTGAATCGAACAAGTCAACATCTGTAGATGCTAAACCTATCAAAATCTAAAGAAGATGATCCGCAAAAGGCGTAGATTGTTTGCCAAATGGCGACAGACACAATGACTCCATCACCGTCTTGCCTACAATAGCCTTCGAAATAAGATTCAGAGATACGTAAAGTATCGTAAGAATCAGTATAACCAATTTGTTCTCAGTAACCTGGGTCCATTATCGACATCTCGACCTGACTTCTGGAAAACTGTCAAAAATTTGCTTGGCGAACGTTCTTATTCAAATGCTCCTTTGATCCGTGGTGACACTGTTCACTATGACATGACATCAAAAGCAAATATTTTAACGAATATTTTACCTCCATTTCCACAGCACCTGACTCCATACTGTCTAAAATACTTCCTAGATTTCATAGGTGTACTGATTCATGCATTCCTCCCCTCTCAATCGAACTCCTTGATGTTTACTATGTGCTACTATCTCTTAAAACCCTTTAACGACCGCAAAAGCCAAAAGATTGGCGCGTACGTTTTTGGTTATAACTCGCCACCTGCTGCAGCTAGAGAGGTGTTCAAACCCTCTACGGATTCAGCAAGTCTAGTAGTTCCGAG
>JGI24159J19872_10009740_pt1 | contig 12593 bp, 6 predicted proteins | sample Ectturendosymbi4_FD_19872 | JGI IMG/M metagenome (IMG submission 19872)
GTGCCACTACATGGAATTCGGCTAAGTCAGAGGGAACTGCATCAGATGAATGTGCCTGATGTGAAAGTCGAAACTCAAAATGCCTCGATCAGAAATGACGATGGAAGCGCTTCTTTGGTCAATTCGGTTAAGGCGCAGATAGCGAGCAATTGGCTTTAATCACTTCCTCGATCGGAAGTTCGAACAGCAAGCGGAGCCAAACCGGGAATGTTCAGCTTCACCTCCCAGGTTTGCGGAATAATATCTTCAAACCTGATCTGTGACGCTGTGACAAAAGATCCTCCAAGATTAGGTGTTTTATCCGACTCTGACTGTTCAATGAAATCAATTTTATATCGTACTCCTAAGTTAGGAATCCCAACTCATGCCTGTTGAAATGGTACGACCAGGGACGCCGCAACAGCGGTATAGGGCAGTAAAAGAGTTGAGGGCAGTGGAAGTTTGTAGAAAAACAAAAATCGTTACCAATTACGCTTGTTTTTGCGCAGCAACAACGTTGACCAAATAAATAATAGCAGAAATTATAGACAACCATTCTGAATTTTGTGGGTGCGCGAATAGTTCCAATAAAATGTTTCAAGTCGATCTTGATAAACCGCAAAATTACCTATGATTCTGTTATGAAAAGGTACATTCGCTCCCTTTACCCTCTTTTATAAGGGCAGGAGGGCAATACCCCTGTCATTTCACTGCTCTGCGGCGCCCCTGAAATTACCCATGATACTATTATGTGAGGGCACCCGTGCACAGGGTTGCCAGATTGACTCTTTCCACGCCAAATTTCAGAGTTGCCAGATTGGCCTTTTTGACGCCAAATTTCAGAAATTTGGCTTTTTTAGAGACCGTTGGCGTAAAAAATTGTCTGGCTTTTTCTCTTCACTATTTGGCTTTCTCGAAGGCAGTTGGCACATGATATCAGACTGGTGTCTTGGCTTTGCTGAAAAGTGTTACTTGGCTTTTTTAGACAGTGCTTGGTGTCAGAGTGATATTCTACATAAAAAGTACGCTGAGAAAACTGATGATTAGGGCTTAGGGTTGGTGTTTAGGCAAGTGTGTGGGTTAGGGTTGATTTTCGGGTTAGAAAAAGTGAAATAACTTAGGTCTAAGCAGTGATGTAGCAAGGGGGGCCCTGGGGCCGCGGGCGCACCTTCTGGGAGGGCCAAATTGTTGATTAAAACTTAGTTGTTAAAAGCAGTTTTAACTCTTTTCAGTTTCCGTGCTTAGAATCCCTAACTGAAAAAATTGGAAATGTGGTTTTGCAGTGAGGAAATCGATAAAAAGATTACCCAAAAGCCTGTATCAAACCCAGGATGCTAAACTGCCCCTGTATTTGTCTTGAAATCAGGGATTTTTAACGTACTTGGCAGAAATTGCCTCCAGTCCCTCCACCTTCCTCCCATGGGCCTCTGCAGAAGGGTTACGGGAGAAAACGGGTAATTGCACTTCCCTGGAAATTGGGATTAAGAACCAAGAATTTCTAGAAAACCTAAAGCGAGCAGCTTAAAGCCGATTATTTTATTTAATTCTTGCAATAACAGTTTATTTGCTGGTATGATACTCACACAACACAAAAGCCAGGTTCGCTGTCCTGGTGTGATGCAGTGATGAGATTGCAATTCACTCATTTTGCTTGTGGAGGGACGTTGCGAAACTTGCGAGCGGATTGTTCTACGGTTGGTCTGTATTGCGTAACAACAACATGGTAACAAATCGTTGAAGGTCCACCTCAAGTTGCGGTCGTAGGTGTTTTGCAGCATGTGACTGTTGAACGCAGACATCCGTCTTGGCAGGTAGCCTAATGCAGCAAGACAGTGACTGCTGACAGCAGTAAGCCACGTGGTTTTACACTGTGTGAAAAGAAGCATGAGTAAATCTAGCAATGCTTCCACAAGTTTGAAAAATCTCTTATTAGTGTGAGACTGAACCCTTCTCCGGTTTATGTATGATCACCGTGATAAGGCATAGGAAAATGCATTCTTGAAATGAGATAGTGGAGTGGTAAATTTGCGTGTGACTGCCGGCTGGGGTGGGCAAACATTTTCTACGTAGGGCCACATTGAAAGTTCATTGCTACCGGGGACCGCATGTATTACATTTGTCTACTTCCGTCACAATTTTCGTTTTAAAATATGAATTAATGATAATACTGTTTTAACCTTGTATTATTTCACATTGACACTGTAGTACAGATAGAAGGCATAAAATCTCAAAAATTCTAACATAATCGATAAAATTACTTTAACATAGCATGGATATCTAGGAGTTTCTAGATATCCTTTCAACATGCACTCGAAATATGCAGGCCCGTAACCAGGGGGGGCGAAGCTCCTGCAAAATTTTTCTCTCTGGAAAAATGTTTTGGACATAGTTTAATTTAAAACTATCGGACATAGTTCAAACAATTTTGGCCACTCTTAAAACTCTTCGCCCCCCTGCTGTCCCAAGCTGGTTACGGGCCTGGAAATATGTGCTACTGTAGCCTATCTATGTATGTGTGGCTGCCCTGCGGGCCGCACAAAATGTATTCGCGGGCCACATGCAAGAGAAGCCTGTAAAGGTGCTCCTCTTAGTTTGATAAATTAGGTATCTAAGGCAAAGGGTATGTTTAGTTATGATTGTGATCACGACCGCTAACAGCTCATATTTTCAGGGTGGGGAGAGGGGGTCTAAATAATGTAACTTGATGTTGTACCAAACAATTGCACATGTTTTTGAAAAATTAGGGGGAATTATTGATGTTCAATCTTCCACTGACAAAAAGCTCGCAAAAACGCAAGACCGCTATAGACACTGCAGAACTTCTGATGAAATGCAATATTGTCAGTACTGGATGCTATACGTTTGGTTGTTACCAACTAGACTGCTCGCAAGCAGATTGCTCGTTGAAGCTCTAGCTAAAAGTTAGTTAAATCAGCTAGAACAGTTTCTCGTGAGTTTTACTTGGAAAAACCTTGTTTACTGTCTACATTGGATTTACTTCATATGCTTAGGTAAGGGTGTTGCGACAGTACTTTGTGCAAAACTTGTCTTCATGCTGTTTACCATCAGCCTATAGCATAGAGCAGGGGCAACCAACCCGCGGCTCGGGAGCTGCATGTGGCTCTTTGCCCGGTTTCATGCGGCTCTTTGGTAATTACCAGAAGTCCCACTAAACATGCATAACAATAAATGGCTTCTAAAGTTCTGTCCTTGTCATGCTGGTGTGTGATATTTACAATAAACGTAGCTGAGCAAAGGTACGTGTTTTGAGTGAGCAAGAGATGGGGTGATGTTCATTTGTGCCCACGTGTATGTGGCTCTTTGGTAACACAATAAGAAATGTGGCTGTTGGACTCTGACTGGTTGGCCACACCTGACACAAAGGATTAAAACACTATATGGAAAACGACAACTTAAAAACGGCATGAATAAACCCTTTGTCCACTGAATGGAATGTACTTGTTTGGATATGTTCACTGGTTACTACAACAAAGAAGTTTACATACAGCTCATCACATCGACAACCAGACAGTGCTCCAACCTTGTTCGTTATGGTGCATCCTTATAGATGTTTTAGCGAACTCATGCACTCTATTTACTTAAGGACTTAAACCCATGCACCATGTTTACTTAAGCACTTAAACTCATGCACCCTATTCACTGACACTTCCCCATGTCCCCCACGTAATTGCGCCCATGTCTGTTCTAAACCAGCAAGGCCCCTAATTCAGTAACTCAGCTACATAATTCAATTGATAATGGCTCATTGTCTGTTGCTTATGAATCACAAATAATCATCTAGATGATTATATCTAGATTCTAGATACAATAATTAGCTTTGATGTTGTGTGATGCTTTTGCACCACACTTTAGAATCTGCAGTCTCGATTAAATCTTTAAAGCCATTTGTTGGTTAATGGTTCATTTTTGCTAACAGGAAGTTTTTGTAAAAATTATCTGGTTAGTGTGACAAGTTTGTGATGCACCTTCGTGAACCCTTTCTTAATGGTGCACCGTGCACATCGGTTGAAGAACGCTGAACGAGACGATATTTTCGAGGGCAGCAATACGGTCCCGCATGAAAATGTAAGTGTCCGAAAAATACACCTACAAAAAACGCTAGAATTCGCGGAAATTTCATGGAGAATTCCTGAACTACGCGAAAGCACTATAAATTCCAAGAAAGAATGCATTGTTATTGAGAAGATCGTAGGAAAGTCTTTTCCGTTGAAGATCTAAGGCAATCGTGAAACCACAAGAGATATTTTTGAGAGGGCACTCATAAGAGGGGATTACTTCCAAGTTTTTTTCAGACAAACGGCCAAATAGTGACCTAAGATGGCCTAAGGCCCTGCGCTCCCAAAATCCGTCTTGTCCCAAACCCTGGGCGAAATATACACTGCCTTAGGCTACATATTGCTCAATAACAGTGATAAGATTTGGACTTAAAAAAATAAATCCCTTAGTCTCTGCCAGAAATGCATGGGTTCAGCTCAACTGACTGCGGTCCGGTGTTGCTCGCTTTGCGGCCAATATGAAAACATTGGGCGGCAAGGCATACCGTATGACTTCCCCAAATTCCAACCACTGTGTCGTATTCAAGAAGTGGATAATCCGGCAGTATCACTGATATGCATACCTTTGATAGACAATTCTTACTAGTAACGAGGATTTTGTTGCCAGAATTTCCAACCCAAACAGCCTTTTCACTGCTAAAAATATGTTTGTCTAGTATGGCGTCCAGGGGCGGAGCTAGGGGGGTGCCACTGCCGCCCCAAAATTTTCCGCGTGACGTCATGTCACTGCATTGAAGTCCTACACAGACCATTGGCAGCTCCCCTTGTTGCAAAACTGGCCCCTCCAGTGGCCCCCCCAAATGAAAATGTCTGGCTCCGCCCCTGATGGCGTCTAACGAGCACTACAGCACTAGCGTCTTAAACAGCAGAATCGNTTTATTTTCTTGCGAATATTGTATAGTTTTTGGCCTAACAACTTCTGTTTTCGGATTTCAGCCCAGCATCTTGAAAAGTACATGCGACAAAAGCGTTGCACGCAGCTTATAGAAGAAACTACACGAAGCAACAATGCGACGCGTTAGTCACTGATGCTGAATAATCCGTCGCAGAAAAGTGTAGTTCAGACGCGATGAGCACTCCAATAATGACAATGGTAATGTAGCCACAAAATACGCTACATTTTAATGAGGAACAAACAAGTAGAAAATTAGCACTTCTCATCAGGCCCGTAACCAGCTTGGGACACCAGGAGGGGCGAACAGTTTTCTGAGTTGCCCAAATTTTTTGAACTATGTCCAATAGTTTCAAACTATATCCAACACATATTTCCAGGGGAGGCGAAAATTTTTCTAGGGGGGCAAAACCTCTGGTTACGGGTCTGCTTCTCATACGAGAGGGTAGTGGCGAGACGCCATTACAGGCAGCCGTTGATCTACGAAAAGGTCGGGGAAGTGTCGGAAATGTTTCTTGTGTCAAAATGTGCGTTAAGGAAAAAGACAAAAACAAAGCTTAAAAATAAATTTTGCAATACAAAGTACAACGAATATTGCAGGCGGTATACTGTGCACGAAAAAAGAACAACAGCCGGACTCATCCACGCTAAACCCGCGTTTTCATAGTAACAAATTCCTTCGGAAAAGCGAGAATATTCAGAAAAATAATATTGTGAAAACAGCTGATTTCATCTCAAAAATGTATGCATTTTAACAAAAAATCCACAGCACAAATACCACGACATCCAATGACACCTTACATGGATTCCCGAACACCGTCAATGTGTCAGGTGGAACAACTTGCAAATGCGCTCTTTCGCGTGTGGATCACTAATTGAAACACCGATAACCACTCGGAGATCAGAACTCTGTGGAGGTAATAATTTTAAATTCGTGGGTATGTCACATTTCAAGCCAAAACAAACAATGCCAACCACATTGGCCTAAGCTTCCCGAAGACCGTCGTGATGGTGGAAGCGTTATGTAGCAAAAGCGTCTTTTCTGTAAAAATCAAGTCTTCAGGACTCCCAAATGCTTTCATGAAGCGTATCTTACAATAGGTGTAATTATTGCAGGTGAGTTTCTCTTACCAATGAATCAGTACAAGACGAAGTAAAGTAATAAACTTATGAAGGGCAAGAAGGGTGAGCAATACACTAACCTGTAATCTTTACCTTTCTGTCTGACCCCTAATCCAAACGCAGTAAGCTATGTTGGGCTCGTGGCGGTCTGTATGGCAATGCAAGCCACAATAACGCTGTTCTGTTTTTTGGAAGGACTTTGCTACATCGTAAGTGCACTTTCGTAGTATGAACTTTCTGAGCCGCCCGCTGACGAATTGCAAAGCAAACGCGACAGCGTAACATTGAGGAAGAGTATGTCACAGTGAAACGATTATAGTCCTTCTGCACCCAGAGAAGGTTCCAAACATTCGCGCACGGAAAGTGAACGGATTCTGAAATAGGATTTCTGTCCATGACAGGTTTGTGAACTCATCCTGCGGCAGTAGTGTTGACGGACGTGCTTGGTTTTTCAAGGTGGACATACAGGTTCGCGCAAATGCAGAGCATCAGAACTGTCACGGAGTTGAAATAAATCATTTTGCGGAATTTAGGGTCCACGTCACCTTGTCTATACCAGTAGATCTGCAGAAAAAATGGATAATGGCGTGAAGGTATGGACCTACTTGTCCGACACAAAGAACTGACGATCTAGTTGCACTTACCAAAAGCAGTAACGAAGCGCAGACGAACGCAATACAGATCACAAAGTACACATTCACTGCAGTTTTTCGCAGGCCCGATTCGCAAACGAAAGCACTGACGAAAGTCCCACCCACGCACATTGTTGTTGACACGCCGAGGACCAAGTTTAGCAACCTTTCCTACACAAACAAATACTTTGAATAATAAATGTAACTTGTTAGATTTGTTGGTTTTACTACTAGCTTAAAACCAAGTCAAATTAAAGATTTTATATGACAGCCATAGACGTGATATTTAAACTAAGCAACCTGGTATTAAAAACAATCTTACGATTTGAAGCAGCTCGACTTGGGATAAAGAAAATCTATCAAACAACACTGTCAAGCGTTTATGCTGACACCTCGGAGACGGTAACTTCTGGATCCTTGCATCTTACTGAAAGCAATCTCAATGCAGTAAAACTTTCCGTAGCTGCAAGGACCCACGGAAAACTGTAAACCGTAACTTTATCCCGACTTCCGCTATGAGTAGCCGTTAACTCGACCATGTATTGTGTGAAAGTTAGAAGCTAGTTACCAGATCATTAAGAGGATGGTGGCGCATCAGCTAGTCAGCACTTCTCGTGCAAATACAGCACCAGGCATTATTGGTGCAATTTGGTAAAAACGCTTTTGAGACAAAAGATATCTACAAAACGTCACAACAAGCATTAGAGTTACGAACCCGTCTTGTGCTTACTCCAAACAGAGGTCTGTCCATATCATCCGCAACATGTTCGTACGCAATCATACTCAGTCAATCACAAAAATGCTTTGAAATTCTATTATTGCCGTAACACTTATTCCTACGGTTTGGGCAAGAAAAATGCACCGTACAATTAAGATGAGCAGTGCAACGAAAACAATACAACACACAATAAAAAAGAAGAGAGCGAAAAAAGCATATAAAAGTCGGCTCAATCTCCAGCAACAGCAACCAAAAAACTAAAACGGTACGATATCAATAGTTTCTTTCCGAGAAATAGAGAAATTATCGCTTTTATGATTCCTGCTTGACAGTTTTTTACATTCTTAACGTACCTTCTTTAGCATGTTACGGCGCAAACGATTACCAAAATGAAGCAAATTTTGAGAAAATGTCGTGTTATTCAAGTATCATCATACCTTTATATTACATATAATCACGATATGTCGATAAATGTCTAACGGGCGACTGATAAAAAAGATTTCGGAAAATGCTGCTCACAGCTTTATATATCTTTATTTTGGTTTAAATTAAAGACCACCACCTGTCTCATTCACGTGGCATGCGACGTCAGGTTTATTTCAATTTTGGAGAAAGAGACATCTCACGGTGTTTCTGCAATATCATGAACAACGCTGGTGGATAGGTCATGCTGGCAAAAATGTCAACTCTTTGGTGAATGATCGATATATGCAATTTAGCCAGCATAAGTCTTTTGCAGCAAAGTTAGTTTGTTTCGGCCACTCCGTCCGCACACAAAAAATACTTCAATATAATCAAGAGAAGCATTCACCGTTCGTTTTCTCCAATATGTCATGGATAGTTAACGACTTTCCAAGAGGGATATTGTATTTTTCCCGAAGCCCATTTGGATTCGACGGCGTGACACAGTCATCTGCCGCATCTTTCCTGATTACCGAGTCGATTTCGACTGAACTGAAAAAAGCAACGCTGAGAGGCAAGTCGTGCATTCCGAGTTTATACACAAACATGCAACGCGTCCAAAGATTGGCAACTTGGAGAGCAAGGGCGACGTCATAACACTGATTTTCATCTGCTAAGTAGCGCAGTTCATCATGAATACTAAGCGCAAGTCGAGCGTTTAGGCGGTACTTCTTCAATAACCACCGCATAGCGACCAGCATTAGATGCAAGTAGTCTACAGCTGAACTCTGCACGACCCAGTTCATACGACTAGTCGCGAACGCGCCACGAACTCTGGCAGGAACCAGTGCCTGGCTGAGACAGCAATCTAAGACAGGTGTAGTGGGTTTTGGTTTAAATGCTATTTCTTCAAGTTTATTAAACATATGCGACTCTATTCCCCCACTCCACTTCTTCCCGCTCACAAGATTTTGCATTCTGATGGTACGAATGCTACCAAAAGACTTTTCAGCTGCGTGTTTGATTTTGCAGACGTCTTCGTACTTACACAAACCAGTTAGCAGAGCATCAAAAGAAATTTTTACACCAGTTTTTTTCACAATCCACAAAGCCTCCTCACTTAACTGATAAACAGCATCTCCTTTGGTCATATCATACAAAGTGTTAACTTTTTCAACACATTCCTTTCTAGATAGATGCTGGTTGTTCTGCATTAAAGTCCGCAAAGCAGCTTTTTTGCCTGCCCCGTACATGCGAGAGTAATTGAAAACTTTTGCTTGATCCCGCGACGCACCAATGGCTGCAGCAGTTTTACTATGCAAGTCGGTTCCATCGTGCTTGTTGCCTTGCAAGGTCATCCACGACAGCGCGGTGCAGCCGTGCTCACCCGCGGAAGCCGAATCTCCCAGCAGCGACGCAATCCACAATTCCTGTGAATCAACATCCGCTCCGACGAAGCACATGCCAGGAGGTGCTTGAACCATAGATTTCAACTCGCTGCCAATGCGATCTGTTAGAACATTGCTTGCAGTCAACCAAGTTCGTTCAACAGCTCTTCGAGAAACAGTGCCGCAAGTAATAACCTGGGGAACAATCGCCGCAAGGTCTTCTATTGCATTGTCGCCGTGCTTTGCCACGTTGAGCGGCACAACATTTTTCGCCAGTGGAACTACAATCTGAGATAAAATTCGTTCTTTAGAACTTCGCCAGTAAGAACACATTTTATTGATTTCAAGACAACGTACAGCGTTCGCTGCATCCGCAGAACTAAGTGTACCACTTTCGATGTGAGTCAAGAAGTCTTTAGACATAGGGCTTCCCACGTTTTTCTCAATGCCGTCCTTGTGCGGCAGGCGATGAAAAACGTAACCGGCAGGTATGCCTTCGACACTCGTAGCTGGAGTGTGCAAATTATTTTCAACTGCTTCCTCTGTATTGAATTCAAAAAACGCATCGTCTTCCTTACAGTCCTCAGGATATTCCAATGCAGTTTTACCGTTCGGCAATAAATACCCCCAGCCAAGCTTTTCCGCGTAATGTAGAGGACAACCATCCCAGGTCATCCGCAAAAGTTTGGGAGTTGTTCTAGTTAAAGGAGACTGTAATACTGCTCCGTGAGTCCAGTCGTCTTCACTCTCTCTTCTGCAAAGCTGGCTATACCACTTTGGATAGCCAGGAAGATGAGGAATTACCTTTGGCAAGCGACTAGCAGTCATCCAAACGTTCTCCACAGATGATGTAAATAATGCATCGATACTACTTGGATCCACTTTGCATTTTCCAAGCGCAGCTTTTTCCTCTGTTGTGAACATGTGCGGCATAACTAAATGCTGTTCAATTTGCTTAACCTCGCTTGCCACATGCAAAGTTTTCCAGCCCTTACGTGGTTTCTGTAGCAGCTTATATTTCGGCACTGTCCAATCCATGTCCCAAAGCCAAATATCATTTTTGTATCGTTGATCTTTCTCCAAATGGCAGGCATCACTTGCTCGTCCAATCAGATGACTTCTAAGCTCTTGATTTAAACTGTCATATTCATCCTGACAGGTTTTTATAAAACGATTCCAGTTTGAATTAATTGGGAGGTACATCTGTCCCATTTCTAGCATCCCTGCAAACGTTACTGGATGTGGAAATCGTGTAAAAAACAATGGGGTCAATTGCTTTAGTATTCTATGAGTGGCAACAACATCTTGAGCACAGTAATCCATTAACACATGGAAATCTTGTTGCACATCTGCCAGCGACCCTTTCACAAAAACATCACGCAGTTCTTTGGTAACTGCACTCCCACAGTAAAACCGATGTACATCACTCAACCCATTCATTGAACCAGCATCAAACCAACTCGTCTTCAATGCAGCTTTCTCTTCTTCACTCTTTTCAGTATTCATTGCTGATTTCCAAAGAGTTCGTTGTTGTCCATTAAATCCACTTACAGCAATGTGCATGCTCATGGTATCCAAAAACCGTACGTCTGTCAGGTGAGGATAGTACTGTTCTCTTATTCTAGCCCGATCATAAGCAATATTGTGTCCTACAACTAATTTAGGCTCCTTGTCTCGGAATTCATGATTAGAGCAAGGAGCTTCCATAGGCACTAAACTTTTCAACTCATTTATAACCTGGCAATCATCTGTGAAAACTGTACTGGTCCATGAATACCATGCATTTTTTGAAACCGCAACTGCCATTACTGGCATTTCACTCTTGCTTACAAGAACTTCACAATCAAACACAATAGCACGTTCCTCAGGATACTGAACAGGAAAACACTTTAAACAATTGTCATCATCATAAATATATTTTGTCCAGCCTGGCACATTACTCCAATATTTTCCAGAAGGCATTTGTGGCAGATCTGTAGTAATTAAGTCATACAGTCCAGAAAAATATTGGCCTGCTTGTTCTTTTGCAACATTCTGAAAGTGCATGTCAATGTTGTCTCCTTGTAATGGCGGAAGTTGGAATTTTACATCTGGCAATGGGTTGTGTTTGTGATGAAGTAATTCAAACGTATTTAGGTGATCAGTGCTTGCTTTCAGCAACTCCGAATTGATGTTGTGTTCAAAACCAGGCAAGTAACATTCTTTAAAAAGTTGCTTGTGTAAATGATCTGGAAGCATTTGAATGTTGAAGACATTATATCGTGAATAAGACTCATTTTTACTGTCTGAATGACACAGAGGTCTTGCTTTGTCCACAGCACTCTTGGACAAATGCAAAGAGCCATAGTTTCTTCCAGCAGCATAGAATACTCTTTTTTGAAAAAACATAAATCCTTGAAAATTTTTCACAGAAAACTCTTCATAAAATGACAGACAGACTCCACAAAAATGAATGACCCAGCTTTCAAAACCAAAGATAAAAACTCAGAAACTATTAATTGCACAAGGCGTATAGATTAATTCCTGAGATGCACTATTCAAGCCCTGCACAAACAATAAAAATCTAGCATTTTAAATGCAGAAATTTGAAGCTTTTCTAATTCTAACCACAATTTATTCTAACAACAGATGTGTGAACTGAGTTGGGTGAACATAAAGACAATAATATTACCAAACGTTGTACTGCACATCAACAACGTGTCTCCACAAATTTCTATTCAGGTTTACAGAATCTGAGCATTACATAGACTATTTCTGCAAATCATTGAAGGAAGTAGTTGAAACAGTAGAAATTTTTGCACTAATCTCATTTTGCATCTGCATTAACTAAGTACTTTTTCAGTTAGTCTGTATGTTGATTGCCAGCCAGATTAATCCTGAACAGAATGTATCACCACATATATAACATAAATGATAAACTGATGTTGCCTAAACCATACCTTGCAGTTTTATAGTTTTGCTAGAATCCACAACCACGTAATTATTAATTCAAGGTAAAAGTTGAACACCATTGTTCAAAACTTCTCATAGAGGTCATGCAATTGTTGAACAATGCATTGGACAGTTGTTTCGATACTGAAATAATTTTCCTCTTAACACCTTGGCATTTGGGTGGTTTTGGCGATTTTCGCAAAAAAACCAGCAGTTTTTGGTTGCCTTACCAACGGCCTAGCTCCTCCGCCGATTGCGCTAGAGAGCTGTTCAACGGCTCAAACGGATCGGCCAGTCTAGTAGATTGCACTCGAAAAAAAATTTTTTGCCTGGAAGGTGCAGGTTTTTTATGAGTTACGTCAGAAGTGGAGGACTTTTAGGCCACCTTGGCCCACTTTGCCTGGCCCTGGGCGCCAACCGTTAGGTGGTAGTATTTCGCTGAAGTTTTTACTG
>JGI24159J19872_10009742_pt1 | contig 12593 bp, 9 predicted proteins | sample Ectturendosymbi4_FD_19872 | JGI IMG/M metagenome (IMG submission 19872)
ATTTTCATGACAGAATAATACAGATATTTGATTGGCCCAGGCGTGCTCCGTACGTAAACCCGATTGAGAATTTGTGGACGATATGCAAAAGTCGACTTCGTCCTGCAGACTGAACAACTATGGAAAAGATCATCCAAGCACTGATCCAAGTATGATACAGGGATCCGAAAATTATCAGTGTCTGTTCAAAAGTAGCAGACTCTATGCTAAACGGCTTTAAAACGCTGTGTAAAAATACATGTCAATTTCGTTGCCAATGTGCCATATCTGAATCATCGCCTAGATCATAGATACTCAAAGTGCTCCGTGCGGAGTCCCAGGGCTCCGCGAGAGAAACCTCGGGGCTCCGCGAGGTATTCGTTTACTTATTAAAATACTGACTTGGCTAATTTTACAACTGTCCAAAGAAGCAATAACGGCAATAATAAAATTTGACAACGGTAGCGTAGAAATGTGGCAACATGGCGGTAATTGAAATATGGCATTATCTATTAGTTCCCAATTTCATTTACCGCCTTGTTGCCACATTTTGACACTACCTTATTAGTATGTTTGTCAAGTGTCAAATTCACAGCGTTAATATAATTTACCTGTAAAAGTTAGATTTATTTCTAGCTTGTATCAACCCTATTAAGAAAAGTTTAGTATTTTAATTCTGTTTCATTTTTCTTTCTGTACATACAAAAAATTTAAAAACTAGCAATGGTTAATTTCTGTAAGGCTTTTGTTATTTTCGGTTGGAAGAATCTGGCAACTGATCGATCATCATTCACGCATCTTAGTCAATGTATTCGCTCTGTTCCTGTTGCAAGGTCGTGTATCTGTTGCATTTCCAGTAACAAGTTTAGTTTTCGTAGGTTGTGTTAAACAGCGTAGGCATAGATATAAGAAACGTGATTATTAATATTTCGAGCGTGGAAAGATCATTGCCATTACCCCTTACAATGGATAAATGGCTGAAAACCGTAAAGGTAAATGAATTAACTGCAAATGACTCAAGTGTAACTGCTGCTGAACCTGTTGCAATGACGTCATGTTCGGCATCGAACTTTAACAATAAGAAAACTGCTGAAGCTTCTAAGAAAAGAAAATATGATAAAAGTTATCTAAGTTTTGGCTTCACATGGACTGGTGATGAGGAAGAGCCAAATGGGCTTTGTGTAGAATGTGGAACTTTGTGTAGAATGTTCTTTCAAATGACAGTCTTTTTCCAGCAAAAGTGAAATGGCATTTAGAAACAAAGCACTCTCAACTTAAAAACAAAACATTGATTATTTTAAAATGAAGAGCCAAGAACTAAATGAAAGGAAAAAATGTTTAAAAGGTTTGTCAGTGAAGATCACAAAAACGCACTTATTTCTTCCTATAAAATTAGTTTTCGGAGAGCACAACAAGGAGAGGCTCATACAACAGCCGAAAACTTAATAAAACCGTGTGCAAAAGATTTAGTTGAGAGTATGATAGTCAAAAATTATGTTCGCAACATAGAGGCTGTGTCTCTTTCAAACAGTGCAGTTTCAAGGCATATTACCGACATGGCAGAGTATTGCCAAAAAGAAGTGATTAAGGGAGTAAAGCAAAGTCCGACATTTTCTCTTTAAATGGACGAATCTACAGACGTTGAGGATTTAGCTTTGAAGAATATGTTACTTGTATTTGTCCGTTACATCTATAATTTTAAGACTGAAGAGGACGTACATTTTTGTAAACTATTAAAAATATTTTTACTGATTCAACCTTTTTTTGAGGAGCATGATGTATCATGGAAAAACTGGTCAAGTGGATGTACAGATGGTGCTGCAGCGATGGTGGGTAAATATTCGGGAGTTGTGGCTCACATAAAAAATAAAAACTCGGAAACTGTTGCCATTCACTGCTTTTTACACCGGCATGCTCTGTCGGTCAAACGGATGCGTCCTGATTTAGTTGAAGTGCTGCAAGATGTGACAAAAATTCTTAACTTTATTAGCTAGGCCGCTTAATTCCAGAATTTTTAAATTGCTGTGTGAAGATATAGGAAAAACTCACAAAGCGCTATTGTTACATACTGAAGTTCGCTGGTTGTCCAGAGGGAAGATATTGGCAAGATTTTATGAGTTGCATGAAGAGGTTCACAGCTTATTATCTGATCGACAGCACAAGCTTGCTGTTTAAAACTCTTTCAGTCTCGCGAAAACCACTTTTCATGCAGAGCTTTGCAATCCTGTAACTCGCCAGGCGATTAAGCTAGAGAGCTGTTCAAACCCTCTACGGATTCAGCAAGTCTTGTAGTCGAATCGAAAAAAAATATTTCGTTTTTGATGGGGAGTTTTCGGGGGGAACGCCACCAGTGGGGGTGTTTTTGGCTACATTTACCTGGCCCTGGGCCCCAACCTATTGAGCCATTATTATGGCTCAAAACGTTTTCGGAAACTAGGCCAAAATCCGCGTCTTTAGAGCCCTTGAATGACATTGTAGCATATCCGTAGCCGAAATTATGGACAAAACACCAAAAATTGGTGACAATTTCAGCACCCACAAACCCCAGTCTGTAAGCGCCCTGCAGAGCAGCGCTTACATTGAGAGCGCAAGGAGAAGCGCATAACCGGCCAAGCTTCCTTTGGCCTAATGGGTTGAGACGAAGTAAAAAATCTGGGTTGGAAAACACCCCTTTTCTAAATGGCCATCACTCGCCAGCGGATCGAGCTAGAGAGCTGTTCAAATCCCGTCTGAATGGGGAAAGACTTACAGTTGAGGCTTAAAAAAATCTGTTCACCGTGCGATTTCGGCCTCTCTGGCTATGTTTACAAAACCACAGGTTGTTTTGACAGGTTTCTCTAAACAATCTGTGACGTCAGCGGCCCTTGCGAGTGCGTGAATCGAGCAGAATCAGTGGCACGAAACCGCGCGAGATTTAAATGCATTCTAGGCTATAATACGAGCTTTCAGAGGGTTTGATGGACGCTTTAGCATTTCTGGTTGATGAGTTATGGAAAATATGGTAGAATATTAATATGGGAAATCCCCTGAACGTCCTTGGGAATTCCTCACATACTTGGAATATTTTTGGCATAACTTTTGAACCAGAAACGCTAGAAACTTGATCAAGGGCTCTAAAAACGCGTATTTCAGCCTAGAATCAAAGCACACTGCAAGCCACAATATTGGCGGGTGGGATTGGATGATGACGTCATATAATTAACCAAAAAACAGACCCCCATCATGAGCCCATTGGCCCAAAACCCCCCATCGAAATTGAAAAAATATTTTTTTTATTCTAAGCTACACGAAGCCACTAGTCATTACAGGGTTTGAAAAGTTCTCTAGCTTTATCTGCTGCCGAGTTATGGCCGGCCAAAGTTTGGCCTTAAAGGGCAATTTATGCTTTTTCTGAAAAGTTAGGAATTAGGCCCAAAACTGGGTTTTTGGCCCATAATATTGGCCACAGATGCGCTAGCAAGTCAATCAAGGGCTCTATAGACGGAGATTTTCACCTAGTTTTCAACAAAACTTTGAGCCAAAAGAATGGGTCAATGGGTTGGGGCCCAGGGCCGGCCAAAAGTGGCCTGCTTTTCCAAAACATGTCCTCTTTGTGATGTCACCTCCAGAAAACCCCCCACCGAAACCGAAAATTGTTTTTTCGATTTTGACCACAAGACTTGCTGAATCCGTAGAGGTTTGAACAGCTCTCTAGCTCAATCTCCTGGCGAGTTATAGGATTGGAAAGCTGTACAAGAAAAGTGGCGCACGCGGGACTTAAAGGGCAGATAGCGCCTTTATTCAAAGGTTGGCGTATATGGCAGATATTTTTGTCCACTTGTGAAGTAAATATTTCGTTGCAAGGCAACAAAGTAACATATTACAAAGCTCAAGGTACCAATCCTTGCACTTCAACGGAAAATAAATCTATGGAAAGAATGCATCCTTGAAGAAAAACACGAATGCTTTGGAAATGTATGTGAATATTTTCTTCAAAACCAGCTCGTTTTGCAAGAAAATATGAAAGTCTCTATTTCCCAGCATCTAACGAATTTAGCCGAAGTAATTGGAAGGTATTTTATCATCAACGCTGATAACTTTCTTTGGATTCAGAACCCATTTCAAGATTTTCCTAACATGACAACCCTCTCATTAAAAGAAAAGGAACAGCTGATTAATATATCATCGAACTTTGAATTGAAACGTAAATTTAAAGAAATTGAACTAACAATGTTTTCGATCATGCTGATTGAAGAATTTCCAGAAATATCACTTGAAGCTCTGAAAGTGCTAATAAGATTTCCGACCACCTATCTGTGTGAGAAAACATTCTCATTGTATGCAGCAACAAAAACTAAATATAGAAACCGACTGAACGCGGAAAATGATCTAATCTTACAAGTGACTTCAATTGAAGCGCAATTTGAATATTTTTTAAATACAAAGCAGCAAATACATCCGAGTCAATAAATAAAGCACTTCCAATTTACTCAGGAACATCAACCGGTAAGTAACAATGTTCTTTTTTATTTTTAGAAATTTATTGTAGGGCTCCGTAAATTATTGTCAATCTTTCATGGGCTCCATAACACCAAAAGTTTGAGAACCCCTGGCCTAGATGAGCTTTTCCATAGCGAATTATGCCCTCCTTGTCTCCCCTTCGCTACGCCTCTGTAAAATAAGCCTGCTGTTTTTGAGAGTAGCGATGTAGTATGCGGATTTTCGCGCTAGAAATCCAAGGGCAGAAATCTGTGTTGTTACGCCACTGGTATAATCTCCACCACCACAAACATGAAATGCATTGCATCACATTGTAACCAACACAAACCTGAAAGTTAATTTTTGTTACTGGATAGCTTTACCTCTATCGAGTAAAATTTTCCTGAAGATATCTGTTACAGCGTTCATACTCGTTCCTCTTGGTGCTTTGGCAATGGACAAAAGTGTTTTGGCTTTTTGTGAGTAGAAGATTATGCAAATATTGTGAAGGCTTGTTCCTCTGCTGAAAATCTGAAAAAAGATCATGCCATACATATTGCGAAACTACCTTGGTCTTCTTCAAAGAGCAAACTGGCTTACATATTGTTTGTGAGATGATTTAAACAAAAGATGCTACTTGTAATGATGATTTAGGAAGAAGTCTAAACCTCATCTTTATAAACTTCTTTTCAAAATCTGTTATCTCCAAACCGTAGGACACGACTGTTTAAGGGGAAAGTTAGACACTTGCACCTTCTTCCCAGTATAAGATGCTTACACGTCTCATCCATCATAAAATGTTGGCACGCCCCTCTCAACATGGGATTTTTGCATGTATCTCCCATCCCAACATAATTTGATTGCATGTCCCTTACAGAATAAGATGCTTGCATTTACCTCTCAGCATTCGCTTGTTCAATTTGACCTTCCAAAATAAAATTTATGTTTTGCTACGACGTTTCCATACCGGTTGTTTACAAATACTTTCGAGGTGTTTGGAGGAAAGGCATACCATTGTCATACCTGATAAACGAGGTGTTTGGAGGAAACGCATACCATTGTCATACCTGCACTATACTTGAAAATATTTATCAGCAAATCTCTCCCCCGCCTAATTTTTTCTGCTTCAACTCATCCCAAGATACGTCAACTAATGTGCGACTCATTTTGAGTCAAATTCATCATCAGTTTATCTTACAAGATTTTCTTTGTCGTATCCTCATCATCTCAAAATTTTGGTTTTCAGGCGATGGTTTTCACTCGATCATTTTACTCGAATCAATGGCCAAACGAAGTCTGCATCGAATTGAGTGGTGTTGAGTTTCGATGATATGTGTGCGAAGATTTGGGAGAATGGCGGGAAAATTGGGATGGTTTGTATTTTCTATACAAGTAAGTGTAAGGGACAAATTGTTAGGAATCGAGCCTTCTTGAAATGAATAACGTTTAATAAAATTGAAAACGTTTTGAGACAGTTGTATTCGCAGGTACTTATTTTTTAAGTTTTCATACTTTAGCCTTCATGGGCAATTTATTGCGAAAGGATGCAAACACTGAACAAGCTCCAAAGTTTGACGCTTGTGGAGTTATTCATGGAACCATTTACTTCAGCATTACTACCATACCTGACCAACAAGCTTCTTGAGAAAAACGACAGAACGATCCAGTAAATCCCCCCCGGTAGATCTCGAAATATCTACAACAAAATAAAACTCATTTTGCGAATCACGGTTAACGTCGCGACCAATGGAGTGTTGCGAACTGATTTGTTGGAAAATCGCTTGGATGTTTTCACCGACGTTGATGACCAGTTGTGGATGGTTGAACGGATATCGTGGATCTGCAAAAAAGATATTTGCATCAAATAAATTTTGGAAAGGTTCATCACCTTCGCACGCATTATCATTGTGGTCAAAGATATTAGATTCTGATTGCTGGTGGTAGTTTATTGATTATTGCTTGTACATTATGGACTGCTGTAAGTATTAAGTATTATTTCATTAATTCGGCTGCATCCACCCATGGAAAACACAAACATCTTTGCGAAACTGATTTAACTTGGTATTTTAGTGTTTTGTTGTTGTTTACCGCAAACATCAGGGTTTAAAAAATGGTGAAAACAAATGCTCTCAGCACATGGCTCAAAGTATTTCAAAGCTTGAAATTGGTAGCCCGAAAAGATTTTAAGTTATCTGGTCTAGTGGATACCCCCAAATTGAACGTTTGGAGAAAAGCTGAATTTTCAGATGGGCAATTTAGTACACCAAGAAAATATTCGCTGTTTCCCAACTTAATATTTTAACAACTGATTCCTGAATTGTGACTGATATCTACAATGCTTTTCGGCTGTAATATTGTTCAGACGGTGCTTTATCTGAATTGGCAAATGATCGGTATGTTTTCGCAAAGAAATCTTCAATTTGCTTCCTAGAAGAAATAGGTGAATCTTAAATGAAATTTGCGTTGAAATGTTGTTAGCACATCTTCAAAATATCGAAAATACTGTTATCGATGCCTGCATACGACAAATAAACTTAAAAATGGAGTTATTGCAGTTATTTTGAACGCGAGTGCCTCGAAAGAAGCATTGATAAATTCTAGAACAAGTGGCTTTCGCGAATTGGAACTAATTTTATAGCAATACTCTGATGGTATCCGAACTACAGTCATCTGGACAACTGCCACCCGGAAAACTGTCACTCAGGACAACTTGCACCTTGGGCAAGTGCCACCCGGAGAACTGCCGCCCAGGATCTTCCCTACCGGTGTAAGAGTTTGGTCGTACTTTCTTGCCATTGGTTGCGTGCCGGTGTACGCATATACGCTACTCGTAGTTCCAACCGCATGCTAACAGTTACCTCCCGGAGTACGAAATCCTGTTGTCACAGTGGGATGCCAGAGATTGTCTCTGGACAAACTCGAACTCATACACTTACAGTAAAATCAAATACCAAGTAAGCTTTTTCAATGGACGTCTGACAATTTTTCTTGGCCATTTTGGGTTAAGGTTACCAACAATAAAACTTTGGGTGGTTTTGGCCACGGCTACCTGGCCACCTTGGTCATGAATACCAACAGTGAACGTTTTCCTAAAGCAATCGAGCAGAGTTGACACCATTGGTAAGTTTAAAAATTTGGAAACACGAAGCATTGATCGAAAGATTTTATTTTTTCAATTCCGCCTGTGTTCATGCATGAAACGCTGTATTATTGAGACTGTTGCTAGGCCAGAAATTCTCAAGAAAAAATCTCACGAAAGCCAGCTATTTTGCCACATATTTTTACTTGTGTTCCTTCCAAGCGGCATCTACGTGTATGCTTTTCCATCAGTGGTATAGGAGGCGGGTTGCAGGTGCACCCCCAAAAGTTTTGATTTGTCGAAAATCCGGGCAAAATCCCTGAAAATCTGGGCAAAATCCCTGACAATCCTGGCAAAATAAAACCCCTGTAAATCCTGGCAAAAATGTCTCCCAACGTTGTTTAATTTCAAAACACTGGCGCCCAACATTTGCATAAAAACAGATGAAGACCTTTCCTTGGAGATAATACCAAAAAAGGTCTTCATGATCTTTGCAGGAGAAAATTTGTTGGCAAAAGTCGTACAAAATTTTCGGGCAAGTTTTGGGAAAGTTGGGCAAAAATCCTTCGTAACCACAAAAATGTGCCAGCTCTTCTGTTTTCAATTGCTGCCACATATCTATGTTCGTGTTCTTTCATGTATCTGTGTGTTCCTTGTTAGTTCTTAGTTTGCTTAAAGTCTACTCCGTTGCGTGTGTGAGTGAAGGCGTTTAACAATAAAATGATTTTTCTTATTGTTGTAAATAATAGTCGCTTCGAAATCCAGAGTCTAATATAACCCATCATAATCATCATGCCGATTTTAAATTATGTATCGTGAGGAATTTTCACTCAACTCTTCAATACAGATTATTGGGATCAGTCGACTTCGTGGACAACGTTTGGCTTGCCTAGGTCTGCTGATATCCAGCCCTACATGCAATTGCAATCACGTTATGGCGTGAAGTAGGAATAACTATGTGCTAGATCCGGACTGGTGCAGAAATGGCTTGAAAGGTTTCAGTCGGCAACACTTTCCGTTTTATTTGCGATTGCAAAACACCTAATTTTTTAAAAAAACGAATTATTTTTGGATTGAAACGCTTTTTCTTACCAACATAAAGTGCTAAAAATAAAAGAAAAAAATCTTTGATTATCGTCTCCAAAAAACTCCAAGCTGGAATCCGCTACGCCCGTTTGAAGGACTTTAGTATTATGAAATTGCATTTGATCAAATTACAAGAGGCAAGTTATACATTTGAAAGAACTCAACGAAAAACCGATTAGTTTTCTAAAAGAAAAATATCCAATAATCAGGTTTTCTAATCTTGTGCACAAGTTTAGCCAAAGCGTGAGGTTCTGTCAGCACTAAAACACAAACGAACATCATGGCTCAGCGCAACACCGTAAACGTTAGGCAATGGAAAGAGTGACCCAGTGGTAAGCAACAAGACACAGTAGTAAGGGCCAACATAAATTGGATCTCCAGGCGCAGATGTGAAATAATTCGCAGACAGTGACACTTTCAAAGTCTGCCAATCTGTGCAAATATAATCGGAACAGCAAAAAATTGAAGATTTCAGCTTCATTGTGGGGAGAATTAGCAATCGCAGTTAGGGTGGCTCAGCTATGTTCGGCTGTATGTATGGTAACCAAATGTTTTCGTTCCTAAAATTTCACAATTCAGAACCTTTATTTTCAATTATAGTGAAAGTTACAAATCGACACAAAGCAAGACTGTGTTACTTTAATATCTGTCACTAGGCAGCACGATTGTGGCGGTTTCCCCTGCTCCCAAAAAGTAAGTGGCTAGCTTGGGCTGTTGCTTGGCTTATATTACACTTGTACGAGTTAACGGCAGCTTTATCATCAAGTCGATGTTCCCCACATCGGTTATGTTTGTTTTCAGGAGCCTCGTACGGAGTATAGGCAAGTAGCCCCTTCGCAAAACGGCAGTTTCAACAGCCAGACATTAGCGAAAAGGACCCAGGCCCAAAACGCCAAGACATGCAGTAGATTTAGATTTTGAAAGTACACATTTCGAAATGGGTGTGTAGAGACTTGTTAGGTCAACGGCCATTCACTGATTTGTTCATCGTTTAACTCTTTGGGTCCCGGGTTTACCCCCTTTTTTGCAGAAATTTGCAATTCTATAACTCGCCAGGCGATTGAGCTATAGAGCTATCCAAACCAACCACGGATTCAGCAAGTCTCGTAGTCAAAATCGAAAAAACGTTTTTCGTTTTCGGGGGGGATTTCTGGGGGTGACGTCACAAAGAAGGGATGTTTTGGAAATTTTGGCAACCTTTGGCCGGCCCTGGGCCCCAACCCATTGACCCATTCTTTTGGCTCAAAGTTTTGCTGAAAACTAGGTCCAAATCCGCGTCTATAGAGCCCTGGATTGACTTGCTAGCATATCTGTAGCCAAAATTATGGGTCAAAAACCCAGTTTTTGGCTAATTCAAAACTTTTCAGAAAAGGAATAAAGGGCAAATTTTGGCCAGCCATAACTTGGCAGCAGATTGAGCTAGAGAGCTGTTCAAACCCTGTAATGACTAGTGGCTTCGTGTAGTTTGGAATACAATTTTTTTTATTTTAATTTGTTGAGGGGTTTTGGGCCAATGGGATCATGACAGGGGCATGTTTTTTGGTTAATTATATGACGTCATCATCCGATCCACGCGCCAATATTTTGGCTCGTAGTATTTTCGGACTCTAGGGCAGAATACGCGTTGTTAGAGCCCTTGGTTGAGTTTCTAGCGTTTCTGGTTCAAAAGTTAGGCCAAAAAACAGCTAATCGGTAAGGGGCTTTCTCAATACTTTTGGGGACTTCCCCAGTTAATTTTAATCTTTTTTGGCCATCTTGGAACCACGAACGCTAAAAACCCATTCGGACCCTTCAAAGTCCCGAATAGTAACTCCAAAACAGCAAAACTAAAAAAAAATGTATGTCATTTTTATGGCTCCTTCGGGTCTATGCTGATGTCAGCAAAAAATAACATGAACATCCTATCATTATGTAAGCATTAAAAAAAATGATATCCTAAACTGAAACGTTTTATTTTTATTGCAAACTACATACCTTCACGAGTCTTTAGAGGGTTTGAACAGCTCTCTAGCTCAATCTGACGGCGAGTTATTGCCAGGGGCGAAATGCCCCCAAGAGCGGTTTTTGAGGGAGCAAAATTTTGGTCAATTTTTCTTTTATGAGCCATAATTTTCGCTCCCAATATGCTAGAAAGTCATTCAAGGGCTCTACAGACGCGGATTTTGGCCTAGTTTCCAAAAAAATCTTGAGCCAAAATATTGGCCCAAAGGGTTGTGGTCCAGGGCTGGGTAAATGTGGCCAAAAAAAGCAAAAACACCCCCACTTGCAGCGTTCCCCCCACCGAACCCCAAGCCGAAAACGAAAATCGTTTTTTTTTGTTTCAAGCAGAAGACTTGCTGAATCCGAGGATAGGTTGCATGGCTCTCTAGCTCAATCGGGTGGCGAGTTACAGCTTTGCAAACTCGCGCCACAATTTTGGCGGGCGCGGGACCTCAAGGGCTAAGCTGACTTGCTCCAGTCAGTTTTGAAAGTTCAGGCCAAACGGCGTGCAGAACCGTCGACGAATCACCACTTGGTGGTCTGCGACGTCGTTGGGAAAAAACAATAGCGCTAAGACCAATTTGCAGGACTGGGAGGTCGTATGGAATAAAGTGGGAAGCGCTGGTGGACAAGGATATAGGAAGACCTTTCCAGACAGCGTAACACCCTTGTTCTGTGAGCTTCCGCAACGCACAGCGGACGTAGAAGAGAAACGGCGGCTTTTCAAAGCAGATGTCATGTCATTAGATGCTCGTGTATGTGGAGAGAAAAAACGCGGCAGTGGGATAGATGTCTAAAAAGTAATTCCTTGGTGGAACCAGGAAGTAAAACATGATATCTGAGCAAAGAAAATAACTTACAAGGACTGGTTTCAGAACAAACTGAACCTTTGCATTATCCCTTTGCTGAAGCGAGAAAGTACGCAGCGCAACAGGATAAAAATGTCCAAAATGCAATCTTGGTGGAATATCGGACACAAACTTTATTTCATCTACTGGCAAATCAATAAAGTGTTCAAGCAAACTATCCAGACTCTCCCTAGAAAAACTCCAATACTACTAGGTCCACTGAAAAACAAAATGATGTCTTACGCAATAATAAGCAAGATATCCTTGCCAGATTGAGAGAGTGTTTCAAAGATCGTTTCAACTTCCAACATAGTCACTCACATACCACCTGACACAGAGGAAGTGTATTTGAGGGAGGAAATATTATCACTGCGACCAAAGTCTTCCAGACAACACTGAACTCTGGGAAGGTGCAGGTCTTGCGATCGGAAATCCCGAGCGGCATGTGCGCAAAGCTTGGTACTGTGGCAGCAAGCAACAATAGAGTTCACATGCCATGATCACTCTGTTATTGCTTGTTCGTGCCACATATATGTATGTTGTTATTCTTCACGCACATCCCGTTCGTGGTGAATCACACATTTAACGCAACGCCACCGGAGAGGTTGCAACACAGGCAGTGGGCGCCCGCAGGGGGGGAAACGGGCATTTGCCCCCCCTCTGCAAATTGGGACTAAGAAGGAAATTTTTCTGGAAAACGTGCAATCAGCAGTTTAATTCTGATTAGTTGGGTTGATTCTTGCAATGAGTTTATTTGCCGACATGACACTTGCTATGGTTTTGAGTAATGCGTTCCACTGGCGTGCTCTTTGTGTGATTTCGCATCAGCGCTTTCGTGAGTAATGATAAGTGACGCTTACGGCCTTAAGCCTAGATTTGTGTAATTAGCGTGGAAGCTTTGATTTGCTGTCAAGCATTTTGATTCGTTGTTTCTGTTTGCTTGAGTCATTCTATTCTATTGTTCACTTTGTGGTTGTCGCTATTATGTCGAATCGAGAGTTGCTGCAGGTTGTCGAGAGAGTTGGTTGATACAGAGATTCTATTCGATGAAACAGTTGTAGAAGGTTCGAGGTTGTTGTCGCTGGTGAAAGAGTTGGTGAAAAGCATTTGTCCGCGTAGAGAGCTTATTGCCGTGTGAATTCGTCTCGGCGTTAATTTTTCCA
>JGI24159J19872_10009744_pt1 | contig 12593 bp, 9 predicted proteins | sample Ectturendosymbi4_FD_19872 | JGI IMG/M metagenome (IMG submission 19872)
AGATCGTATGTTACCTGCACGTCATGGCTTCGAACCCACATCCTCCACCATGACGTGCCCCGCATCTCCACCATTTTTATTTTACTTCGCCTCAACCTATTAAGCCAAAGGAAGCTTCCGATAGTGATTTCACTATCGAGGATCTTATGCTTTGGCCGGGTATGCGCTTCTCCTTGCGTTCTCAATGTAAGCGCTGCTCTGCAGGGGCTTACACATATATGACTTCACCTCAGTTGGCGCCAACCAAAAGAGGCAGAGTTGGTTTTACTTCTGAATCCAAAGCTTTAAGAGCTTTGAGATCCCGAAGAGATTGGATCAAGTCGCCACCGCTGTTAGTTCCAATCCAATTTTTGGAAGTGAAAACTGCTGCTTTTATACTAAAATTTTTAGGAATTCCCCATGGATTTGTTACTAATAAAAGCTCGTTAAGTCATCGGTATTATGCAATATAGTGGTTCGTTTCGATAAGGGTCATGTGATGATCATATGATGTCTGGTCACATGATTCGTGGCTGTCCGCATGACTGAGCTCTGGCCGGAAGTATGGTCTACCTCGTGATCGACTGATGATCGGATGTGTGGCTGAGCTTGAGGTTGCTGTACATTTTCGAGCTTTGTCTTGTTTTTTTTGTTTCAATGTTTTTTCTAGCTTTTAGCCTGCTGTACAGTAAATGACTGTTTTAGACTTAGCCCGCTGTACAGCAGCTAGTTGTAGCAGGCAGGACTTGCCTGCTACATACCTTACCATTAGTGTAAACAGTCCAAATGCCCGCAAAATTTTATTTTTCATGATCACTAGCTAACGTTAGGACTCTTACACTGGATATTAGACCCGCTCATAGGTCATTAAGGTAAACATACTTACCAGTAAGCTACGATAATTTTGGTACAGCTGGCTTTCCATATTCAACATGGCGGTCACTCATTTGTTAATTTTCCGAACGTTTTGTAGTTTTGAGTTCGATACAACGTTCTCTATGTAAGTATTTTTACGTGGATTCCGTTTTTGATGCATTTCTCTCCTTTACAATTGCTAAGCACATCAATAAGCTTGATTGATGCTGTGTCATCTTTTTCTGGAAATGAGAATTCCTTCATTTTTTCTGATCTCATTATGAACTAAACGTCAAAGTCTCCATTTTCATCTGGTCCTGATTGGATCTGAGTAAAAAAAATTGGTGCCTGTTTTCTTTATAATAAACTNTTACTACAGCTTACGAACAGGTGTTTGAATTGTTATGTTCAGTTAATTGAAGCCATTTTTCTTCGACAAAGGTTTCCCNTTTAGANCTAATTTCTTCATCATCTTTAGTATCTGAATTAAGCAGCATTATATCCTCTTCACTTTTACTTCTGGAGGATGAGTATGTTTGAAGTCGTGAAGACAAGAGTTATTTTGAAGGAAACTACAATCTCTTTTTCTCTAGGGTGTCAGTTAGTATGGCAGACTTGAACTTTTTTGCTGTTGCTGAGTTTCGTAGTTGATGATACTTTTGGGTCCGGAGAAATATAAATTTAGGAGCGTTTCTGCTTCTGACATTTCATCAATGTCAGATACCTGAGTGAATCTGCTTGCATCCATCAGAATGCTGTTTTCACGGCTGTTTTAGAATGTCATTAACGACTGAAGGGAATAATATATCGTCTGTGATTATATCTGGGTTAAATGGGTGAGTTCCACTGGCTCTGAATGAGGAAGTAATATTTTCAGTTGTAAATGACATTGAAACGCCTTCGCAGATAATTCACCAACTTTGTGTCTTGAATTGGGTCGTTCACGATGTGAAGTAGGTGTCCCAAGGGTCCACACTCCTATCTGTCTCAAAGGTCCCCAAGCAGCCATTTTGAAAATATTGACCGATCACGTGCAAGTTCTTCACGGAATTACATCGTAATCTGCCCTGTGCAGTCTGCAGTCATCATACTTTCTCCCAAAATGTGCGACTCTTCTTTTAACCTCTTTGTTACCAATCAAAACTGAGATGACACTGACTTAACTTTTTTGCTAAAACCAAGAAAACTAGGTTTCCCATTCAAAAGTCACTGCAATTGTTGTCTGCCACGAAAACGCATGTGAAAGGCGTGAAAGACCTAACCAAGATCTCGGTTCCACAATGTGAAAATGGGAAAAAAGTAATCACAGAAAGGTGCTGTTTTCCCAGGTTTAAATTTATCAAAGTTTTCCAGTGGTCCGACATTTCCCCTACAGTGTGGCACATGTGTGCACTATGTGTGTTTCGCTGCGCAGACACGATTCTTTTGTGAAAGTGATTAAAATGGACGTCATGATGTCAAAATAGTTGGTCTGGAAATAATGGATGTCACATGTCCCAGAAAAGCGTATTCAAATTTAGGGTTGCATTACACCCTTCATTTCCCGACTCGTGTAGCGTTGAAGGTTTCCATAGCTTGATTTATGCGCTTGGTGAGTTTAGATCAAGGAAGCCTAAGCACCGGTTGTTGCAGTATAATATGCAGGTTTTGTCCTTGTAAGCGCTGACAAACCTTCTTGAAGTGGGAAAATACTTATAAGGTGTTCCTCTTTGACAGACCAAGCTCCAAAAAATGTTTGCAGGCAGTTTAAATTCTGCTTTAGCTGATCGTCGGGCATGTTGGCCCACTGGCAGTGCTTATCGCCTCAAATTGTTAATTGCTTCACATTGTTTATTGTGTATTTTCATGTGTCTAGCTTTGACCCTTATGAATCAAACTATCCTTGCGTTATTTTCAAAGCACTTTAAACACCACAACTGAGCATGGGTAGTTCCAGAGATTTAAGGCGCGAGTCAAATATTTTCAGGCTTTTGACAGAAGTAGACACTCAGACTACTTGAGATATCACAACAATCCATGGCCTGATATGTATATTTCATATTCAACAATTTGAAGCTACTCGTAAATACCACAAAAACACCCAATATTTTGAAGTGATGTGCATCACAGAATGCTCTGCGCATAAGGTAAATTATCAAAAAAAAACAATACCTCAAAACGTCATACACAGTAATTTGAAGCAAATTCTCGACATGGCAAGCAATGAAACGTGTTCCTTTATCAAAAAATTTCCGGTAAGTTGAATCAGTTTCATTACTGCACTATTTTTAAATTGCCTAGCAGTAGAGTTCACTCCTCCAAACACCCACTGCGGTTGAACTGATCTTGCCTGTCAGTTGGAGAATCGCGTTTTTTTCGCAACAACCAACCCATCAATCTGCGTAGTGTGACCAGGACCACCGATCGGAGTGGAGTTCACCATTAAAGCCTTCCGAAAAAATCTTTCACTCGTATGAGAAATTTTTGGTAGGGTAGCTCTTCAGTGGGTTGCTCAGCAGCGCCGGATTTAGGGGGGACCCAAGGGGCACAGGCCTAGGGCCCCCCACCATGTTCATATGCTTAGCCATATGTGCGACATGTGCGTGCCAGTTGATCGTTTTTAGCGAGAAAAGTGTGCTTGCAGACGCTATGCAGTGATGCCAGGTTATTTTGCAAAAACAAGCAAGTAAATTTGAAAAACAAGCCAAAAGTAGGTAATTTCAACAAAAAACAAGTCCAACTTGTCTTGGGAGGAAAATTCAACAAAAAGAAAAATCAGCAACAAAAGTAAATAAAAAAGTAGAGAGGCAAATCCGAAAAAACAAGCCCAAAATGAGCAAATTTTCATAAAAGCACGCGCAATATGCCTTTAGCAGTAAATTGAAACAGCTAAAGTGCCATAAAGCTTGAAAAAAAGCAATGCGCAAAACAGAAATCAGCAAAAAAACAAGCAAATTTCAATTAAAACAAGCTCAAGAACAAGCTACCGCAATTCTTTAAAAAATCCAGTAACTCCACAAAAAACAAGCCCAAATTCGCAAGAAAAACGCAAGGTTGGCAACACTGACGCTATTGTCGGTAGGCCAAACAGCAGTATTTCCCTTGGAGAATATTTGATATTGTGACGAAACAACTATGACACTTATTGGTTTCCTGAAATTCGGTAAGGTATCTGAATTTGGTGAATGCAAGGCCAAGCCACGCAGAACATGTTAGCTTACGTCTCTATTCGTTTCTGGAAGATTTTGCGTCTGCTTTACTCAAATTTTCACAGGTCGCATATGAGTAGTATTGCTATATGACTACCGCACGCCCTCTTTTTGAAGTACATGTCCACTTTTCTCATGAGAAATGAAATATTCTCTGAGGACATTCGAAAATGTCCTTTCTGCATTCCTATTTTACATAATAAGTGGCGTAATTAGAGCTTTGAGTCAGGGTGGAAAATTTAGCTAAAAGGGGCCCACTGGCCACTGTGCAGGGCCCACTAGCCAACACTCGCAAAAAAACTTGAGAAATGATGGTGAATCTGGATGTGGATAGCTCTGCTAAAANCCTAAATCACCGGAAAATAATCCGAAAAACGCAAAAAAACAACGTACTGAAAACCAAATNAATACTAAAGCCGAAATATCACTTGAGGTGGCGGTCCAGTTTTCACATTTAGATGGCTAGGGTAGCATTTCGCCCCGCTNCCTCCTGTCAGTTACGTCATTGGCTATTNTGTATTGTTTTTGCATAGAGTAAGCTGTCCCTAGTCTACTGCAACAAGATACGAGATGGTGGCGTAACTTAGTTCATGGACGGGCCTGCGAGTTGTCCAATTAATCTATGTTTTGGTTGAGTTAATTCTCGGCTGGAAAAGCGGAAATGCTTTCACATTATCGTTACATAACAGTGGTAAATCTTTTTTCAGTATCTCAATGACCTTGGCATCAGAGTGCGAACCTGCTGACGTCATTATACTGTACTAGCTTTGCTGATGAAAGGCGATACGGTGATCAATGTATTGTACACAGCTTAGTGTAGAAGCTGAGTGAATTACGTGTGGTTGCATTTGCACAGTTCGCAAAAAAGAGTGAAAACACTATTGTTACTTTGTGGATCTTGAGTATTAAAACTTATTTCTCGTAGCGTTACCAGGTGGATATCACTTTATCGCAGCTGGCCAAGGATGCTTCAATTGTTCCCAGCTTCGAATTCATCCCTCATGTCCATCGACAAGCTAGCTGTTGTTCTGAAACGTTTTTTGGAAATTCTTTGAGCGAATTCTGTTCACATTAAGACATTTGCAATCATTTGTGGTTGGTTTTATTGGGCAAATTCAGAATATTGAGAAGTCAAAAGCATCAGTTGTTGAGGTTGTATCGTGTTTCTCCACTGTAAAGGCAAGGATTCAAGAGAAACAATCAGATGTACACATCAAGTTAAATAAGCACTAATGAAATTCAGCGAAGGCTAGGATCATGACTGTGTATTTTCATGTCAGGTGCATTTGTGTTGTACAAGTCTTGTGTTTCACATCTGGCTAGATGGACCACTTTACTTGCTGAATTTAAATGCTTTGAATAGATTCCTCCGTCTGCAAACAAGTAACTGGGAAAAGAATGAAACATGTGAGTAGTAACTTCTTGGTAGAAACGTTTCTGTTGATGAAGCTGAGTAAACTGTTTGACCAATACCAAAACTTGTTCGAGTTCTTGCAAAAAGACTATCAGCCAAATGCAATTTATTGTAAAATGATGGAACATGATAGATGGGCAAAATATTTTGCGACTTGAAATACCAGTAAATCCTTCAAGAACTGATAAAGATTGCACAGTTTTACTTCAAAGTTATGGCTCTTTGTGCTAATATGGAACGATTTTTTTCCTTGATGCAGCCACAGACCAAAACGAAAGAGAAACCTTTCTGGTTGAACCAGTTTCTAGTCAAACGCTGGTGTGCAATTTAAAACATCTTTCATGCAAGCAGTTTCATAAAATTGTGAAAGGCGATTCTACATTTTTAGGAAATTTAAGAAATCTGCAAAATATTCATGAGCTAAATAAGATAAGTCAATAGGGATTTTGTTTCGTGTGTTGTGAAATGAAGCATTGTCTACACTGGACGTTTTGCATCAATACTTAAAACTAATCAATAGGCCTATATGTTATTTGACTTGTTAAGTGTAGATAATACACTCAAGTAANTGACAGTCGTAAATTGCCGTCCCTTTTTGCGATGAAAATATGACAGCCCTATTGAGCTTATTAATAAATAAGCATGGACAAAAATGAGGGGGATCGTCCCCTTTACAAGTGTAGAGCTTATCCAAGTGGTTCTGAAAAACATTAAAAAGCAAAAGAGACAAAAATGAGAGAGGAAGATGTTGCAGCTAAGTCAAGAAACATTCAACTTACTATTTTAAAGTGGCAGTGAAATCCAGCAGAGACATATCTGCGGAACCTGTAAGAGGACAGAAAATCGAAAAACATGTTACAGACATATGATCTACGTAACGATGACAATAGACCTAGTTTAACCAGTGGTGCAGCAGCAGCAGAAGGTCAAGAAGTATCATGTAAAAACACGATAGATGGGTTGTCTGATGCTATCACTGGAGGCAAAGATATCGGTCTCTGGTCATCAAATATACCGGAAAAAATGCGGGAATATTGGTTGAAAAACAAAAAAATTATTTTTGAAACATGATGTTCCACAACACAGAAGAGACAGAAACTCGTCACGGAAATGCACCACAAATCTTATTCGGCGCTAGAACCACAACGCCGAAGTCGTTGAAGGAAGCAGGCTTTGTTTTTTTCCTTCACAAAGTTGTGTTCATTGTTTCACGTATAGACTGATGTGCGCGGATACGACTAAACGTGTGCATTTCCGTATTAGAAAAGGATCCTGCGACTAGAAGCACACTTAGGAGCCACGAGCAGTCAGTGGAACATAAAAATGCCGCGATTACTTTTAGTCGCAGATGTAATTATGGACAATTGATACAGAGCTAGCTACTCAGGTCAATCAATGCCAACAATATTGGAAATCGCTTCTGGAATGTTTGGTTGCTGTTGTCAAACTTATTGCTGAGCGACGAAGGACTGACGTTTATAGATGAAACCGTTGGATTGCCCAAAAAATTTTTTCAAGAAAAATTTCAAAAAAAGTAAATACGATGCCTCTGGTCACCGGTTTTGCAACAGTTTCGCAAATTGCAAATCATTATCAATTACCACAAATCATTATCAATTACCATGTTGCATCATAAAGTTTTGTTACATTTGAGTTAAGAATTGTGACGTCACAAAGTTACGTCATAAATATTAATGATCCGTGGAAATACTAGTGACTTCATCGGCCACCCCTTACCTAAAGATTCTATATCCGATCCGCACATGGGTCCTCCCACCACGCCTGGGCCCCGGGCCCCCCACCACCTAAATCCCGCGTTGCTGCTCAGTGTGGTGTGTGCTTGGGGTTTGCTACTCGAGTCCCGGGCAGAGAGCCGCTGATGAGTGGTACTAGTCTGAATCCACCTATTCTTTAGCTTCGCACTCCGACGAAGCACTCGCAGCTATACAAGGTCCAATCTGTATTCGTGGAAGGAGAGCCCACAGCAAACGGTTGCTGCTCAACACAAATCCGGAATGATGAATTCCTTAACTGCAAAGCACGTGCGTCGGAAAACCAAAAAGACTGCACAGTACGTGAGAGACAGAAACGGCAAGCAGGGCTCTCACAAATACAACTCCAAAAATCCCCAGAACAGTGCCAAAAATCCCTATTTTATATAAAAAATCACTAAATCTGTAATGGTGCAACAAAACCGTCGCCATAGAGTTTTCAATAGGGTGCATACGTTTGTTCAGGGAGGCTTGACATTCTAAAAATTGACAACAGTTCACTGATTTATAGTGTTTCATGCCTCAATTTGGGGGGAGCTTGGAGCTTTGTTTGGGGGGCTAAGCCCACCCGCGACGAATAGTCTGTGGTGCAGTATGAAATCGGAGCGCCATGATAAGTGTCAAAAATAGCACCAAACATGATTTGCAAAATGAACTGACATGATTCATTTTACATATTTTCAAACTATACCGAAAATCCCTGAAAAGAGTCAAAATTTCCATTCTAGGGACAAAATACCTAAAAGTGAGAGCACTGACGGCAAGTGACCGGATAGGCTGCTACACGGTCCTAGACGCTACAGTAGGAGAAGAAAATAGATATTCAGTTGATTGACTGACAGACATATTTTTTAATTTTTGCTTGCAAACTGCAACACGCAATAATGTGTTAGGGATAAAACAGATTCATGCAAAGATGTTACTTCAAAACTATTTTTCAGATCGCATGCACCCAAACGAATTTCTTAAAGACAGCCAGATATGATATTACAACTCCTGCTTCCACTGGGTATGATCAGGAAATGCCAATAAGAATCAAAGCAAGCAATTCAGTCCGCTGAATAGTGTGAAGTACATGTTTCCTTGATAGAAATTCATATTTTTGGTGCACGCAATGATCCCTCGTAACAACGACGAAGACTTTTTTTTCGACAAACGCTCTTTTACATTATACTGCAACCTCTCCGCTAGCGTTGCGCTGAAAGTGCGATTCACCGCGAACGGAATATGCGCGAAGAACAACACCCATGTATATGTGGCACGAACAAGCAATAATAGAGTGATCGCGGCGCGTGCTCTGTATTGTTGCTTGCTGCCACAGTGCGAAGCTTTGTGCATATGCCGCTCGGGCTTTCCGATCGCAATAAATTGGTGCTGTGACCAGGATGTGAAGGTCGTGCCTTGTGAAACCTTCGCAAAAAAGGACATGCGATCGGTGTGGTTCGTTGTAAAAGGGAGGGGATGTTGTTGCAACCTCTCCGTTGGCGTTGCGCTGAATGCGCGGATCACCACGAACGGAATGTGCGCGAAGAACAACACCCATATACATGTGGCACGAACAAGCAATAATAGAGTGATTGCAACGCATGATCTCTTGTTGCTTGTTGCCACAGTGTGAAGCTTTGCGTACATGCCGCTCGGGCTTTCCGATGACAACAGTTATATCGACAAAGAACGTAATATTCACAGGAAAAAATTCAAAATAAATTTTGATCACCGAAAGCTGAATGCGCACTTCAATATTCCGTGTGCGCACCTTCCGCAATTCTTGTGCGGCTGCACATACGCACACCTTTTAGGGAACACTGCTCAGATAGCAACAAACTTTAAAATTTTGTTTGTGATATTACAGCACTAGTACAGTAACACTTGGCTAATCCGGATTCGGCTAATCCGGATCTTCGCCATAATCGGATAAAATTGGTGGTAAGGATGATTTCTAACGTTTTTCTTCATAAAAATATTCGGTTTAGCCGGATTTTTTAATCCGGATCTTCGCCAATACCGGATAAAATCTGCGCTTTTCACATCTCGAAATCCGGCCTTTCTGCGCTTCCCCACTGTTGTGATCTTATAAGTGCACTGACTGGTCTCTACCAAAGATTCGGGAGCTTTCAGGTGCATGCTCACGATCACCAACGAACGTTTAGAACAGCTATGTCCAACCCAAATGGCTTACTGAGCCAAAAATCATGTCACTATCTCAACCAGGGCCGCATATTGAATGACAGATTGAGGGCCGCACATTGAATGGCCTATTTTGATCTTAGCAAACTAAATTTAGCATGACCTAATGTACTGAAAGCGTTCGAATCTGCAATGGTAACAGACGTGATAAAACGGCACATAGGACAACCTGCATCAAAGATGTCAAATTAAAGATTATCACAATAAGGACAGGTTGTCAGTATGTAGACTACTTTTACCACAGCGAAACCTAAACTTGGCCGCACAAAACCTTCCACTGGGCCGCATGCGGCCCGAGGGCCGCGGGTTGGACATAGCTGGTTTAGAATTATGATAACAACGGCCGCAACTACGCGCAGCATTCGGCTAATCGTAGAGACGGTTATTACGTCACACGCGGTCATAACATATCACGTTGAATATTACGCTCAAGGTACACCACCGCACCACAGTTTCAGTCTATTGATCAGTGTTGAGTGTGCGTGTGTCAGAGCATTATACCTGAGTGTATTGCACTCGGTAAGGTGTCTGGAGGGCTTTACCTTCCAAATAGGTGACTGCTTGTGGACCAGTCACAGAAATCTCTGCATCAGTCCAAAATAAGACAAAAATCAGATTTCTTCGCAGCCACGTAATCTAAAATTATGAACTTATTTAAGATTGTTCATAACTGTCTCGATATGGCGGTTACTAGTCTGATGTACTACTGAACATACATCAATAAATTCGTTTTGCCTCTGCGAAAGTCTCCTGTTGGGTCATAAATGTGTTCAATTAAGTGATTTTCACCAATATCTCAGTACTTAGATGATGTCAGACTAGTGTTGAGTTCGCGTTGCATTCTCAACATGAAACGTCTTATGATTCTGGAATACAGCTAATTAAAGACTTCAACTACTTTAAAATCAAGTCAAGAAAACGACCTAGAAGCTTGTCGACGGTCTCTTTAAATAGCAACGACTGGGAATAATATTGGAATACTAAATTCATACCAAGAAATGCACTTACTTCCAAGAGAATGAAACTGGAACAATGTAATGACTAGAAGCATTGAATCAACAAGGACATTGTAAAGTTAATTGCAAGTCATACTTAGGAAGAGAGTAACCCAAAATAACACAGAAACTATGTACATTAACATTCCATACAAATTTATAAGTAATATTTCCGATTTAAACAGATAAAAACGAAAAGTATTGCAATACGATTTTGGACTTCGGCGAAGCGCTGAATAAGACCACTAGAGTCGCTACGAAGCAGTGCGCGACGTAGTTTTTCGGAAATTCACGACGTCACGCGACGCACAAAAATTAGCCAATGAGAATTCGTGGAAGCATGGAAATTTCGACAGTGACGTCATGCGGCGAAGGGCATAAGGGAAGGCATGAGTTACAGCTTCAGTCAGTTCTTCCTCGGGCCACTGCCTAAGTAGTAACAAGTCTAGCCACTGCGAGACTCTAGGCCACTGCCTAACCTTCACCTTAGCCCACTGGCTGAGAAGTTTCCCACTGGAAACTTATTATACAGTCTATAGTTAGTCTGTTAGACTGAGACCCGAAAAATTCTGGCAGTATGGTTAACTCTCTTCCTCCATGAAAGAATTGAACTCGTATTGACCCCATGTTGTTTCGAAATATTTTCTGTCATATTAAAGATTAATAGCGCATTGCTTAAAGTTATATTAATAAAACCATGAGCGACTATAAATTTGTCTAGTGTTAAATCTGAGCGTAAAGTCGAATGATAAAGGGCGGGTCTGATTTTCTTTATTGTAAATTCGGGCGCGCCTAGAACATGTTCCTATCATAAATTAGCCAGTGCTCTCGAGGAACTGTTCCAAAATGTGAAGATCTCACATCTCTACGGTACAAGCTGCTGAAGTACATGCAAAAATCCTGTTCTGATACGTTTACCTCTTGATACACTCGAAATGGAAATATAAAAGCGAAGCTCAAGACATCTGAAAAATGGGTCACCGTCACCTCACCTGATGATCTCTTCAAACACGGAATTGATGTTGATTATAAACAGTTGGGCTGTGGCAAAATACTTAACAACTAACTCTACCGCCAAGATATTACCTTCTGTGAATTCTGAAACAAAATGTCCAATGCAAGTGACTATTTATTCTTGAATAACAAACTGCCAGAAGGAAACTGCATACGTAAGTGTGTTAATTTTATATGTTGGAATGCTTTTTCTGTTCTGAATATATGGCTGCTGGCGCAGCAGTGCAAAATGAGCTTTCCACCTAAACCGAGATGAATTGACTGTAAACATTGCAATGCTCAATTGCTTCCTGATTGTGAATGCTTAACAAGTAACAACAACCGCTCTGATAGCGATCCACAATTTGCTTTACCAAAAGCACGTTCGAACTCAGGTGTTAAAATGATAAAACATAGTGCAATAGAAATCTGGTCAAGAATTCCTTNAGAAAGAAAAAAAACGTGTTTGGCACTTTCTTCGGAGGAGTATAAGAAATAAGAAACATATAACTCGGATAATAGAAATATACTCTGTGTTCTTATTGATTGGTGTACTGGTGTACATAAACCAAGTGGTTTAAATTAATTACGTAACGTTGTCACAGTGGAAATGTCAAATAATGAAGTATCTCCGTTAGATGTTACATCGTTTGGTTGTTCACAAAAATTGGTCGCATCAAACCAGTGTATGCAGTAGTGGGATGCTGTAATCTGTAGACACAAAATAGCGAATTTCCGTTCTCAGCATGCATTGACAGCAAGTTGTTTTCCGCAAAGCATGATTGCGCGACTGGTTCTCAACCTGCTGAAATCTTGTGACACCATTCCGGTGCTGCAGCGATCTATAGCTTTTGACACATTTCCTGCCTAGCATACACGAATATTTTGAATGTGTGAAAACAGTTAATGTTTAATATGACAACTTTAAACCATTTTCGTCTGGTGGTTTGGCTTTGCCTGCAATACATTTTACTTCAATTTGCCGTATAACCGCATTACCCATATTAAATTTTATACCCAGAGCAAAAAAACTTTTACTAACTTTTATGCACTGTTCCATTTACAAAATAAGCAGCTTCGCCCTTGGGAGATCTGCAGCCTAGATGACCCTTAGTCCTTCGCAGCCTCCCACTCCCTCATGCATTTTATAAATCGATGTACTTGGAAGTCATTGCAGTACTACATTATAATAAGCATGATGACGTCATTC
>JGI24159J19872_10009745_pt1 | contig 12592 bp, 9 predicted proteins | sample Ectturendosymbi4_FD_19872 | JGI IMG/M metagenome (IMG submission 19872)
AATTTTTCTTTGCTGAGTAGGACACTGTCTCAGACTTTGACGAATCCTGGAATGTTAGATCTTTTTGTCTCTGAGGTCCCGGATAGTTTTCCAGAACTCTCTGTTGGCTTCCCAGTAACTGGAATCTGGTTTATGTATGAAATTCTCTCAAAAATGCATTTTGTTTTTGACAGCTTGGGCTGAGGGCTTCCGCACCGCAGCGTGCCTCAAATGCAAAGAAGGTTCGGCTTTGTGATGCCAGGCTTTATTGACGAATTGCTTTGATATGATAGCTCATCTCTGTGCTGGAACAAATATTCGTGATGCAAAGTGTGTGGCTGCAGTATGTTGGCAAGCGAAGATTTTCGTTATTTTAGATTTCGTTTGGGTTAGCATCACCATGTTGACTGACCACACCTTTCATACGTCATTTACAACGTGTGGATTGAAGTCTATCAAAAGGATCGTGGATTCGTTAGCTCTTGCTGGGCATCACTAATTATCTAAACGGATTCCGGGCACTGCGCAGTTACATTTGGGCCGGATACCTGTATGAAGCACAAGACGTGATCTATCATCTTCAGTCTCAACAACGCACACCTTCCCTACCAGCGAGATCCATTCATAAACACAGCCTACCAACAGAGACCTACGAGCTGTCCCACCCCAGACTGGGCAGACATTATTGACTCAATGGCTGAGTAGAAGAGTTTCCAACCATTGCCCAGCTCCGCAGTATTAGAGGCACGATGATTAATCGCAGTGATGACAGGAACATTCGGGCAATATCTTTTTGACTTCTTCAACCGATTCGTGCTCTTTCCTTGTGAGTGACGTGATTTTCCTGTTTTCAACAACTAGCTTATGGCAAAGTTGCTGTTTCCGTGTGGTTTTCAAGTCTCCTAGAGTAGAAACGCTACTTGCTTCCCCAGATGCGCGTTGAGACCAAGGTGAGGCATCCACTAGTCGATAGCTGATGGGGGAGACAATCGTGAACGTTCGAACCNGCCCCCTGCCTTAAGCCCAAACGCGATTCTTGTTGAAGCTGATGAAAAAGNCAAACACATAGTAATTTTAAGTTTGACCGAAGCATTTCAATNAACCCAGGGGCATATTTTTATCGGCAGACGCAAGACTGCATCGCACTGCCGATGGTATCCTGATGTGCGAGGNAAAGCTTTTTCGCCAANCATGCGTATGCGCATGCGCAAAAGAAGTTNAGAGTGCTTGTGATTGCCGTCTGCTGTAAAAAAATGGATTACCCCACAANNCGGAAATTTAGCGTAAATGTTGTCANTTTTTGCACAAACAAACAACATCCATTAAAATTACAAAATTTGTTNTAGTACANAAATTGATGAAATAATTAAATATCTTACAGCATTAGGTATCTACTTGTTTTTCCTCAGAATTTCTGACATTGCCGGGAACGTTTTTTTTTGCGGGTATCCGTGTCCACAGCGTGTGCGTTTGTTGCGTCAAACAGACACGCACTCATCATCAACTGACCTGTTTCTTCTCTGAAATCAACTCCGTGTCGGTGGGCATTCTACGCGGGAAAGGGTCGCCGGGCTCCGCACTTTTCACTCGATTTTCAACCTCGTTGTCACTCGCGGCGGCAGAGAGGCTCTCATCTCTGGAAACTGCTGGTTCTTGTCTCGGCGAGTTTAGAGGTACGGCGGGAGCGGTCGTTGCCTCTGTTCTTATCCTGTTTATTTATAAATCGAATCTGGCCACTGCGTGGGATAATATAATCAAACAAAAATTTAAACAAAATTGCCGCGACTCCATTTAACAAATACAGAAAGAAAAATATTTAAACAAGAAAGCTGAAAAACCTTTGTTAATCGTTAAACTCTGCCACTTTTGAGGCGTCTTCAGTGTTGTTCAAATGCAATCACAATTTTTTCCAAACGGCTGGCTTTTTTTGGAAGTGATCACTAGCAGAACCGAGAACGCTGCGGGCTGCAACTTACCGTGAGGGGGAGGTGCGCCCGCCGAGAATCACGACAAGCCTTTCTCGCGCCGCCTGCGCCGCTCCGCTTTCAAGAACTTCTTTCACCGATCGACCGGGAAAGAGACGCGAGAGGAGAGGAACCAGCTGCGACCAAACATTTGTCAAGCTCAGGTCTGAGGCGCATACTGCTTGTTGCAACTACGTGCTATTGCGGTTGCAACGGTTCCAAGAACGCGTGCGTCAGTTATAAGGACAATACCAAAGACGCCAGCGTGGATCATCACAGTGCTTTGCGCTATTTTAAAGGAGCACACGTCAACGGCCAGCTCCCTAATCATCTATCGTAACAGAAGGTTATGGCTGCTGAAGGTTTTGTCCCACGATTTGCTTTAAAACAGTGATTCTCAACGTGGACCACCGGGGATTTCTAGTGGTCCACCGGGAATTTCTAGTGGTCCACAGAGAGTTCCATAATCCTTGATAAACATTCCTGAAAATTGTAGCCTTTACTGTACAATAAATTACGTAAGACGGTCCATCGGATATTTTTTTGAAAAGACAGTCCATGGGCCAGAAAAGGTTGAGAACCACTGCTTTAACAGTTCTACGGAATCTGTCGCTGAAACACGCGCAACGACAGAGCAGAGTCTCGTGCGCGCGCTATAAGACCATTTTGGCCAAGAAGACGCCACATGGAACCTGACGGTTCATTTACTGCAGAACAATGAGAACGAAAACCGCTTCGAGAAAAACTCACCGAAAAACGTGGCCGGAAGAATACAGTACTGCATCTTATCATGTGTTCTTAAGTCTGGCGGAATATTTTTTGATTACCCCAGCAGGCTTTTTAGCGTGAACAGATTACCGGCCTCGACATACCCCAGAAACTCAATCAACCTGCGACCTGAAATGGTAAATCAGGCACGAACCTCATCGTTGTCCGGGTCCAGGTGCAGGGAAAGCAAAAGATCTTTTCGCGCCAGGTCGACGTCCTGCATGAGGTAGCGGGAACGCGCGCGGTGCACGTAGAACTGGCCGACTTTGGGGTTGTGCTCAATTGCTTGCGTAAAACGGATCACTGCTTCCTGGTATTGCCTATAAACGGATTGGCTTATTTCAGAAGTTAGCGATTATGCGCTCGAGCAGGAAACGAAAAATAACTTCCGCTTCTCTTAGCACAAGTGCACTGTGAAAAAAAACTGAACCAAGATATTCTGTTAAACGTTCAAAATATAACGAGGGGAGGCTTCGATCACGGTGTTGTCCAAGGCGCAGCACGGTAGCTATGGGTGACGTTATTATGAGATAACAATTATTTACATTCTGTTACAATAAGGCGTTGGGGCCTGATAAACGCGGATACGATCATAACTCGGTAGCGCCACTAAATTAAAATCTCGGTTCTGATAAATATGAGTGAACAGCTCATGGAGGTAAGTGTCGGGCGCTCTGTCGCAACAGCTTTCTGCGAATCACTCAAACATGCATCAAATCACTCAAGCGTTACTTTCGCTTACAGGATCGACTTGCACCCGGCTTCTCATGAATCACCCACTGGGGTGAGGACGCTATGCGATAGCAAATGCATTCCCGTAAAGGTTTTCGGGGTAAGCGACAAATTAACATTGAAATATCTTTTCTTGTTCGAGATCACGCCAGGGGCGTAACGAGGGGGACAAGGGGGGCGCAATTCCCCGGGCGCCGAAGAGTCCCAGCAGTGCTGCAAGGACACTCTTCAATACGGTACATTTGCTTCCGAAAGACCTCAGGTTCGAACACGGGGGCGCCAAACTTGCTTCTTGTCCAGGCGCCATCTAACCTCATTACGCCTCTGGGTCACGCGCGCTTTTAAAGCTTTTGCTCAGCAAGTTCCGGGCACGCAACTGGCCCCAGCGCTAACCTTTCCTGATAAGCGAGGATGCCGAACTCGTTGTGGACGACCGCCACTCGGCACTTGGTGCTCCAGCAGTCCGGGTCAAGCTCGAGTGCTTGCTGGTAATCGGCCAACGCAAATCCGAGGTCGCTGATCTTGAAGAAGCAATCTGGAAAAAATGTGTTTTCAATTTCTCTGAGACGGACAGTTTTCTTGCTTTCTTGTTCTGTACATTTCACTTTTTTTGATACATCAATTTAGGAAGGGATCGAGACTTTTTGAGCATTGCTTATTGTTAACATCACACCTCTAAGCCATTAAACACGCTTTGCTCTTACCGCCGCGATTAATGTACAGCCCTTTTTCATCTTTCTCTCCCTTGATTGCTTTGTTGAGAAGAACAATTGCTTCCTCAAAAAAATCCTTTACAAATAGAACCACAGATAATACCCAGCATTTTTTATATTTACTACAAGCTCTTTTCAAACAGCGTCAAATGCAAACTCAGATGGTAGAAAATTCTGAGAGTCAAACGCGACACGAAGTTAACCGTATAAGTTGTTTCAAGCTGTCTGCCCGAAGTTTCAAACATTGTTCATAAAAAATCATGGACAAACTGAGAAATCGGCAGGAGATAGAAAACACTGTGCTCAAAAACGGAAGTAAATTAACCATCGATTTCCAATTGAAATGCGTTTGGAGAGTTTGGGACATTTGGAGAACTAACGCGGTTGAGTGGAAGTGTTGGCATTCAAGCCAAGCCCTTTGAGGACCTCACACTGCGTTTCACTTTTTTCGAAAGTGAGCCGGGTTTTGCTGTTCGGCTCCGAAAGAAAGCATAATTCCGTACACGATGCTTGTGTTTTTAATATAGCACCACAGTTTGTTTAAGAAAAAAGTTCCAGAAGTGTTATACAGTGTTTAGATTGCTGTACGTCACTTGGCCCGGCGTTTTTCTACCTTCTACGTTTGAGGAACAGTTCGCGATTTCAATACGATTTTTGTGGTTTGCTGAGTCAAAGTACAACAACGAATGGTAACAAAGCTATGTTCATTCATCATCACATCGCTCTCCAAAGACTAGTTTATTAACTAGCATCTACTTTTTATGCAGACCTTTTCTGGTTTATTACTGTACTAGACTTAGAGGTTCAACAAACACCGCACAAGCCATCCAACGTCTAGTGACACCACTGATGAACCTACGATGTTTTTGTTATTGTTGTTGCTTATTTATTCGCCTAAAGTCACCTTTTCTAAGTTCGGATCAGCATCTTGTTTTACGAGTTGCTCCAAGATGCATCAAAAAGTGAACATAAAAAATGTAAACGTCGTTCGAAATCAGCCAATAACATCGTTATACAGAAGAGATTGTTTGAGAAAGCTTGAAGCTCATCAATTTCAAACCAATTCACTCAGTGCCAGTTCCGTTGACGTACGTTTTTTGATGACAAGATCATTTGACAATATCGCAAAACGTTGAGCTTACAGCTGTTTGTTTTAATATCAAATAGGTGAGACGGTTTAGAGGCCTCCCTAGACGGTTGAAACTTTTGCGGAGAAACCACAGCAGACGCAAAACTTGTAATAAACACAGTTACATCGCCAACGAAATAACCTAAATACTTGAGAATGTGAAGCCATATAATTTTTCGACGATTAAGTTAGGACGCGTATATTCAGGCTTTAAGTAATGCGATTTCAAAGCACACCCGACAGTAAGTGATTTTAAATAAATATCTTGACACAGAAGGGCACCAAAGAGCAAGAGTTAATTATGTGGTCATAAACAACATTATTGTGTCAGAAATAAAGCAACAACAATGGAGCATTAGTTCCATATCAAGATTTTAAATAATGGGCTTCCACTGTGGGTGGCGGAACAAAAGGGTCGGGCAGTCCGGCCCCCCTTTTTCAAAAGGGGCCATGACATACAAAGGAACACCAACTATTTTACTGCATTTTAATCTTTCATTGTAAAGTAGATCATCTTCAAAATTTTGCTGAGCGCCTGACCGTTTTGATAAAGCAAGCTTATTTTCATCTCAACCTTGATGCATCGTTATACCGTACGCGCAAGGAGTGTGGGTGCTTTTTCGCATTTCAAATATTTTTAGAAATTATGGGAAAAGGCCGTTCTAAACCTGAATCATCGCCGACAGCGTCACATAAATCAATCATGATGTAGGTCGCAGGCCAGTGTTGCAAAAATGCGGTTGCGCACTCGAGTCGCGCGACCAAAATCTTGGAATGCGCGAACGGGATTTGCAGCGACGTACCACATATACATAATCTGAAAGAAGATAACCAACCTCATTTTTTCTGTAAATATGTAGAGGTAAGGAATAAATTGCACGTTTTCTTTCCTACATTGTTTACATTTTATGCTTTATGCGAATGAATGCTGTATGGAAAAACGTATATGTGTGCGTTACGAAGAATTTCTGCGCGCTGCTAAAATTCACAGAAAATTTTGCACCGCTGTCGTAGGCCTAGGTCGGACCCGTACACCCCACTATAAAATTCATTCCGCCGCCCTTGGCCTCCACAAAACTGGTCGTGCTGAAAATCAGACCTAAATTCAGGAGAACTGATCTTAAACTGACAGTCTGAAGTTCAGACTCACTTAAGCAGCGTTTCAAAAGCTTGCGCATGCGCACAGGCAACCGTTCCTGCGGGTCTGAGCATTAACTCACCCTGTGATAGCAGTAAACAGAGAAATCGTTGTAGGTCAACAAAAGCTGTCTCTGCGAGTTTATGTAAACAGGGTCATCCTCGTTGTGGTCGGCCTTGTCCATCGCGAGTAGGTAATCGTCAATGGCCGAGTTGAAGTTCTGCATGCGTCGGTACAGGGCACCTCTGTGCCAAAACAAAACCAGCGGTTGCAGAAAAGCTGCCCGCGTTTGTTCCAGCTTCACAGAAGGAGATCAGTACCTGAACACGTGATATTCCGCAACGGACGGGTCGGTGTCAATGGCCGTAGTGATCTTTTTCAAAGCCTCGTGCAGTTTTCCCTGGGATCAGACACCGCAAAACAAACAGACGTATCAGAGGCAGGACGCTGTGCAGCGGATGAAAACGTAAAAGCTTAAGATCAGGCAGAATGCTAATGGCGCGTTTAGCTCGTTTCGCGTCCCACCAACACGCACGACATACGTGAGCAAATAAATAGGAAAATTTTATTTTTAGTGGAATAAAACTCGAAAAGAGGATGGAAAAGTTAAAGTGCAAGAAAGCTCAACACTACCAGAAATGCTGAGTTCCTATCAGATTAGCGGTAAACTTCTGAAGTTATGAAGACGATGGTGGCTTTCCCTTAACTTTCAAAATTTATTAAATGCGAACTCAGCAAAAACATTCTAGAAAATTTTCAGTCAATGCAACTCCAGCGCCAATTACCTGTATCGTCAACGACACCGCTTGCTGCTGAGAGCTATCAGCAGTTTTCTTGATTTCTTCCATCATCCTCGTTGCTTCCGGCTGCTCTGAGTCTAGGGACAGCGCGTCTCTAACGTCGTAATAGCAAAGAGTAGCCTGTAGAAAGTCGAGATGTTTTGACTATCCGTACAATGCTTTGACGATACCAGTGTTTTAAAGCGACGACCAACAATGTATTTTGCTGTTGCTTGACGATTGGTCGGGAGTTCAGCTACAGCGGTTGCCTAGTGATGATTATCATAACTGCTGTCTAGTTTTACAGTTTTAACCTCAAATATTGAATAAGCGATTGTGATGTCTCGCACACCCAACCAGTTTTCTTTTATAAATTCATTGATAAAGTCATTTTATTTATGCTAGCATGACTTTACAACGTGGATGAACAATTTTAAGTGTTTGTTGAAATTGTTCAGATTAGGAATAAACACGCTTTAGTGTTTGTGCGAAAATCGACTCGCAGAAAACAACTGATATTTCGTCGAGTTTGCGAAACTTACATTTTGCACATGTGCTAAGAAATGCGACTCGCATCAGGTGTGAAAATCAACTTTGAAATAACGTCTTCTTTGCCAAAACGTAAAGATCGTTGCAAGCAAACAAAGCATTGCAGGGCACGCTTCACTGCATACCTTAGCCTAAGTCTGACTGACCAAAGGTATGAGCAAAACATTTTCATTAAAAGCTTCGCGATGAAGAACGAACGACGAAGAATACCAAATCTCGATTTTTCACTTTTCTTCCGCTAATTCGATCCGGATCAACTACAGCGTGTCTCACATTTCGAAACATCCGATGGAGTCGCGCCCGCAGCACGTACAGCTCGGGGTTCGCTGTTGTCTCGGAGTCCAGGCGCCTGGTCACTAAGGCGAGGCACTCTTGATTCCTCCCGAGCGCGGCGAGACAGGCGATGGTGCGCATGTGGTAGTTCTGTGCGCCCGGCTTCATCTCCGAAGCGCGAGCGAAGCTCTCCAACGCTTCGGAGTAGAGGCCTTGATCGAAAAGGAACTGACCCTGACAAGGAAATCATCAAGTATGTACTTTGCACGATGGGTGTAAGCAAGGAATCGATCAGCAAATTTTTAATAGGAAATCGATTTCACGTGAAATTACGCATCCTCAGTCCTTACATTCTGTTTGAATAAGGACTGACGATGCGTAATTTTACGTGAAATCGATTTCCTATTAAAAATTTGCTGATCGATTCCTTGCTTACACCCATCTTGGAAAGTACATACTTGAATACAGATATGTGCAAGTTTGAATCATCGCAAAAAGACGAAACCAGATGGCAGTCGACTGATTCCTTGAAAGCATACAGAAACACTAGTGCTTTTAAGAAAATGATCAGTTGCAACATTAGAAAAATCCATCGGAATGCAAAGTTATCAGTTGGAAACGAATTAGCGAAACCGTTGTTGAAAAACGTAGTTCAAAAAGTATTGTTTAGGGAAATAGCAAGCTTCATAATAAAATCAGTGGCACAGTTGGCTACCATTCTCAGTTTTGGAACTTTTCCCCATATTAAAAGCTTGGCCTATCAGTGGTTGCTGGGTCTGAGCAATATTACCAATATGCGCTGGTCTGTAGCAAAAGCATTGCTTTGCACAGAAACGCCTTTCATGCCACTGCATTAAACAATCCACGATTTCCTCGTTGCAACAAGCGAAGTGAACGTTCTAAACGAACCAAAGCAATCCTAAACACTAGAAGACTGCTCCATATTGGTTTGAAGTAACAGTTTAGTTTGGATCACAAGACTATTATGAAAGTTTTGTCTGTCCCAAACTTGGTCCGTATATAAAAGTTCTCGCACTAAGCGTACCTCCATGTAACTGAGAAAGGCCAGTTTTTCTAACAGAAAATCGTTGTCTGGGTCCAGTTGATAGGCTTTCTTCAGATTCAGATGCGCCGAACGAAAGTCACACAACTGAATATACGCCTCCGCCCTTTCCACGTAACAGCCAACGTGATCGGATTGCAAGTTGAGCGCTTTTGTGAAACTGGTTATGGCCGCTTCGAACCGGCCGTCGCGCGACAATGCGAGACCACGATCGTAGCTGCAAAAATGTTCTGTGCATTGCATGCAAACAGATTACATTGTTCACACATAACGTTTCGCAACTTTCATTGCAAGTCGTCACATAAAAAATGCAAATATCGAGCTTTTCAACCAAGATAAAGATAAATAGGTTTTCAGACATCAAGGCTTCCCAAAACGCGGTGCGAAACGTTTCCACCAAAAGGCAGGTATTGCAAGCAAAAAGCTGCAGTTTATGAGTTACGAAATCCTGTTACTTCGAAAACGGGGCCAAGAAATTAATCTACTATAAGTGAACAGCGGGATGCCGTGGAAAAAAGTTTGACAAGAAACGAAATCGTTTGGACTCGACTTAACAATGGTGCCGAAAGATATCACGTGATTGTACCGCAAAGTGAAAGCGACGGCATTCGTACAAAAACCCACTCCTTGAAAAAAGAACACAACTAACTTCTTCCAACCGTAACCAGAGATGCAACCGAAGGAATGTGCAGGCCTACGGAACACCTTGAACCAACTTCGTCAAATCTTCTTGTATTTCTTTGGGAGAAAATGTTACTGGCAAGTGTGGCAGACCTTGCACTTCCATAACACGGCATTACTCCAGCACAGTGCGATTACGTGCACCATGCGAAGAATTCGCAAACCTGTCACTGTGACCGCAACAGGCAAAAGAAGTGGCAAAGTTGCGGACAGTGCAAGCGGTTGCCCGGTTTCGTACAAAATTCCCAATTTACCCTTTCACCTGCACGGCAAAACGACCCTTCAGGTACGAAACAGCCACAGCGCTTACTGGTCAAGCACTTTTTCGTCGACGACACGTTGCATAGTTAGGCGCGGTAGAGGACTGCCGGGGTCCCAAAACAGTGCTTCGCGCTCGAGTCGCTTCAGCTGCTGACGCCGACGAGCAGCCTCCAGTTCTTCCTCAGGTATCGACGTAGGGAAAGTCCCTGAATTCTACGTCAACAGTTACCCTGTTTGAGTAAGAGCTGATGGAACATTCTGTTTGGATATGAGCTGATGATGCCTACCTAATAGGCGAAATATGTACTCTGTAAGATCTTAGTGTCTGGTTCTTGGTTGGGAAAGGATTCCTTTCGATTGAGAATCAACAGTTACTCCAATCACCACTCGTGGATTCGTGGGCAATTTGAGACTGGCGAGAGGAAACCGCTGGTTGAACCACGTTAGTGACTTTTGAAAATTCAAACTTTCTTGCTTCGACTTTTTTTGGTGGCAAAAGGATGATTTCAAAAGTACATGAACAAAAGTGAGACCGTGCGATATGCATCACTTGAGCTTGGCCTTACATCAGTTAAAAGAGATAGAAAACTACAACAATCACCTATATCCAAAAAAATTATTCAAAAGCCTGTTTNTCAAAANACCTTCTATATAGTGGAAAGTGAACCATTGTATATATTCAGATGACGAATNTTGGGGTGATGTAACCAGAGTCAATTTATAAAGTCAGAGCAACAAAAATGCCAGCTTTTTTCCAGAACACACGGAATCTGAGAGCAAGAGGGCATTGAAAAAAAGATGAACAGCACATCAGATTAGTTGGCGCTGGTATCAATAAATGATAGAGCTGATCTTAGCGCACGACTGAGAGATATTAAAATGGTGAGAACAGTGGCGTAGCCAGCCAAAAATTTTTGGGGAGCAAATTTTTTGATTTTAGGCGAGGAACAATATTTTGCTTGGGATACCGCCTCCCAAAGCAGAAAATGACTAGATATGGTAAAAATTTGGGCCCTCTGGCTACGCCTATGTGTGAGAATTTCTTTTGTTTCCGTCCTGTTCTCCGTATGTTAGCACAGATTTATCTGACCCTAAAAACTCCGTTCACTTTTCAGGCAAGCGCATTACCTCTTCAAGCAGTTCTTCATCTTCTGGAAGAGATGCTGGCGTATCGAGTGTTTCTTTCAATTGCTGTGAAAAAATAAAGGCATGTTATCGATTCGATGCAGGATTCCACGGATGGCAACGCCGATCGAACAATGGGCAAAACAAATTATGTTGTTTAGCGATCTTCAAGCAACGTAAATAAGGGAAAGTCAGAGCTAAATCACTTGTTTCAAATGTCAGAAGTCGTGACAAGAGCGACACAAGTTATCTGAATAGGTTTGCTTTCTACTTCAATAATTTGCTTTCGTGGAACAATGCTGAAGCGATAAACTACAAGCAACTCGAAGTTTACGGCAGATAGTTTTCATAAATGGATACAAAATCAATGAGAAATTTCAGTTTGGATCGCCTAGCCTACACGATTATCGGCCTGACGATCTCGTTTCAGACAAAACTTTCAAAAGCAACCTCTTCACCAAAACTGGTATCACGAGTGGTGTTCTTGATCTGCTGTCAAAGAGATTCTGTTCAGCTGCGTTACTACCACACGAAGTGAACCCTTGCAAGTTGCGTAGAAGCGTGTGGCAGTAGAGAACTGAACGGACAGATTTTTTACGATTCGGCCCAGCCCGGCCCATCATGGTTCAGACCTGCGTTTTTTTTCAGTCAAATTTCGGCCATAGACCGAAACGTTTTTGAAATGACCGAAATAAATTTAGCCATTTCGGTCAAAATGTCCGAAAATATAGGCTGATGAACACTGCTACGGCGAGTTTTGATAAATCTGTGAGACAAATGACCGAAATGTTTCAGTGACCATACAGTCTCAGCAGCAACAAAATGACCGAAATATCTCAGCGAAAAAAAAACAGGTTCAGATCCAGTCCAGAACACGGCTCGCTCAGTTTGGACGTTTAAGCCCAGTCCAACTCAGCTTGTACAACAGAGCGGCCCAGACAGGCCCGCATAAAAACTGGTCTCTCAGGAACTCGTGGTGGCACATATACGTAACTTTACAAAGAAGCACAATAGAATATAACGAAGTATCCACAGGTAAGTCATTCAAAGAATCACAGCTGGATTCAATCATTGGACAAAGTTTTTACAGCACGGCCTGCGGTCCAGCCTGTCCCAAGGTCCGGAGGTTTTTAATAATATCCGGCCCAATTCAGCTTTAAAGCCATGCCCAGCACGGCTCGTGGTGTTTTCGGTCCAGCCCACCTCATGGGCTGTTACGACTCACGCAGGCCTCCGCAGCGCAGCTTGTCATTCTGTTAGCTTCCATTCACACCACGACTATCACAGAAAAAACTAACAAGTATTTTCATTACTTATTAATTAACCAAGTAGCAGACAAACCACAATCATAGAAAGTTTCCCATAAGAAGAGTGCTTGTTTTTGCATGCGACTGCCATACGTACAACCTTCACAAATTTGAGTTTCCACATCTTTGCA
>JGI24159J19872_10009750_pt1 | contig 12589 bp, 8 predicted proteins | sample Ectturendosymbi4_FD_19872 | JGI IMG/M metagenome (IMG submission 19872)
ATACGTCCTCATTTTCTTTCATGTATATGTGTTTTTTTCATTTCTCTTTACTGCGATGCATGTTAAAAGTCTAGCGTTTTGCGTGTGGGAGTGAAGACGTTACTCAATACAATTTCTATTTATCTAATAAACTTTTCTCGTTTTTTTTTTCTCGATACTGAAACAAAATTAATGCTCTCCAATAGTAAAGACTGATAGTGGCGAATCAAACGAAGAAATTAGAAACAAAGAAAGGATGAAAAGTTTTATATCTCCGATTTCTAAAGATTTGAGCCAGACAATCTATCCTTTGTTTTTATCCAGATATTTAATGTTTTTGCCCGTTCTGGGAGTCATATCTTCATCGGTTATCTCCGAAATTAGCATCTTCTGCCATTGTCCCAAGTCTAATGAGCATATGTGTCTTCAGGAATACATTGTGATGTTTTCGCATCACTTGACAAAACACAGTGTGACAATTTACTTGAAATGAGTTGAGCTGTGGAAATGGCTAAATTTACAGAGTGAATCAAGATATGCATAACTACGGGGTATTGGTGGCGTAGCAAAGTACACATGATTAAATAATTTCAGTTAATCGTTTTTATTGAGGATTTTATCAACTGTATTGCTTCAACAAGAACTAGCGACAAAAGTGTCTGTTGTTGCAAAAACATTTTGTCCGCAGGCCCGAAATCGGCCAGAACATTTTGACAAACTTGGACCCGAACTCGACCCGACCTAAAAAACCCTGCCTGACCCATGACTCTGCCTGCGGCATTGGCCAACATCCATTTTGTGGACTAAGCCCTTTACAACGCTGAGCCTTGTTTCTTGAAACATGGCATTTTGCCAAATGGGAAACTCTGTTTCAAATGCTACATGAACTATTAAGATTAAAGTGAATGATGTTCAAATAAGAAGCCACGGATTTGCCAGTTGAAGACTTTGAACACGCAAAACTGGACGGAATAATGTCCTGAGAGAAGGATACTCAGGATAAAATTGTCACAGATGTTACTCAAAAGGAAAACACGGGTGGCAACACCTTCGTACGCATTTTTTTCTCATTCTTTTCTCCAGTTGAAATTTAATTGCAAACGTTTGATAGTTTACGAAACACTTTGTTCATCCATTATTCACTTGACCAGAGTCTGACTAAAGGTATATTTCTAAGTGACTTGCAATGACACAATTCATTTATCTTTCATTCATTTTCATGCCCATTTTTCATCTGAGGAGCGTCGCGAGAGCAGCAGCCCAAAGAGGATTCGAAAAACGTAACGGTCAGCAGCAATATCAGATAGTTCGGCTGGTTCATTCCACAAAAAGACGGGACCAAGCAAAGTCGGAGATGTGGTCACTATACCCGGTGCTTTGAGGCTTCTTGAGGCATTTTCCCGTGGGTGTAGCCAGCAGGACTTAGGATTTACCTTGCCGATTTTTACTCGGACATTCCGAAAACACGGTCGAACCAACGCAGATGGGATTTCTCTATTAGGAGAAGTCCCTGGACATTTAGGGCTTCACGAATTTCAAAGCTGCGCACTTTGCCACGAACTGTCACACCAAAACTCATGGCAAAAATCTCATATCTGCCTCTTGAACTGGTTATAGTATATTCTTTCAGTCAATTTCCAAGATTCAGGACCATTGGCGAGGATTGGAACAAAAACTGATTTTAAAAACTGACAGTTCTGGATGTTTGAAAGCTCCCGTTTTGTTACTACAGAAGGACAAGGCTCAAGCAGAACTGTGTTTGCTTTAGCAAACCGTGTATCAATCTCCTTTATCGCCTTCCGTCACTGGTGAATACCACCCCACGGTACTTAAACATCTGCATCTGCTGCAGTGTACTGTCGCTCACTAGCAGCATTCACAGCCTTGTTTTTCTGGAGAGCGTAGGTGTAGGAGCAGGCAAATTCTTGGGGAGCGAAGGATTTTTGCCAGAATTTCCCCAAACTTGCCCGAAAAAGGCTTTTGTGTGATTTTTGCCTACAAATCTACAAATTTTCTCCCATAAAGAGTCCTTTTTGGTGTGACATCTAAAGAAACGTGTGCATGTGCTTTTTTGTAAAAAAACGTTGGGCGCCATTCTGTGAAGTCAAACAAAGTTGGGCAGCATTTTTTTCCGGATTTTCAGGTATTTTACCTAGGTTTTCAGGACTTTTGCCCGAATTTTTGACACATCAAAACTTTTCGGGGTGTACTTGCATCCCTGAACTCCAGCCTCCTACACCACTGCTGGAGAGACATAGTACTCCGATCTTTTTAGTGCTGATTTTCATTCCGGCTTGGCCACATGCAGCTGCAAACCGATCAAGTGCATGTACTGCAGGCCCTGTTGAAGTGATGCTAACAGTACCAAATCGTCCGCATAAAAAAACGGTTTTCCTGCGGCTCCCAACAGCGATAACTTCGTTAACACTGCTGTCACTGTTTATACCATTCATACACACCATGGGAAGGAGTGGTGACAACACACATCCTTGTCGGAGTCCAGCACTCACGTTGAACTTTTGTGATTGAAGCTCGACCGACGCGGGCGCTAACTGCTGAGCAGGAGCAGGAATATAATGACTTGAAGGTTAGCAACAGGCTGCCATCAACACCGTACTGCCACAACACTCGCAAAGAGTTTCACGAGAAACCCGGTCGACACAATTCTTCATGGATGTAAATGACTTGACTGGACTTGAATCATCTTTTCAGAAAAAGTGAGCGTATTGAATTCCGTCAGCAAAATCAGAGAATCATAATGACCGGTTCAACGCTTTTGCATGTGGTTCTGTTACCACTTTATTGTCTTCAAAGAATATTCAGCGTTTTTTCTTTTTCGTCAACATCTCCGGTTTTACTAAATATACCACTACGAAATTTCTCAAATTTCCCAAACGTATTTTATGCATTTCTTTAATTGTAGTTCACTTGGTTTCATGTACAACACAAAATGTGAAACATTCAAAATATTTGAAAGCTGACCCTCGAATTAACTCAACAACAATATCGTGTTTAAGCATTCGACTCAAATTCCTTGCTGCTTATTGTGATTGATTCGGACTCAAATCGACTTGTCAATATGAATTGTACCTTTCGCGATAAAACCGTTGATTTGTTGCATATGTTTACTATTTGGTGTACCTGATGCGTCGATCCCAATTTCAGTTGCTGTTTTTAGAGCTGGTGACTCTGAATATATTGCTATGACCTTCTGTGTGTTTGCTGTTAGTTATTATGTGTTGTTTCTGTCGACGCTCGACGGGACGTGACATACATGAATCATTCAGGCTATCGCGCATTGCAAGATTATCGTTTAAAAACAAATTAACTTTTATAGCTGTGCTTCGACAAAAATCACCCTGGCATCTGTTTTCATATTGCTGCACTGGTTTCCAAGCCACACTTTGTCATCCTGTGTATGATTATGTTTCCGTGATTGAGCAAACGCCATGTGAGTGCCGTATTTGCACACTGCTTTTTGACTGAGGAAGTGACATTAATGGTTGAGGCGTTTATGATGAAACACTGTATAGCCATGCGATAACGCAATATTTTGGTCGTCGTCATCCCGCTCATAGTTGATTCGTTTCAAAGTTCTCCGTGAGCTGACAATCGCAAGAAAAACATGCTGTTGGGGTCATATCACACAATTTGCAACATAAGTGCCATAGTTTGCACCATGTCAAGCTTTGTTCAGTGATTAATGTTATTTTTTGCCTGGGCACGTGAAACATTTGGGATCACGGATTTGTTGTGCTCTCTATGCCATCCACCAACTGCACATTGCTTGCAAGATTCTGAAGAATTTTGCTTCGTTATTTTTATGTTATATGAAGCTATAAGTACTTGTGTTTTAAGTTGGTGGGTTTTACCTAGATCATAGGTGTATGTGTATTTAAAAATATTTAAATAAAGTTAGCAGTTGGAGAAACTTCTTTCTTGTCACATGTTGGGAAACGCGGTTTTCCCATTTTGATGCCGTTTGTCCAAAGCAAAGTTTGTGAAGACCACTTTTTCTTACGTCAGCTCAGGCTGGTTCTGCGATCTTTTCTTTTGGTTTAGTTGTCCCACGAATTAAGATTGACTCAAATGCCGCTTTTGGGTACAGTGATTTACCGCTAATGAACTCCCTTCCACGGTGGGATTTACAAATTGTTTAGTAAGAAGTACAAGATTATCAGCAGTTTTGCAGTGATTGAAAACCGGTCAGTCTTGCCAGCTTTGCATGCTGATCGAAACATTAATTCCAAGACACTGTGGGCAAATGCTGACGTGATCTCCTGTTCGATGAGTTGATTATGCATTTCTGCCAAGGTTAGCCAAATTATGTCGTCGATGAATCTACGGAAAAGCATAAATTAAACTTCCAATAAGCTACAGTGTTATTTTAGAATTACAACAGCTTCGAGATGTCTTCACTTTTTTACGAAGACATTGAGATTGTTCATACACCGTTGGCTTATACATAAATATATATTGTTTTGATTAGCGTGGTGCTGTTATTTGTAGAGGTTGTTACAATGATAGATATTTAGCGGGACCACACTATCAGCAAAAGTCGGATGCCAGTCTGAGGTTTAGCTGGACACTTGGAGTTGTAGATATTCACGTGAAACACTCAGAGGCCATGCGATTTTGGATGATTGGAATCGGAGCCGAAAACTTGTAGCATTGCAAGGATACTAACAAACATTGTTTGGATCTGATGCGAACTTGCGTGATGGAGCATGCGGCATACGTCAAGTGATCCCAGGGAGAGATTAAACACTGCCTTCGTTATCCAATCGCTCTTCCCCTCTTTGTAAGCTGGCCAATTCCTCTTAGACTTTTGTTATTCTGCGACCTGTAGTCATCTCCCAATTCTCACTTGAAACTGGGTTCTTAAACTAGGCACGTGAAAAGGGAGACATCAAAATGGCAGCGACATATTGTTGAAAAGTATCGCGTGGACGGCTTTTATCATTCGCAATTTTTTATCATTTCGCGATAAACTTCATAAACAAACAAAAACGGACAGAACAGTGAGCAAAACCCAAGACATCTTAAACTTTCTAGTTTGAAGCTGGATATGTGAGTAAAGAACGTTTCATCTTACAATGGTATCTTTTCTGCTTGGTTTCATTTTTAGTGGCAATGCGAATTGTGTCATAGGACTATAACATACGTGACGATTTGGCGATAGATTTTTTCGCTTTTAGTTCTAAAAAAGCTCATGGCTTTAATCAGCATAGTAAGAGCATTCCTTGCAGTGTATGTAAAACCTGATGTAGTGCAATTTTTTTCCCATAGGAAGGCTCATTTGCAAAAGATAAACTCGTAATTGTGTAATCCACTTGTTCACATGTTCTAGTCACTAGAACACTAGAATCTAATGGAATAAAGCAAGTCACTTCTTCATATGTTTTTACTAAACAATAAGCTTAGCAATTTGTTTGTACTTCAGAAATATATGAAAAACAGCAATGCATCAAACTGCATTATTGTACAATTTTAGATATTATTGATAATAGAAAAATGAACCACTCCATTTCCTTTCGTACCTCACAAGTACCATATTTTGGTGGGTATATCTGATACTCTGACACACTTATTCGCAGGCTTCTTCTCGAGTCACTCCAACCTCATATGCGTCCACACCCGTGTTCCACGCACAATCTCGCATTAGGAGACAAAACAGCAAGGACTATTTTTATGCATGCTGTTGATAGCAGGAAACGAAAATGAGATGGGTCCATCGTTTGTTCTTACAACGTTTTCATAACCCCACTTGACCTGATTGGTTTTGCAGAGACCCGCCGCATATCTCAGGCGGTTTAAACAGGTCCAGAAAAGCCACATCTCGCTGGAGCCAGAGGGAAATGCTGCCTGTGGGGCGATGGCTAACTTGTTTGGTTTTTCTGCGAGGTGTTCCTGCCACATTAAAAGTTGCTGGCTGTGAGGTGCTGAGGGCATTTACGCATTGGAGGAAGCTTTGCCTAGACTTCGATCTTTTATTTGCTACCACACACTTCAAGAGGGAATACCTAGGATCGATTTTCTGCTTCAGTTTGTCTTGTTGGGATGCCACAGTTTTTCTGATGTATGGAGGAGCCATGACCCTCAACAAGTAGATATTTTCTACATTGGTGAGTTTTAAGCAGACAGTGATAGCGCATCATGCGCTATTCACGGCTGGATTCTAACTTTGTGGTGTGTGCCGATCGACACCAAACAGGAAAACCATATTCTGCCACGGAGAAACATAAAGCCAGGGCCGTGGTACAGACTGTTTTTACATCGGCACCCCATCTATTATTTTTGAGCTTTCTGGGTATGCTGTTCTCAGACTCCACCTTTGCTTTGGTGTTGTTGATGTGTTCTTTCTAGGCAAGAGAGTGGTCCAGGGCAACGCCAAAGCAGACAGGATGCCTTACATGTTGAAGATTCTTTCCGTACCAACTAACATACAATTGTCGACTTGCTTCCCTGTTTCTGAGGTGGAAAGCACAGAGTTGGGTTTTGTCTGGACTAGGTCTGATGTGATGTTTTGTGTAAGATGGGATGAGATTGTCCAAGGCTTCACCGAGAAAGTTCGAATCTCTTTTAAGATTTTTCTAGGTTACATTACACAAGTCGTCTGCACAATAAAAAGTCTGCTGCCTGGTGGGATAGGCTGATCGTTCTGTAAGTTTAAGTGCAATATCGTGCTCAGTGCATATATTACTAGAGGAATTATGCTTCTACACATACGCCTCAGGCCCACAGAATAAAACCAATTATTGAATACTATCACATTAAGAAAGAAATACTCTTTGAATATTTTTAATTATTTTTTTCGAAACTTGTTTTTTGTCAACAGTCGTGTATACGTATTTCAAATGCCTGTATTTCTCACATTCCTCATAACCACAATTTGGTACATGAGCATACAATCAATCAATTGCTCCTCACATCACTAGACCTCTGCACGCTCGCGTCCGCGAGCACCGATTAGCCCGCAAAGACCACGTGGGTCGTCCGTGGGCCTGTTCTTAAAGTAGCATTAACGTTATCAGCGTCTTTCATAATACCATAATTGAAGGCAAAATGAGAAACTGTCTTTGATTTTGCAAAGTTTACGTCAAGCTGGTTGGCCTTCGCATTAATCGGTAACCCAAGTGGCGCGAACATGCAATAACATAGTGAGTACAGCGTGATCTCAATTGTTTGTTAGCTTTACGTGCTTGCTGCTCGGGCCGTCAGAACGCAACAGTATATTAGAGGCTGGAAAGCAAGATTCCGGCAGATATGATTGTTTATCTTCCTGGCCTAGCACACAACCCTATAACAACCTTCAGGCACTCTGTGAAATGCTGGTTAATGTCCTAACAGATCAGTGGAACCGAACATGTAGCTCCCTTAACGATAAGATAACGAAAAATCTGAAAAACAGTTGCGTGTAATTGGTTGGTCATAATTTCTGTTGGAGAATTATTTCTTAATTAACCTCAACAACTAATGCTGCATACAAGCACAACACATTCTTTTTTAACATTGTTCGCAAACGCATTTACGTTTTTGTTGCAACTACAAATATAGAAATACAAACATTTAGGTTTCTAGATATCAACTGCACATTTTCGTTGAAAGAAGTTTAAAGCATCAGTGAATGGTGAGAAGCTTTGACGAAAATTTAAAATCACTTTTTAAGGCCGTTCGTTGCAGTGGAAGTTATTAAGCCTCTGCGATTACGTTTGGCGCAGATAACACCTGCTTATACAATGACTCAAATAAAAACCACTGTTTTGGACTTTGGGGACCAATTCCAGTTGCCTCGTCGCTCAGTCGCTCATACGCCGTAGTTGATCTGCCTCAAAAGAGGTGTTTGCACACGATCAACACTGATATGAGCAAAACACTTTGACAGCGCCCCCAACTATAACACCATTCACCCATCATTATACAGGGATCCAGCAGCGAGAGAAAAATGAAGGGATTCTAACATCAAACTCTTAGGTAAACAGCAAACAGACAGAGAAAAAAGTAAAAGATAGCTCAGATATGGCTCCACATTGGCGCACATAGGCATGCAAATTGTTCCGATTAAGGTTTCAAATGTTTTGCAACGCATTTATCATGAGATAGACAGCCAAATATCTTTCCTGAATTTTGAAGTAGATTTGGCGATTAACGTTTTACCAGTTATACGCCTTACTTTTTTTATGCTTGATTTGCACTCGTTGTCTCCATATTGGATAGAGGAATAACAAGAAAAACAAGAAATCGTGAGGGGCCACGAAGCACACGGAAGGTTTACGAAAACATTACCGAAGAGACCCCCACACTGGCACAACGCTTCAACTACATTGCTGAAGAGACGCCCATACCGGCACAACGCTTCAACTATTTCAGTTGGTCACCGTCATGCAGAAGCATTTGTTCAGGCCGGCCCTGCGCACTGATACGGCATCACTGGCCTGACCGACAAGCCGCGTTGGGGTAAATTGCCATGAAAATGTGTGGACTGCAACAGGATTTTGTGAGATGAAAAATCTGCCAAGAAGCCTCAGCAGACATGAAAGGTCAACAAATCACATTCAAAACCAAACTGCTCTAAAAACCTTTGGAAGCACAAACATAGATTTGGCTTTGAACGAACACCGGATACTAAATATTAGCATTGACAATGCTTTAAGGCAGGGTGGACAAACCTGCTCTATGTATGAGCCGCACATCGTATAACCCAAGTTACAAAGAGCCGCAACACAAAAATCCACAACCCGAATTTATTTGCAATCTCGTTTCTGTGACATCAAAATTATTTTTCGCAATATTTCCAGTTTTTTTTCGCAATATTTCCACGCTTTGTAATAGAAAAAAAAATTGAAAACAAATATATAACTTTTCGGAAAGCTCGAAAGACCGGATGCAAACGTTTGAAGAGCCGCATGCGGCTCGCGAGCCGCAGTTTGGCCACCCCTGCTATAAGGGAAAACCAAGAGATTTAAAAAAACCTCAATTAGCCAAACAGCAATTAGCATTTCGTAGTAACGATGAGAGTTCGAACTCCTCCAATCGTCGGGACTATGTGGAACTCTTACGTATTCTTTCTGAGAAAGATGAAAAATTAGCTAGACATTTATAGACTTCTATTGTGTTTTCTGGTTTCTTAAACAGAATTCATAACGATTTAATTGTAGCGATAGGTGATGCGATTAGACACAATAATATAAAGAAGGAAATAAGTGCAGCCTCATTTGTTGCTGTAGAAGTAGACGAGAAAAAGGGTGAAACTTTAACGCCCTCGCCGGCCACTATAAAAAAGGGTTAACGTTAAAGAGTTAGCATTAGCTCCATCTGATGGAGCATGTGCGAACGACTGCCATATTTGCTTCTTCCGCGTGAAGTTTCGCTTGGAAAGTATTTTCAGCTCTTGAGAGATGTTTGACTGTTCAAAATCAATGTATGCCTTACAAGGGTTTGATATTTCATTATGGATTTTGTCTCATGTATATGAACATTGTGGGGAAGTCCAATATATGATACTAAGGTGCAAGAAGTGCTGTAGAAATTTGCCCAATAAAATTGCAGCCTGTCGTGTATCTAGAGCTCTACCAGGTTTTGAAAATGAGCACCCTCTTCAGGTAAAATTTGACAGCAAAGCTGGGGCATGACGGGACGTGACCCAGTTTAACTCATGGTTAGACTGATTGACAATTGCTAGAAAGAAAGTGGTAGTAGTCCTTTTTAAATTCCGGATAGCTAAACAAGGTGCAGTTCTGTCTGAAAAAGTTCAGGTTTCGGAAAATTTGGGAGTGTGACTGTAGCCTTTCGACCTCTCCTGGCTGCGTGCCTGGTGAAGTTTTTGAGAGTTGTTGTTTTTTGCAGAATTTAAACATTTAAATTGATTTTGTTTATTTAGTTTTTGCAGTCATTTTTTTTAACTTAAAATAGGCTATAGGCCTACACGATATCCCTACTGTAGAAAATACATAGCCTACAAACGACCAATCGAGCTGCATGGGAGAATGCAGACATGCAAAAAGCAATTACTGACGTTAAAGCAAAACGATTTGGTTTAAATGTCGCTTTCCAGGATGCTAACAAAGCAAAGAAACCTAAAAGCTTGTAGAATTAGGTTTTCACCTGTTCCGACGGCACAAGTGACAACGGGGAAAAGAAAAGCACAAGTGGATTCAGTGCAAACTGCGTAAAAATGGTGCCATGAAAATGCAGTGCCTACCGTGGATAAAGCACATTTTCAGACAATATTTGCATCTAAGTTGGTTGTAATAAGCTATGCTATATTCGCTATTTTCGTTGTGTGGAATGAGCATGCGTTGTTTTATTAAAAGTTGGCACAAAAACAATTTATCAGGATTTTTTGCCTGTTGGATAAAAAGGAACACTGTGGCCCTTTTTTACGAGCATCAGGATGAAAGGGGACATTGGAAGAAAACTTTATCAATGGCCTGTATTTTGATTTCTTAACGAATTTTATTGCAATTGTGCAAAAATGCGTAGGACATCACCAGCTTCTCACTCACTAAAGATTGTGGCAATATCTTGTTTACTTTCTATTTGTACAGAAAAGAAAAAACGGTGCCCGTTTTACCCCACCTTCCCCTACACTTTTGTTGTTATATCTGAAAAACACTTACCAGCATCATCAATTTGATGTTCACAAAAGTTAGGGTTAATTAGACTAGTGGGTTACCACTACATGTTCTTAGTTTTATAATATATCGAAGTTTTCCCAAATTTCAATGAGTTTGTTTCAATTAACCCATATTTGATTTGGGCTGTTGCAACTTACCCAAATATGTTAGCATATGCAAATCTGAATTAACCTCTTCTACTTCACTCAGTTCTTTCCAATGGTACCCGCGTTTGATCGAAACTGTTTCAATTAAACACATTCCATTTGAGGCTGTTGGAATTTGCTCAAACGTTTCTGATTGTATCCAAATTTCAATGAAGCACTTGTATATTGCCCATTTGGAATGAAGCCTTTTCAAGTTGAAGCCTTTTGAACTTGAAGTTGCCCAAAGTTGCTTTAAGTTGCCCAAAACTGTTTCAAGTGGCCCAAAACTGAATAAAGTGGTTGGAAAGTACCCAAACTGGATTGAATGTGTTCCACTTGGCCCACATTTGAATGGAGCTATTGCCATTTGCTGAAAGTTGATTTAGTGTGTTGGAATTTACCAATATTTTATCCATATTTTTGCAACTTATGGAAATATTTTTAATTTAACACAAACTTGAATGAAGTTGTTCTGATTTGCTCAAATTAAATTGAGGTTTTAATGTACCCAAATGATTTTTATTTCATCTAAAGTTGATTAAAGTCCTTATAGGTCATTTAGATGCTTCTAAATGTATTCGAACTTCAATGGAGCATTTCTATATAGGCCAACCTTGAATATGACTGTTTGAAGTCACCCACAATTTAATGAAACTGTTACAAAGTGCCAAATTTTATTTGGCTGATGGACTTCACCCAGATGTTTCCAATCTATTTTTAAATATTTTTTCTTCACACAGATTTTTATAAAGCATTTCTCATTTGCCCAAATTTAGCAACAGTTGTTGGACCATACCCAAATGCTCCTAATTTATCCAAATTTTTCTAATCTTACCCAAAACCTGAACAACGTTTTTAATTAGCCCAAATTGGTGAAGGCTGTTGGAATTCCCAAATGATGCTCGTTCATTTGAAGGAGGTGACTATTTTGCCATCAGACAGTGTCAATTTTACCATTAGAGGCAGAAAAGAATGGCAAAATAGTCACAACAAAGCTTTTGCCATTGATGCACTGTATAAAAGTGGGTTATTTTTTTAAGAATTGGGGTAATTTACTTGGAAAAGTACGCCAAAACAAGGGCAACTTTACCTTTGCCCAAACCAGGTGAGATATTGCATGGTACTTACCCAAAAACAGAAACGTTTTACCACATACGCAAAAACCCCACTTAGAGTTTGGGGTAATTTTTCTTGTTGCTCAAAGCTATGTTGTGTGATACATCTTTGTTACCTACGAACATGAGCTATGGCAATATAGACATTGCCTCGCTTAATGTGGATGCCGCTGTATAATTTGTCCAAATGTTCACAATTCGTGCCCAAATAATGGCCAAGTTTCCAGTGTTAGGATGCGACCGCATCCCCTGCATCCCCATGCTGTAGGCTATGCTTATGCCTGAAACTCTCGAGACTGAGATTCCCAAAAATGGGTCTCGAGACTCCATCACTGCTCACCAGGCACAGACCTCACCGCACGTCACTGGTTGCTTGTGTTTTTGATTAGGATTGCCGCTAATGTATCATGTTCTCCCGTACAATCTGATAAAAAAGTAAGAAAGTATTTTTTCTTTATTTTTCGAAACTTTATCCTAGTCAATGTTGTTATTGGAATTTCGAAATGTTTTGCAAGTTCTGCTCCTTTCGTATCAATTTTGCTCTTTGGCCATGCAACGATATCACAATATGACATCGTTGTTGACATTGTCATACTTTTTCCAAGATGGGATCAAGCCCTTAACCAGCTTGAGTTCGCGTTGCATCCTCAACATGAAACGTCTTGTGACTCTGAAATACAAACAAAGAAAGACTTCAAAAGCAAGTTCAGAAAACAGCTTGGAAGTTCGCCGA
>JGI24159J19872_10009751_pt1 | contig 12588 bp, 7 predicted proteins | sample Ectturendosymbi4_FD_19872 | JGI IMG/M metagenome (IMG submission 19872)
CTTTAATAAACAAACTTCACTTTGCAAAAAACTGTATGATTTTATCTACTTTAGTTACTTCGCAGTTACATTTTGAAATGTGTGCAGGACTTTATGGACACCCTGTATAAAAAAATGAAATTTCATGTGACACGACATTGACTCGAGCTTGCAAAGCAATGACTCGAAGTGACTCGACAGTTCCTGTGACTCGACTTTGACTTGACTCGACCAAGTCATCACTCACTTTGACTCGACTCGAAAAAATTTTAGATGATTCTGACTAGAAGGGCTTGTGACTCTGACTCGACAAAAATAACTCGGGCACATCACTGTTGGTTAGTCACAAAAATAGTTTTTCATCAAAACATCCAAGGTAATGCCAACTTCAGGACATACCTTTATCAAGCATTTTATGCTAACATGTTTGTGATTCAAATATGTTAGAACAAAATCATCAATTTTCTAAACCTTGAGCAGCCTTTCTGATGTTTTGTATTTTCATCAACATAAAATTAATTCCTGCACTTTGGTGCAGTTGTTTTTTTTATTGCTGCATTCGTGTGCTTTCGTGATTTGAGTCAAAAAATGCATGAATAGACCATTACCAGCATTATCTGCGCAAGTTTCCGCAACATAGCCCCCGTACAGCTCATCTCACTAAACCTAAGGAGAGATAGAATCTCTTGGCAAAAAGAGTTAGGACTCTTGGAAACGTTCATTGCTCGACGCTCAAAGGAGTGTAATTCATCAGATGGCCATTTGCCTTGAAACAGAATAATTGGCTGAGCAATAGGTTTTTATCACGCAACTATAGATCGAGGGCTGTTCATCAGAGGGCCATTTAGTTTTATGAAATTGTCGTGATGAAAACTTTTATCACATGATACTAAAAGAAGGTCCCATCGTCAGAACAGTTGTTTGCTTTAAAAAGTACAAGCTTGAAGGCAGTGATAGCGCGACTCTAGTCAATGACGCAACATGTTTTGTATTCAAACTGAAACAAGTGCAACGATCTTTAATCTGTACTTGATGTTTATCGATGAAGTTTTAAATTTGGTTTTGCGGCAAACGTCCGTATTTCATAACGAACCGCGTCATCATCGTGGGTTAGCATCAAAGAATCGTGTAATTGCTGCGTATACGCAGTGACGTGCTGAGGTCTGGTTATGCCCAGGGCGACTGCTTGATTGGATGCCCTCCTACCAAATTCTAGTATTGAGCAGTGGCGTATGGTGGTCATTGTACTGGATATACGCTGTTTGTGACGTCACAATATGACGTCATATTCACGTTTGGAACCAACGTTTTGGCGAAGTTTGTTTGTCACACAACTTTCATATTCAGGAACGCCGGAGCAGCGGGAGGGGAAGCAGCAAAACAGTTGAGGGCAATGGAAAATTTTATGCTTGTTTCTTTTCATCAACAATGTTGACCTCAAAAATAATAATATAAATTATAGAAAACCATTCTGAATTTTTTTGAGTGCCTGAATATCTACAATAAGTTTGTTTCAAGTCGATCTTGATAAACCACAAGATTACCTATGATACTGTTATGAAAAGCAGTGTTGATTGAAGTTGGGCAAGCGCGCCCGCAAAAGTTTTGATGTGATGAAAATCTGGGCAAAATCCCTGAAAATCCGGATAAAAATGGCGCGCAACGTTGCTTGACTTTACAAAATGGCGCCCAAGGTTTGCAGAAAAACACATAAAGACCTTTTATTGAGGTCACACAAAAAACGTCTTCATGTCCCTTTCTGGGAGAAAATTTGTAGACAAAAGTTGCACAAGAACTTTTTCGGGCAATTTGGAGAAATTCGGGGAAAAATCCTTTGCATCCCCAAAAATTTGCTTGCTCCTACACCTGTGTAAAGGCACCTCCGGCCCTGTTGCCGCTCCTGTGAAAGGCCAGAAGGGGAAATGCCCCGCCATGCCTCCATTCTCCGGCGTCCCTGCGCATATTATTCTACACGCACTCTACTCGTTGTTGTAAGCTACACTGTAATGAACATGAATTGTCAGGGGTCTCCTAAGACAGCGCAGTTCATAACTGCAAAAATATCAGGCAACGTGTTAAAATAGGGGAGTACAACACACTCCGTGCTACGTCAGTGTAGTTCACAACTGCAAGAATGCAAGGCTGCCCGAATGTCTCGTCGAATAGCTGGGTATCAGAAGGTATGCGGCATGCGCATAAAGTAGGCAACGCAAGAATTTTTCATTTTTTATAATGTAGCTGTTGTATGTACAATTACTAAGGGCAAAGAACAGATACGGACGTGTGTGAGTCATTATGATCAATCCTCTTGAACTGCCGATTTATGACAAAGCTCGAAACGAAGCACATATTGCAAGCAAAGGTGTGCGACTGTGTTAGCACAATAAACGAAAAGGAAACTAGTGTTACATCATAAAATCATCTAAATCAAGCACGTTGAAACAGGACAGTTTTGAAATTTGGCTCAGAAAATCAATTAAACGTCCATAATTATCTTCAGTGTTGATGTAATTGGACCCAACCAAAAAACACACCCGTTTTTATTAATACGCCCACTTAAAAAAATAATCAAACCCACCAAAAATCCCATTCTGTACTTTTTCTTTGAAGCAGGTTTTTAAGGTGATTTAGGGACCCAATTCAGAAACGATTCGGGTCTCTACAATTAAAAATCGGGTCCCTAGAATCAGAGAAAATTATCAAGGAAAATATCTAAACGAATACTGCAATCAATATTATGAAATGGTAATTATGGATGCTTTGAAATTTAGTCGGAAATTTTTGGGTCCCTGCAGGTCCATACCGGGTATCTAATATTCTCCTTAAAAAAAACGCTATGAAGTAAAATGCAAAATAGCGCAAGCAGCACACTTGTACAGTTAACTGTAACTTTTTCTAATGAAACAAAACGAACAGCAACGAAATTTTAAGGACTTGAAAAAAAGGGAAGAATAATTCGAACAGTTTGAGTAAATTCTACTGGTCATCTTCTTCAGCTCTGTAAAATCAGTATATTTTAATCAATTTTTCTGCCTTCTCTGCATCCAAGATGTTTCTGATGTTGGACCATACCAAATTATATATTAAAAAAATACACTATATATATGCTGAACTAGCAGGGCATGTACATAAACTTGACGTGAAACTGCAGGGTTTGTGTAGGAGTGGCTTTTCTCTGTTTGCCGTGCGCATTGACCAACAACACTTTGCGAAAACAAAGATGGGGTACATTTCTTTACCCTCAAATTTGAATGTCATAATAGGTATAACAAGTTATCACTGTGTAATTTTTGCAAGCGGTGATATTGCATGGTGCAATAAAAACAATTCAGAATGGGTTTTTGTGTTTTTTTCAAAGAAAAAAAAACTTTTTTTCTAACAAAAAACCCGGATTTAAAAAAAGCAAAAAACGCTGGGTTTTTTTTTTAAAAAAAAACGTTTTTTTTCAACACTGATTGTCTTTCCATCCTTTTTTGTGATTTTCCGCTGATCGCACGATCTGGGACAAATTACGTCACTATCAATTTGATTGGATGTGCGTCGCAGACCTAACGCCCTGTTAATGAATAAGCTGAGAATTATTGGCATTTTAATACTTAAAAATTAGTGTTGACAACAAAACAAGTGTCACAAAATTAAATCCATGCAACATGTAATAGTAGATTTGCAATAGGAAAAATCATCTAGTTACAGCATTTAAGTTTCTGTAATTTCACTCTTTTGATGCCCCCCTGTCTTGCTGGATGCCCGGGGCCGGCGCCCTGTTCTCCCCCCCTCTGCACGCCACTGCGTATATAATGAGACAAACACTTCACCACTAACGTGCAGGGGCGTAACGAGGTTAGGTGACGCCCGGGGCAAGAAGAAAGTTTGATGCCGCCATATTCGACCCTGAGGTTTATCGGGAGCAAATGTACTGTATTGAAGAAAATACTTGTGACATTGTTGGGACTTTTCGACGCCCCCGCAGTCATTCGGCGCTTTCCACAGTGATTTGGCATCCCCATAATGATTCAGCGCCCGGGGAATTCTTCCCCCTTGCCCCCTCGTTATGCCCCTGCTGACGTAATAAGCTTTATTACGTAAATTTTGTAAATTCCAAGAATCTGTTCAGGGCAGTCCAGACTCTAGACGTACATATCCAGAGGAAATATTTCTGTAAGATTGTATGATTTGTCCGTTGGTGTAGAACGCAGGCGTCCAGTCACAATTTGCAAGGCGTCGTTGATGGCAAGGTCGATGAGGCGGATATGTAAGCGCTGTGGCACCAGACAGGAGCGAGGAACGCAGTACTCTGCGGTTAAATGGACCAGGGCTAATGCGGTTATTCGCAGCGTTGGTGCTCCAGCACCCCAACCGGAGCCAGCATGCTGCCAGAAGAGTGCGATGCCTGTGCTCAATTTTTTGCGAAGTGACTCGAGGTATCGGCGATACGTGAGCGACCTGTCCAAAGTTACTCCGAAGTATTTTGGTTTGGAGCAGAAGGGCAATGTTTCGGTTTGTGGTTGACTTTTAGCTAACGTTTGGCTTTCTTGTTTTTGATGTGGAAGACTGCTGACACCGTTTTTGTGGTGCTGAGCATTAGCTTCCATGTCTGGAGGTATTCATTTACCGTTGCATGTGCTTGCTCAGCACCCCTTCCACTGCCTGCCAGCCTCCATCAGCGTGCATGATTGCTAGATCGTCAGTATATGTATAGTTTCTGTAGACGGTGGTTAGCAGGTCAGATATGTAGATGTTGAGGAGAAGGGGTGCCAGGACAGATCCCTGTGGACGCCGTTCTTGAGGTGTGATATCCTGCTTCGTTTGCCGTTACCAGTGGTAAGGGTGAAACTGAGATTGCCAACCAGCTCCATGATCATTTGGACCATGTGTCTGTCAGGTAGCAGTCGCAGCAGCTTGCAGGTGAGGCTGCGATGCCATACAGTGTCGTAGGCTGCTGTGGGTTCGACCAACAGAGCTCCTGCCTTCGTCTTAGCCGAAATTAAGCTATCCTCGATGTCCTCTGTCAACGAATAGCCTTACTTTACAAAAATGAGAAAACGTAGTTTTAAGTGATTTGGGACTAGGTAAAATTTGCATAAGAACGGTGATTGGTTTGATTTTGCCCGGTTAAACAAAATAAAACGTGAAAAGCATTGTGTTGTATGAAAACAATACTGAAGTAGCTGTTATCAAAACGAACAGCGTTTTTAATGATATTAATTGATTTTTTCGACAAAAAATGAAGCGTCACAAATAGTAGACAACCTCTCTGCTTTGGTGTGTCTTGCACAGAAAGCGCACAGTTATTTTACGTTCCCGGCTGCAAATCACGGTAGCGAAAGCTCAGACGCTTTAAAAGCTGCACCAGCCAGCGGGTCGAAGAAATCAAACAATGAAGCACATAGCTGCACGGACAAGTTGCATGGTAAAACGGACGTCAAAATGCGAAAGGCTGTACATTTCATTGGAAAAAAGACTGATTTTAGGAGAAAATGTTAATTATATTTTCCACAAAACGTTGCGTCAACGTGCTTGATGGAACAAAGTTTTATGCACAGCATGAAAAAAACAATATTAAAACGTTCTGCTATCTTGCCAAAATTCCTACTGATTTTCGTTTCAAATGCTTGTCACTTTTTTGTAATTTTGTATTGATGTCCCTCTTTTCCCTCCTATCATTTATCTTTACAGTTGCTCACTCCACCGCTTGTACATAGGCATGCTTTTTCTCCACTCTTTTGTTACTTTTTTTTCTTATTTTGCGTGAAAGGCTCCTCACGTCTTTATCCACTTGACATCAATAGCTCGTACGGTCCGGTGAGAAGCGCTTGACATTAATCAGGATGAACTTTTTTCGATTCAGCACATTATATTTACCGATAAATAAAGCTTTTGTTTCACGCATAGCAAACAAAACCAAACAAGCAACAGAACAAACAGTGAAACTCGGGGAAACCAACAAAATCATTCAAAACAGCGCCGGCAATGACGTTCCGCACATATTTCTGCTCTTCTTGAAATTGAAAACCCCGGTTATAGACAATAAGAACTCACACAATCTAAAATGCTGAAGCAAACGCCAAACCACATGATGCAATGTACAGGTTGCGATCAGTTAACAAGAGCGACAGTGTTGTCAAAGTTTCATTGATACCTGCTTAGGCTTACATGGTAAATGCCAGTTCAAGTGGCAAATGGAATTGGCATCAAGTTCTTTTGGTTGTTTTCTGTTTGTAATAGAGCAAATGAATAAAGCCGATAAGCCATTATGCTTTTTGTCACTTAAAGACATAATTATGTATGTAAATGCATTATTTGTTATATAATACAAATTGTTTGTTGTTGCAATGTTAATAGTTAGCTACATGCATATGCTGGCGAGGATAATGAAAGCAGTCTATGTTTCGCTAAAAACTGCCTGTCGGTGCCAGTGGCATACAAAGCCCAATATTTTTTTGGGGAGCAAACACTTTGACTTAGCGACCAACACTCTTTTCTTAGGGATGCCGCCTCTCGAAGCACAAAACGTCAAGATATGCTAGAAATTTGGGGAGCCACAGACCCCCTAACTAAGCAATATCGAAAGCAACAGTTTATAATAATACAGATATTTTCAAGGTATTGCCTCTTTACAGCAAATGGAAATCATGAGTAAAATGTTTCGGAATTGCTAACAATTAGTTCAAGAACTCTATGCATACTGTTGTTGCCAGGTTATAGAAAATTATAAGCGAAAGTACCAACCTTGTCTGAAAGCAAAACTGAAACAGCTTCACCAAATTGACAAGGACATCAACGCCCTTCGTAGACAAGGCGATAAAATTGTGAAGGCCGTACGTCTTCTGTATGACAAGGTCTTCATGGTTCTTAATTGGATTTTACAATAACAAAACAAAGAGTGGTAATGTTGACCCTTGGTCTGCTTCATAGGCGTAACCAGGGTGGGTAAAAGGGGCCATGCCCTCCAAATTTCTGACATATNTTGTTGTTTTGTGCTTCAAGATTCGGTGTCCCAAACCAAATACTGTTNCTCGCTTAAATTCAGAATATTTGCCCCAAAAATTTTTTTTGGGACGGCTCCGCTTCTGCTGTGGTGTCACTTTCATAGAAATCGTGATGGTGCGCTTTGTTTTCCTGGTTGCAGATCAACGCAAGGAAACATCAGAAACCCAAACCTCAAATGCAAATACTTGAATGGATTTCCAGCAAGTGCGATGAATGAAAGAAGGTATCGCAATAAGTGACGTCACATACACCACACGCAAAATACACGAGGCGTAACTTACTACGACACTAGCACTCTGCAAGTCATTTGAAAAAAAGATATTATGAAAAACATGGGCATTAGTTTGTACGAAATTTTCCGTCGGTAGTAACTGTGCAAATGCAAAGCTTAGCACAGCTTTTAAAAATGCTTAGTTAAAAACGTCTTTGAGATACTTTCTGCTGAAGTCAAAATTGCAAGTTTTGGAGCATAAAATTGGGATAGACTTAACAGCTTCATCAGCACTAATAAGCCTTCAAAAAACTACACATGTTTTATTTTGAGACGTTTCGGATTATTCTTAATCTATTTTCAGTCAAAAAATAAAGCAACACTTGGCAATTCTAGCAATTCAAAACCAAAGTCTCTGTGACGTAAGAAATAACAGTGTGACGCAAAAGACGCCAAAAGCAAAACCACGACCGCCAACCATGTCAAAATCGCTAAAAGTAAAAGCAGGACCAATAGCTATGCACAAAATGCTAAAACAAAACCTACGTAAGGTCGTAATCTACGAAAACAAGCCAAGACCAGCAGCAAGAGGCACAGAACACTGCAAGCGAAGGATGCAAAATTTTGACAAATAGGTCCTACAACCAGCACCTACGTCCAGGGCCCCAACAAGGGGGGCGGGGCGGTGGGGGTAATGCCCCGGGGTGGCACTTTTGGTGAAAAGAAGGAATAGCAATTGGTCTTTCACGAATGAACCTGAAGTTAGGTTTAGGTTTTGGGTTTTGGTTAAGGTTGGACCTACCATACGTCGCGGTTTATCCTGGTGTCCCGGCCCGGTTAGCAAAATGTCCCGGAATTTCACTTCAGTGAAATTTGCAAAATTAACTCCAGCTTGATGTTGCATTGTTATGAAATAATTCCGTCCTGAAAGGTTTGATTTTGCTTTAACCCATGACTTGGGGGGAAGCACTTTTCGACTCGCCCCGGGGCGGCACTTCCCCATGTCGGGGCCCTGCCTACGTCAACACCGACAACAATGCATGGAACATGTATCAACATAAGAACTGATCATCAGCCAAATATTTGACATAACAATCTACGTATTGAAGAAGTATAAAGGGGTGGAAAAATTGTCTACATTAATCTCGGGTTGCTATTCTTGTATCAGAATTGTTTCTTTAAGTAATAATTCACGACAGTTGAAAGCAGAAGCCAAGATTTCGGGATTTGTGAAGTCCATGTAATGACCTGGATATGTGTATAATGTTTGACTACATCGGTAGCTTGGTGCTTAGATTTCAAAGGATTGCGTTCTTCCAGGCGAAATTTCAAATTTCTTTGAGTTTGTCCAATATAAGAATGGCCGCACGAACATTTAAGTTCATATACCACATTGCATCGTTCCAGATGTGCTTGCTCGTCCTTGTACTTTTAAGTTATCGTTTATCCGTTCCAGCTATGTATTTTTCTACAGAGTCAACATTGCCATTTGAGATGTCAGGAATGTGCTTAAAATAACTCTTTGAAAAGAGTTTTACTTTAAAACTTCATATTAACCTCTTGTGGCTTAAGCAAGCCATCTTTGTAACTAGTCTCGTAAGCCAAATTGCTCTTCCCAAGATCCGGTGTTGCTTTGAACGTACCTGTCTGTGTGACGTCATCAGCAACGCTGCTGATGCTCATTGTTTTACTGGCAATAAACTCCCGGAGTTTGTACAAACCGTATGCAACGCATCGACTCAGAACAGTTGCGAAGACGGCACCGACAAACAATCCAGCAGTAAGACCTGGGTTGCCAGACCAGTCTGTCAGCTGATATGCGTTGGACGTCCCACCACTTCTGTGCAATATCAACAGATAATTTATATAAGCAAGGGCGTAAGTGAAGCTATGAACACTGTGCAGAAGCCTCTCCGGTATGTTGATTATGAATAGGTCGAGAATCATGATGAAGAAGTTTAAAGCGTGATTGTTGATTGACAAAGCGCTTTCCGTTGCAGGACTTTGTCGGAGTGCCCAGTAAAGAATGGTTACAACTAAAGCAATGTCGAAAGCAACAGTGTGCAATATCCAGTTGAGTACATGGAACCAACGCAAGGGTTGATCTGTAAAAATGCAAGAAATTTTCAAAATCTTGGTCATGTTCATGATGTACTTCGTAGCTGTGCAGTATTTTAGTTACTATAAAAATCATAAGAATCGGGCTTTGTAACTACGAAAAGAAACGATGCTTGATAGAAACATTTCTATTTTTCCATTCATTTTCATACCCGCTTTTCCTCTGGGGATGGGTCGCGGGGACACCAACCCTAGGAGGACTCGAAATACCTCACGCTTTTCAGCAGTGTCAGACAGAACTACTGACTCCACGCCAAGACGCGACCAAGGAAGGTCAAAGATATAATCACGGCGCCTGGTCAGGGCGTAACGAGAGGGGGGCAAAATTCCCCGGGCGCCGAATCACTATGGGGGCGCTGACTCACTGTGGGGGCACCGAAAAGTCCCAAAAATGTCACAAGTACATTCTTCAACACAGTAAATTTGCTTCCGAAAGAGCTCAGGTTCGAACTTGGGAGCGCCAGACATGCTTCTTGCTCCGGACGCCATCTAACCTCGTTACGCCCCTGCGCTGCGCCTGGTGCTTGGTTGACTTCTGGCCAGTTTTCCCGTGGGTGTAACCACGAAGACTTGCCTGGTCAACATTTCCTGCTATATTCTGGTCACATTTGCTAGAGACACTATATGCTAAAATTAAGTGGAGATGAAAAAGCGTTATTTTGAACTTACGAAAATTTTGAAAACAACAGGCACTTGATCGATTGGATTCTTTACTGGTCATTGCTGACATATAGCATAACAAATTCGTTTAAAAGAGATTTTGTATCAAAAGCAGGGGTCTCAAACACAAACTGCCCCAAGGGCCAAATGAGGACTTATAAAGTAACACATTGGCGGCATTATGACTACCGAGGGTTGCGTTATGACGCTGACGCAACAATGGGGGTACGGGAACCTTCGTAGAAACAGTTTTTACATCTTATTTTCTACGATAGGTATTGTGAGTTATAAGGGAGTCATCTCTAGCGTTCTGTAGCTTCGTTTATAATGGAACTTGTTGACTCTCTGGCCCGGCACTTTTAAACGCCAGTGAATAAACTAAACAAGTTAAGATTTGAAAATTCCTAAAATGCATCGCGGTCCGCACAAAATGCCCTCGCGGGCCAAATGTGGCCCTCGGACCGAGTGTTTGAGACCCCTGATCTAAACCAAGCACAAGTCTGCCAACTTGCCAGTTAAAGTTTCAAAAATTCCGATAGGAGATTAGCAAATGTTTGACAAAATAGGCAACGATGAAACGATTTCAAAAATGATTTTACCACGACAATAACTTTTGTACAGTTCTTGACATTTAGAATCACGTGCCTAGGGCTCATCGTGTGGCGTTCACCAGATAAGACTTTTATTCGCAGGAACTACACACCTGCTTAACGCAACATATTAAGAGATGTGAAAAAAGTCTTTGAAGAGTTGGAAGATTAGTTATGCTTTATTAAAATATTTCATCCGAATGTCACCGATACAGGTAATCTATTTAAACCGTATTGTAATCCAGAGATGTAAGTCGTGCCGGTTTTTTCGGGTAGGGTTTCGGGCTGGGTTTGTCGAAATATTTCGGGCCTGCATGTAACTTTTTTCGCAGTGACGGCTACTGTTGTCGCCAGTTACTGTTGAAGCAATCGAGCTGATCAAATCTTCATTAAAAATGATTAAATGTGAATTATTTAGTCATGATTAGTTTGTTACGCAACCAATAACCCGCAGTTGCGCATCTCTTGACTCACTCGGTAAATTTGGCTTTCGGACCTAAATCGGACTTCAAAAATATATGTCGGGCTCGGCCGGATTCGGGCTTCACAATGTGACCCGTTTACACAACACAGTTGTAAGCATTCTTAGCACTGGTATTGCACTGAGTTGGTACCTTGACTGCATTTTACGACAGCACTAAGCATGGTCAGCCATGGCATAGATTTTCAATTCAATTTCACTCGTCACAACCAATGCACTCAGAAATATATTCTTTGTTGCACTGATTTTTCTGGTTTTTGCATGAAAAGCAATTAAGATCATGTTTTTGCATAAAACAGTACTGCTTTTCAAGAATCTTGTTCCATCAGTTTTCGTGTCTTCGATTCCAAGTAACAAAAATACATTTCGTGCCTTCAATTCCAAGTAATGCAGATATTTGTGTTGTTTGTCAATGCTTGCAACTAACCTTTCCTTTGACAGGTGCGTTTTGCCAGTTTCACGCAAACAAGATAATCTTGCGGTTATGAACGAAATCATTTTGCAGTCACATTCCTCCGGGTATTTATTGGATCTGACCAAATACTTAATACTTAAAACAAAAATCGTGATAAATTTCACAAAATTTTCACGAAACTTCAGCCGCTTTGAACAGCGAATGGACGCGTTGACTTAAGTTATTCGATCTGCATTAATTTCAGTCAAATTTCACGAAAAGTATCATTCAATTCTAACAAAAAACGTTCATATGAAAAGTAAGGATCCAGTTACCTGAAGGAGCACAACGTGCGTTTTTGTGTGCTGTACTCCGGTTAACGGACGAAGTACTTCTTTGGTTTCTTGTCGAAGAGTTCCAAGAGCCTATGCCGTAAATGCATACACCGGATGACACCAGGAAGTACAGCAGTATTGCCCAAGCACCCCAGTTTGACAGAAAAAACGTATGTGAAGGGTTGTCCGTAAGAACTAGGGCCGCGATGATCCATCCCAACCAGTAAAGTGCGATGAAACATTTGCAAGCAGAAAAGATCCAAACATTGTTTCCCCACTGCAAACACCAACAAAAAGCTGACCATTCATCGACACAGAGAGATGGCCGCACGAGAGGGGGGTGCAACCGGTGCTCCGCACCGGGCCCATAAGAGTCCAGGGGAACCATGAACCTCAAACGCAACATGGAAATGGGCAGTTATGCATAAAGTTTTCGTTGTTGTAGTTTTATTCATGGTCTTGCGCAAATTAATTGACTAAAGTTGTTGTTTCTGCCGTTATACCACGTATCGCCATTTCTTTTGGTGTGCGTTTGGGAATATCTTAATTGCTCTTGTTTTATTGTTAGCCCAATGCACTAAGCTACGGATGTGCAACTCATGGCCCGACAGGTCCGGATTTTAAAAGATATTGCCGATCTTCCGTGGGTGGCCAGGGAATTGTCTACCTCGCAGAGCTTGACACATGCAGCTGGGGCCCGTGGACCAATTTGGTTAGTATTTGACCCGGCAGGGTTGCATGGTTGCACCAGGGGTGGATCCAGCCAGTAAGTCTAGGGGGAGCAATTTCAGTAATATTTGGCATTCAAGTCTCATTACGGGTTCACTACT
>JGI24159J19872_10009752_pt1 | contig 12587 bp, 7 predicted proteins | sample Ectturendosymbi4_FD_19872 | JGI IMG/M metagenome (IMG submission 19872)
TGTTGATCATACTGTTTTTTATGACATTTGGTCACTCAAAGTTAGTAAGACAATAGAAATGTAATTAATAACTGGGTCTCCTATCGCCCCCAACCGCCCATTTTTGCTTCACTGCCCCCCTAGAGTTTCTCACCGTCCCCAAGGGGGCGGCACCGCCCACTTTGGGAATCACTGGTCTATAGCCTTATGCTAAGTATTGGCAAGCTAACCTGCATTAAATATGCGCTTACGAATGCGGCCTGGACCTGCCACTGTTGAAGAAATGGCCGGTATGTTTACAAAATGCATCTGGGAACCAGAACCGTCGCCAGAAAGTCGTCAATATGGGGGCTTTATATTCAAATTTGACAAAAATTCCACTAATATAAAGTGTTTCATATTTTAATTTGGGGAGGCTTGGAGCTTTGTTTGTGGGTCTAAGCCCACCAAAGCGCCCCGTGGCGACGGGGCTGCTGGCAAACTTATCCGAGATTTGTAAATGAAATTCGAGACCGAGCCTTGAACGTTCGCGACCGAGACCTGAACATTCAAGACTGAGGCCAGAAATATTTTCATAAATTTATCAAAAAAGGTCATCCGCTTTTTCAAACCTGAATTACGTCGAATTTCATTCATTTCTGCAACATTTCTTACCAAAGCAATTACCACTTTCAACCAGATGCAATTGAGACTACTGGTGTTTATTGCACGTGCACTGCCTCTTTTTTGAGTGGTCTCGCAAAAAAACTTGCTGGTATGTCTGGTGACGCCAGGGAGCGACAGTGCCTCCAACAGCGCCTGGCCGTGGTCAGGGGAAACGCTGCCAGCATATTGGCCTGTATGCAAATTTGATCTGATTTTAGCTGTTTTTTTAGTTGTTCTTGGTGTTGTAACACTGAGTAGTTTTGGAGTAAAGTCAAAAGGTTCATACACAGCTTCAGAAGTACTCTGGACTTTGATTCAAGAAAAGTTGGATCCGCAAACCGTACACAATTGATATTTCTGGAGGCGACACACCTGTCATGCCCAGGATGAGTTTGCGGAATTATTTAACGACAAAAGTTTGCAACCGGAATTTTCAAAACAGAGTTTATGTCATTTTTGGATAAGAAAAAGAAATAAATAATCTGTGTAAAAATCAAGTGCTTCTGTCACATTAATTGTGCTTGATAGCTTCTATAAACTGAATTGTGCATAGTTACTTTCGTGGATTGTGTGTAGCCGATTTGTATGATTTTGTCATAGACAGAAATGCCTCTTGTGATTTGTATGCACGTAGCATTAACATCTAGGCTATCCATCATGGGGTCGCATGAAAAAGCTGTACTGAAATGGGGCCGCAGAACAAAGAAGTTTGAGAAGTCCTGGACTAGATGACCTCATGGGTCTTCCACCAATCCTTTGTGACAAAGGAACCAGTAAATGTTGTTGCTTGTGTAGAACTTCCCTCATAAACATGCTATAGCATCTGCATTATAAACTACGCAATAGGCTACTGTATGATCTATGAACTGTGTGAACCAGTAGCGTAGCCAGCCCAAAAAATTGCAAGTGGCCAAAATGCTTGATTTTAGGCAGATGAAACTATTTTACTTGGGATACCTCCTCTCAAAGCACAAAATGACTATATATTCCAAAAATTTGGGGGACATGGCCGCTAGGCCCCCCTTGGCTACGCCTATGGTGTGAACCATTATATCGTCGCAAAAACTAATACTACAAGGGTTGAAACCAGTGCAATTGCCAATTGAACAACAAGGGTGGAAATTACCTTTACACCGAGGTGTCAGCAGACACATGGAAATCGGCCAGTGGGCAGTACTGACGAGATAGAGTGGCAACGAGGAACATCGCATTAAAACTATCAAATTTAAGATTATCAAAATAAGCACAGGTTGAACAGAACAACCATTTCATTGGCCTAGAAAAGGTAATCACATCCGCGCAACACGCAACAATTGTGAACACTAGACAAACTACGGTGCTTTAAACAGACCTTTTGGCACTCCCCCATGTCATTGACTCCCCGATGTCTGGCCTGGATTCACCACTGGTTGCAGGTAATACACAAACACTACCTTAATCGACAATGGTTATAGAAGTGGCTCAATCTAAGCAAAAAAATCCTGCTCAGTTTCGACCAACTTATCTTTACAAGTTGTTCATGCAACTTTATTGAAGTTTTGACGAGAAATTGCAGAAAAGTTGTGCATGGCGTGGCAGAACACAAAAACGTCCAAGCAAAGAAGTACAATGAAATGTGTAACAACTTTGCGTTCTGGTTGATAATAATTTCATCGATTGTTCTTGCGAGTAATTTTTTGTGCGAATAAAACAGTTCACGCTTTGTGAACAGCAACAATTGGGGGCTGAAATAGTTCGACCGAGTTTTGGTGGAACTAGCTTTTGCGTAATGTAGGTTGAATTAAACCATTTTTGCATAAGGTTTGTTATTGAAAGAAAAAAAGCGACGCAAAACCCTAAGGTTCTCGTGGAAAATCTGAAATATCAAAAATTTGTTTCATAGGTGCGTTTGAACGTTAAGAGTCAGAAAAACGTTAATATATGCTTCGAAGCAGGCACTTTGATCAGTGCGAAAAGACTACCAACTCATATTTTGCAAATAATGAAAAATAGAAAATTTATGCAAAACTTACGCAGACTCTCTTCAAACACTCCTTATTTTCGTGCAAGCCATGCATTTTTTTCATGTGCAATATTAGTCTGAAGTGACCTGCGTTATGAAACCGATCACTGCGACTTTTGAATAACAAGCTTGTTATTTCTTTGCAATGCCAAACATGATTAAAGTAATTATCGATCATGACTTCTTCACGATATTCCGAAATCCGCACCACAAAATCCGGCTGTTTTTTGCGTTAAACACGAGGTTGATATGATAGCCTACATGCATGGGCGTCCGCAGGGGGGGACAAAACTGGCATTTGCCCCCCCCCTGGAAAATGGGACTAAGAACCAAAAATTTCTAGAAAACTTTGCCCGTATGACATTGATACTGCACAAGAGCCAGGTTCACTGTTCTGGTTTTATGCAGTGATGAGCTTCAGTTCAATCATGTCCGCTCTTTTTCCTACAGAGGCAGGTTACGAAACTGGCAAGCGGATTGTTTTATGGTTGGTCTTTATTGCGTAACAATAACATGGCAACAAATGTTCAAAGGTTCGCTTAACCAAATGGTAGAAAGTGTTTTGCCGCTTGTTACTGTTGAACGCCGACATCTTGCCAGGTAGGCTAATGCAGCGAGGCGGTGACTGCTGACAGCGGAAACGCACGTAGTTTTGTACTGCGTGAAAAGGCATAGGTGAATCTCCAGCAAGGTTTCCACAAGTTTGAAAACTTCGTTGTTAGTGTGATACTGTATGAACAATATGCCTGAACTGAGTGAGTAGCTTAATCAATCTACTCTTACGCAGGCTTCTTTTCACCAGTGGCGTAACTATAGAGGTTTGAGACAGGGGGGAGAATTGACTGAAAAGGTCCCACTTGCCACCAGCCAACACTTAGAAAAAAACTTGAGNAATGACGGTAAATCCGGACGTGGATGGTTATACTAAAACCCTATATCACCNGAAAATACTCAGAAAAACGATAAAAAAACAACCTACTGAAAACCAAAAAAATTTAAAACCGAAATATAAGCTAAGTCTAAGTGGGGGCCCAATTTTTACCTTTAGGGGGACGAATGGGAGATTCGCCCCTCTGGCCATAGCCCTAGCCAAGGGGGGCATTAACCCCAAAAAATTTCTAGCATATCTTGTCATTTTGTGCGTTGAGAGGCGGTGTCCCAAACAAAATAGTGTTGCTCGCTTAAAGTCAAAAACTTTGTCCCCCNAAAAANATTTTGGCTGGCTACGCCACTGCCNCTGGCCCCCCGTCACTTACGCCACTNCTTTTCACACAGTATAAAACTACGTGGCTAGTTAGAACATACGTCTATGCAGGCTTGTGGAAATACGTCTTAATCGTTAATGTTTATTTCTGACTTCTGAGTGAGTGCTGATTGTCAAGCTAATATTTGCTGTGGCGATTTTTAATAATTCATTACTAAATTTTTTACAGTCTGCATGGTATTCTGACTTTAGTAAGTTGTCCAATAGTCGTGTCAACATAGTCTACTTTAGTCCTACACAACATACGGCCCGCGAGAGCTTTCGCAACAGCCCGACGTCGGTATACAATTAATTGTTGTTCCAGAATTTCTTTCAAACTACAACAAAACGAAATAAGATTTTGCGGCCCGCAGCAAATTTTTGGTCAATTGGCCCTTCGAGCTTTCCGAGTTGTTCAGGCCTGGTCTACTTGTTCGACTTATGTGTGATGAGCGTTCCCTGTAAAAAAATAAGCAAAGACAAGCAAGGTTTTATTAAAAGGGTGATTGATCGCTTTGGAGGAGATCCAATCAATCACCCTTTTAATAAAACCTTGCTTGTCTTTGCTTATTTTTTTGCAGCTCTTGTTGTTAAGTGACGCTGATAAGTCTTCTTAGGTAAAATAAAGTCATAATTTTTGGTTTCGTTAAAGACTATGGCGACACTTCTATGAAAAGAAGTAGCCTACCCTGCTTTGAAAATCTGCAGATGGCCTATTGTGAAAATTTCCGTAATATTACTGGCTGTGGCTGCCAACGAAGCGCATTTTTTGTGACTGTTGTCGTAACATGGCGCACTTTCTTTGTGATGTAGTCGTGTAGAAAGAGTAAAGCGTTTCGTGANCGGCCATTTGCATTACATCGTCAGCAACCTGACAAGGATTAGCAAATGTTGACGTTGCCCCCCTTGGAAAATTTTCTGCGGACGCCCATNCCTACATGTGTCGCATCTTGGAGATCTACATCACCGATTACACTACATACTCTGATGCGGTAGGTAGAAATACTCCATTGTCAAATGTTTTCGAAAAGACTGCGAGTAATTTTACAAGACGGCAAGGAAAATCGTTTATTTGCTGTATCGGCTTTGTATATGACCTGACTGGGCGAACCATCGCTCACGGAAAGCAGATTTGGCTCAGAAGTGTTTCAAGAGTTCCGATCAGCCACAAGAACACAATCCCGTGCAGTGCATCTTCATCGCTACTTGCTCTTGGTATCCACTTGCGTTGCAGTACTTGCATCCGCGAAAAGAACAGGCCAACTTGCCACAGATTCTCCGACGTCAAGATTTGGGTCTCCGCGAACCACGCCCGTCCGCACGGGAGCAGCCTTGTCACTTTGCAATAAACCCTTGTTCGATCATGAAATCGTACAGCTTGCGGGTTTTGTTCACGTCAATCTTGACCAGTGCGCGCGCGCTTACTAGGGTTACCGACCTGTTCTTCTGGTATTCGTTAATGAGGATGTGCTTGTGGCTGAGATATGCTTCGGGAACGAAACGCGCTTTGGCGCAAAACTGAAATAACAAACGACATGACGGGAGTTAAAAAGCTGTCAACGCGGTGAAGATACTGTCACAGCGAGGCTCAAGTTAATGTGTCATACTTAAGCAGAGTTCACNGCACTTGTCCCCCCAGCTAGCAGCCCTGGCTTCGTGACACCAATAAAGTTTGTGGCCTTCAGATACACCTTCGAAGTGCAAAATCAGTCATCGTCGTTTGTGCATCGCAGTTGCTAAAAATAGTCCGCTAATGACTACCAGAGTATCACTGCGAGTATCAAAGAACATTATAAGGTGTCTTTCATTTGTTTAAAAAAATGTTTAAAAATTTCGAGTCGAACTAGCATTGGCACGACGCAAGTGACCTGTTGGTGCCAATGTGTACACCCGCTCTGTACTACAAAGCAACCAGGACGGACAATCAACAGCAGCAGAAAATGCCCGGTGCACCTCCTCGAAGCACTATTTCTCTACCCTATTAGGTGGCACCGGGTCAGACGGAACGACAAAGGAGAGAAAAATTGAAACGAATCGGCGGCAAATATATCCGCAAGCAGCCATCATTTGCTCCACTAAACAAGGTTTTACCTCTTTCTCAGTGCTCGTTAGTTTCTCCAAACCGGGTAACCCAGTGATGTCGAGGGGTCGGACGGCTTTGCGCACAGCTGGAATAATGCAAGATGGCGCCGATGCGTCTACGGTTCCCGTCTCAATAGCCGCCTATTCCAACACAAGATGCTAGCAGTAAAAATCGAAACCTTTCACATGTTGCAGAAGTCGTAACTTTTTACGTAGGTTTATACTGCACTTCCACAAAAATCACGTGTGTTAAAGAAATGTTTGTCTTAAGGCACAAAGTGCAGAGCAGTGGTTCTTAACCGGAGGGGGACGCGAGCCTTATGCGCTCTGCAACACGGAAAGTTTGATAAAGAAATTAACTAATAAATACATTTGCTTATGCAACTTGTTCATTGTCAGGGGGACTGGACACAAAGGACAATTACTCAAAGGTGGCGTGGCAGAAAAAAGGTTAGAGAAACACTGGTCACTGGTCTAGAAACTCCGGCAAACCAATCTTGCTCCACGTGGGAGTACTAGAAACTCCGATTGAGAAAAGCTGGTCAAAAAGTGTTGATTGGGGAAAAAAACGTTTTGTCTTCAGGTAAATTATATTTTGCATCAATTCAGCAGTTTCCCGAAAACCCGACATAATTCTGACAACCTTGTAGCATATTTACGTCAAAGAAACCGGGCATTGATTGGAGCGACTTGATTTTACGCCATTACACACGTATTTATTTCAACTGTGCTTTCTTGGTAACAGATTATATAACGTGAGGTTGGCCTCAGACAGTTTACGAAGTTAAAAAAATACCTCGTTGACTGGTAATCTCCAAACGTTCACAAATATTTGGATCTTAAGATAATATTAAAACTGCCGTGGTAGTTTCCCTTATTGTGCGTAATATAAAACAAAAATTAAATGTGAAAAACTGGAATGCTAGCTATAGCAGAGAACCGAAGTCTGATTTCTGTGGTGGAACTAGCTAATAAATTTTTTGGGACCAAGCATCGGGTTTTTTAAGACTACCGTAATCGCTTCGGGAACCCAGTGCAATTGATAAAATATGCAAGTTCTTTCCTTAATCAATCAGGTTTGGGAAGGGCGATATCAAAAGTCTTTCTACAACCAGCTGAAAACATTAACCATTGAAGTGTGTGTTCGCAACGTCTTGATAAGGATTTCGCCACAGAAAACCAACCACGAACGTAGGCGTTCGGAACAAGAAAATCGCCCCCTGTGGTGGTGAAATTTGTTAGAATCAGGCGAATTATGGCAGTGTTGGTTACTTTTCATGGCGCACAGAGTGTTTTTGGTAGCGCTGGTAGTGACAGTTGATTGTGCAATGAACGGGTGTGTTGGGCAAGCATGGAGACGATGCACTCGAGCCATTTGGTTTGCAGAAAAATGGAAGAGCTGTGTTTGCTCATTACCTCATTTTAGACAAAGATTGCACTACGACGGGTGTCAGAAATCAAAACGAACAGTTGCCTAATCTCCCCCCACCTCTAAAGCGCCTTTTTCTTAAGACAGCGATCAAAAGGATTGATTTGCTTGAGAAGAAATACAACCACTGACATTATCAATCCCGTCAATCCCGTAATTCAAACGAGAAATATTTCAGGGAATGACAAACAAAGGATCAAACCGTACACACCTGTCGCTGTAACCACTGGGCTAGAGCAGAGGAATCGTGAAGATATGGCAATATTTCCGACATGTAGTTCGTTTGTCGTTTCGTTTCTTCGCGCTTCGCTTGGAGTTTTTCGAAAACTTTTGCGACTGGTAAGAAAAAACGTTTTTGGCACAATTGCAGCAAAGAACAGCTTGCAACAGTTTTCTCTATGGTTCGAAACACATGTCAATGCCTTTCTTCATAAACAAACGAAAGCAGACTAGGGCTATTTCAAACCCAATCTCAATGAACGACGTATCACGACTCTATAATTCCCCAATAATTCGGCCATCAACTTTAAACTATGATAGAAAATTGTGAAATTGTCGCAAGAGTGCTCGATGAGACAACCCGGTTGACAGCTTTTTTTCGGTGTCCTCACGTTTTGACTAATTTGCATGCAATTGTCCAATGTTTGCGCCAATAAAATCAACTAACTCCCCATACTGAATGAGCATAAGCACGTTCTCTATTATCGCTGCCAGCAGGCAGAGGTTTGGACGAGGCTTTAAATTACTGAACCTCATGAAAATTTTTGGCTTCAACGCGAGACCTGAAAACTANAAGCCGGGTTGCACNTGAAACAAAATAACCATGAAGTAAGAACGGGTCTTGCTTGGTTCGCGGAGGGAGGTNTGACTGCGCGCCAACTTCATCTCTGCTGGAAATTCACAGAGCGCTTTAGAACTCTAAAACGCATTCATGCAGAGCGATGCTACGATGAATAAATAAGCATTATGCGCTTGTTCGCACCGAATTGCTGCTCAGACAATTGGCGAACAGACTTCGTTCACGTTGGCGAGTTAGCTGTGCCGTTTAAATCGACACCATAACCAGATACATGAAGTTAGGCCGATGTGCAATGCTGACGCTTTGACAGAACTCTACTTGCTCTCACCTCGAAAGGAAGTGATGCCGTTCGCGCGGTACGCTTTCAATCGCGAAATTTTCCGCTTGAGGTCGTACTCCAACCACAATCCTTGCACCAGTTTATCGTGCGCGATCGGATGAGTTTGGAGCTGCATGATTGGACGCAAGTTTTCCTCCACCAGTTGAATCTCCCGCGGAAGTTTGCGTAAATGACGCACTGGAAAGGTTGCAAGAAAAAAAAAAATCAGTTTTGCTGGCCTTTCTTCGAATTTCGAGGTAACTAGTTTTACTATCTTGCTACAAAACAGGGTTGATTTTTGAACCTAAAATAGTTGGTTATTTAGATTATTTTCGTAAATGTGAGCCACGTGACGTTTACTGATTCCGTTAGTTCCACGTCGGTGTAATCTGTTCGTTCTTCGTTGTGGAAGACTTGTCCGCGTGAGTTGTATTTCGTTGCGTGTGGGTGTGAAGGCACGAGACAATAAATGTAAAGATTTATCATACAGGCAAGTTAAATTTTACATTAATCAACGAATTTTTTCATAAAACCCAGATACTTCTTAATTGAATCAAAAAATGTTACCCTGCAACATACAGTACGCTAGGTTCACAGAAAAGTAGATCAACCTTTATTTGCATTAAAACAATCTTGGTTTTGTTTTTGTAAAGTCATGGCAACTTAAAATCTAAGATAACCAAACAAATTATTAGCAACTGAAATGAAAACTATCCCATAAAACCATAACTCCCAATCAAGCCTGAAATGTCACTTAAAACGCTTGGGTGCACGTATATATCTTCAATTTTCCAATTAAAAATGACAAATTATTACTAACAAGATAACAAAATTTGACCAACCACCGACCGCGAAAACGAATTCATTTCATGTACAAAATGCTGTAATGTATAATTGTTGGAAAAAATTATATGTAGTTCGTAAATGTGAGGAAGAATCATTGTCACAACTTCAAGGTAACAGTGTGGGAAATGTTTCACCACAGATAACCGCCTTTTATTTAAGCAGCCCGTATCTCTCATTTTTGTTGCATTAGGTTTTGAAAATGTAACAAAAATAATTTTTGTTGACTTTAATTTTAATCCACTTTGGATTTAAAACTCGTGCATTGCCATTAATCCATAAATTCAATACCACTTATTGCTAGCCTTGTTTACCGTTTTGCTTGTGACAAGAAGTCATACCGCCAAAAAATTCGCTGTCTACACAAAAACACAGCCATGCGGCTATAGAGCATGGTAAAGGTTGCTGCGACTTACGTGTGTGGTTAGAGACATTGATGAGACCGAATTTGCGAATAATTTGCTTTCGTCTGGCCCGTTCAACCAATCTAAAACAAGAAGTTAGCACTACTCAACATAATAAAAACCGAAAGCGGGCTGCCATGGAGATTCATATGCACTGGCTGACACATTGTCAAGCTAAAAAAAATCGATAAAAGACTTATTTTCATAAATTGAAGTGATAACTTAAAAAGTGTTCGGATTTCGAGAATGCAGACAAAAACTAATCCCAATATTACTGGCTTATTTTAACTCCTTGAATAACCGAAAGTCTCAGTACTTCAAAATGCAACAATTTTTAGGCAACTGAGATCAAAAGGTTTGAAACACAATGGGCAAAGCCAAAGTTCAGTGGTGATGCATGCAAGATAAGTGTGGAGACACAAAGAAAACATGGAGGGCAAAAAAATCAAATACAAAATTACAGTATAGGACCAGATGACTTTTATGATCAGCAGCCAAGGACAAATAAAACGAGAACGCAGACCAAACCTCGACTGGTAGATCTTGATAACAGCCAGTTTTAAAGCTTTAAACATAGGTTTGTCGTCTGGAGTAAAATAGACATCACTGACATCCCACTCCGCATAATTATCATATTCTTCAATAAAATCACCTCTTGCTGCGAGATACCTGCAACAAGACATGGTTTATGAGCCCCTCGAAAAGTGAAAACATCCAATTCAATGGTACCAATCTTAAACATCTGGTATCCTTCAACTCGTGTCTTTGGTCCTGGGTTTCTTTTTTCGCTCAGATATTTCGGTCATTTGCCTCATAATAAGTATTAAAACTTGCCGCAACAATATTGACTTCATTCATTTCGGTCATCTAAAAAAAATCGGTCTATGACAGCAAAATAACCGAAAAAATAAACTCAGCTTTGGTCATTGTTGTGTATGAGACGGGAAACAACAGCGCGTTATACTTAGTAGCAGCAGNAGAAGTGGTATGTCGAACCAGGCGTACGCGCGTTACTTCTTNACTGCGGTTGAATACGCAAATCAACTGTACTAGCAAATCACACTAGGTTTTCTAATACTGTACTTCAAACAGAAAACATGCTGAAAGAAAAGATCTACAAAAAGAAAAAAAATCAGCGAAATGTAGCAACGCACAAACCTTTACCAAAGTGCATGACCAGTGAAGTAACGACAAGTNACCCTNAGCAAGCACAACTTGTTGTTAGACAATCATTGCNACGCACCCTGCCATATGCTGAGCTCTGTGGGAATCAGGCAGCGGCCTGCATGGGTCCTCGCAAGCTTTGAACGGTATTGGTGGGTATTCTGGGCCAACAGGAGGGTTGGGCATGTCTGCAAAGCACCACTAGGAAATAATAAAAGGCGTAACCAGTAATCGAAACTTCACGTTTGTCGAACATCAGGTAGCAGCCCAAGCTAAGCACCAGAACTCTCGTAAACTTGTGCTTGAAAAATGCCATGAAGTGCAGACGCAGAATGCGATTTTTTTGGATATGAATATAAAGCACAAGCGCAGTTCAATTGAAATGCAGCAATAAAGCAGCGTTAAAGAAAACCACAACATGCCGCGACACACTCCACTCTGACGTTCAAAATGTGTAAATATCAAGAGGCAATAAAATCAGCGTCAAATTCTTGTTAAACACGAATCACTTTTCGAATACATGTTTTAGTCGCCGTTAACGCAGATAGAATGTCGACAACGAAACAAATCTTTGAACATCTAATTGCCGCGGATACTCAGTAGCAGGCTGGCAGGAGGAAGATGATACAAATGCCAACGGCGGCTGCATCTACTTCTGCCCTGACTAGCTATCAACGAAAATGATGATTGAGCCAAATATTGATCTTATACATTACAAGCCCAGCGTGCAGCATGTCTTGAGATTTTCTTTCTGTATACCAGCTTGAGATCTTTGTGTATACCAGCTATGCCCAACTGAAATTGCTTACTGAGCCAAAAAATACGTTGCTGTCTTTACCAAGGCCGCACACTGAACGACTGGCTTTGACCTTAGCAAACTAAATTTAGTTCAAGCTAATGTACTGAAAGCAGTTGAATCCTAACTACAATGGTAACGACTCTTTGGTACCTTTAACCACTCCGTAAGTGTGATTTCATAGGCATGTTTAGTGCCAATGAAGGACAGGTTATCAGTTAGTATGCTGCTATTACTACAGCGAAAACCTAAATTGGGCTGCACAAAACCTTCAACTGGGCAGCATGCGGTCCGCGGGTTGGACATAGCTGGTGCATACCATGGGTAAAATAACCAGCAAATCTTAACTGCATATTATAGCATGGCACGCGATAGCAAGTTTTGACCTGGAAAAGGGTATTTTGCATTGACAACATAGCATTTCATGTAGTGACGTTCACATTCCTGTTTCGACTTGGTTTCAACTTGAGCTGCAACAGCAGTCCAGTTCCCAGGGCCACAGTCGGACAAAGCTTCTAAAAGTTTCACTTCTTCATTGGCAGTCCACCCATGCTCCATGATGGGAAAATCATTTGTCTGAAAACACAACAGCGCATGAATTCAACAGTTTCATCCATCTATTACCACACAGAGTGGCAGCATTTAAATGACATCATGTAAAGCAGGGGCACCAAATTTTGTTGTCCGAGGGCCACATAAGCTATTACACAGTAGTTTGAGGGTCGGATTTCTTATGTAATGTGATTGTTTTGGGAAAGGCTGCATTCCACCAAATCACAAATTGTTTCATTAATACAGGGTGACTCAAAAAGATGCGTACCCATATTTTGTTCGATAAAAAACCCATTTTTTAACGAATGTCTTTTCTGTTGCAGGACGTGA
>JGI24159J19872_10009753_pt1 | contig 12586 bp, 7 predicted proteins | sample Ectturendosymbi4_FD_19872 | JGI IMG/M metagenome (IMG submission 19872)
TTTATTTCAAATGAACTACTCATTATTTGTCTGTCATGTTTTTCTGCTGATATTGGTGCCTAAATATTACCTGTACTACAATGTCTCTGGTCTGTACTGTCATGTTGGCCAAATGAATTGTATATTAGACTGAATTTGCAGTTCATTGTTATTTGCAATTTATTGTTATTTGGAATATCGAATATTCTTTTTTTTCTTTTGTTTCAACATTTGTTTATAGATAATAGCCACATACTACTGGTTATAGTATTTTACACAATTTTAGGGGCATTTTGACAAGATAACCTTCGGGTTTTTCGGTGTCCCTGCCCCACGTTTATTCTTTTGTTGATGTACCTGTGTAAGTATAATGTTTTATACTGTCGGCTAAAGCTGAATACAATACAATTAGCTGATTTTCTAGCATGATTTGAAAAACCGTTTGGTAGCTTTAGCAGGTAACAAATTCCTAACACAAATTTGCTTCATTAGCTTTTGGAGATGAAAAACCTTCTTTACAAAAAAATACCTTGTCTTTTTTGTGACGTTTTAAATTGGTCAGGCAGACATAACCAGCTGCCTTCAATCATTTGGAATTTTTCGAAGCTGCTTCATGCAGACAATTGCATCATAATAGCATGTGTGTAGATGGCTTACTGAAGCCCAAATGATTTGCTTCTGTGCTTAGTGAGCGATTTATGTTTAAAAATCCACATTGGTAGAATCTTCTTCATCCCACGACAAATTTGATATTTCAAGTGGTTCATTTACGACAGTAAGTAGTAATGTTTCCCTGGTCAACCAAAGCAATATTAACAAAAGTTTCGAGATTCAGAATTTAATAAACGTTGGCTGGGTGCCTATCCTGCTGATTCAAGAAAGGCCAATTGCAAAGTTTGCAATGATGCAATATCACAGCGAAACATTGTGAACTTAAAAGGCATGCTGGAAGAAAAAGCATTCATTTAAGTCTAAAGAACTCCTTGTGTGCTCCCAAATGCAAATAACACAAGTTTTGAGTTTCTGTACAAAGATCAGACAGCTGTAGGGCTGAAGCTATGCGGTCGGTCTATACATCGCTGAGCATTGCTCTTTAAACACAGGCAACCATTTAAAACACATTGTCAAAAACTGTCTGTCATACAAAAAAGAGGTAAGCTGTAGACGTTGATCAAAATTTTGGCGGAAAGAAAATCGTGGGTCGTAAAGTGTGGCGGCCAAGACCGACATTTTCTATTCTTGTCCATTGATAGTGAGCGCAAGACCAAAATTTGATATACGTGGTATGACTTTCACAAGTTTATTTTAAAAATCCACCTCAAAAATAGCAGTTTTTTGGCAGACTCACTATTTTTAGCAACTTTTAGCGGCAAGAAAATTAGTGGCAAGAATTTTAGCAGAGTTTCTCGTGACAATATTTAGGGGATGACCATCTGGCAACAACGGGCAGAAGACGTTCTTCCGCTTGTGAATGTTGAACGCCGGCATCTTGGCGGGTAATTTAGCGAGACGGTGACTGCTGATAGCGGAAAGGCACGACGTGTATGCTGTGTGAATAAATCATGGGTGAATCTGCAGCAATTCTTCCACAAGTTTGAAAAATTCATTGTTAATGTGAGATGAACGTGAATAATGTGCCTGAGAGAATGGCTAATCAACTACGCTTTATCGGGTTTCATTTCACACAGTATAAAACTTCGTGGCTTGTTAGAATACGTCTGTGCAGCCATGGATTTTGAAAATTTCAGCAAAAAAGGTTGTCTTCTTAGTTTCGAGTGGGGAAAAACAAATTTCAGCACTTTTGTCCCCCGCCTGGAAAAATTTGGGAAAAATCCCCTGGTAGCCCTCTGGAAAAAAATCATTCCGACGCTCATGTATGCAGCCTTGTGGGAATACGTTTAAGAGTTATTCTGAGTTAGCCCAGAGTTCAAAGAAACATTTTCTGTGTCGATTTCAGTATTCATGTGCTCAATATTAGTAAGCCTACATGGTACTCCAGCTTTAGTAAGTTGTCCGATAGTCGTGACAACATACCGGTCTACTTTTCGGGTTTATGTATGATGAGCGTACCCCGTGAAAAAATCAGCGAAGACAAACATGGTTTTATTGAGAGGGTGATTGATCGCTTTGGACCAGATCCTAGAACAGTGTTTCTTATCCTTTTCCCTGCCGGGCCTCGATTAGGCAATTGTTTTTTGTTTCCAGCCCCCCTGATTTTAAATAAGTAATTTGGACGGAAATCTTTTTTGTTCAAAAACTTTCCATGTGGTAGAACGCGTAAGAGCTGCGCCCCCCCTTGAAATTAACTGATGACCCCTGGGGAGGCGGGTTGCCCCAGTTAAGAACCACTGTCCTAGATGTTTGCAGCTCTTGTTCCTATTTGACGCTGACAAGTCTTGCTTGGTAAAGTAAAGTCATGATTTGTGGGTTCGTTAAAGACCATGGCAATATTTCAGTGTGAAAATAAGTATCCTGTGAAAATAAGTATTCTGCTTTGAAAATCTCCAGATAGCTTATTGTAAAAAATCATTGTAATTCACCTGGTTAAGGCTGCCAACGAAGCGCATTTTATGTGACTGTTGTCGTAACATGGACCATTTTTTGTGGTGCAGCCGTTTAGAAAGGGTAAAGCGTTTCGTGAACGTACATCTGCATTGCATCGTCAGCAACCTGAGAAATATTATCAAAATGTTGATGCTTCCCCCCTGGAAAAATTTCTTCGGACGCCCATGTTTTATACTGTGTGAAAAGAAGCATGAGTGAATCTGTAGCAATGTTTCCACAAGTTTGAAAAATCCGTTGTTAGTGTGAGCAGTGTGCCTGAGTATCAAACTGCTCGTATGCCGGCTTCTTTTCACGCAGTGTAAATCTACGTGGCTTGTTAGAATATGTCTATGCAGGCTTGTAGGAATACGTTTAATCGTTAAGGTTTATATTTGACTTCTGAATGAATACTGAGTGCAAACCTATATTTGCTCTGGCGAGTTTTCATAATTTATATTCTCAATCTTTAAAGGCTTGCGTGGTGGTCTAATTTTAGTAAGTTGTCCGTAGTCGTGTCAAAATCAGGCCCGTAGCTAAGTTTCAACATTTGGGGGGGTAAAATGTATTTTCAGGGGGAAAGATTTTTGTTTTTGTTATATGTTTTTTTCTGAGGACAACACAATTTTGGGAGCACAAACATATTTGGGGTAGATCTGCCCCCGAATGCACCCCGTGAGTAGGGGCCTGCTGGTCAACATACAGGTCTGCTTGTCCGGTTTGTGTATGATGAGCGTTCACCGTGAAAAATTAGCAAGGACAAGTAAGGTTTCACTGATCGCTTTGAACGAGATCCCAGACGTTTGCAGCTCTTGTTTCTAAGTGACGCTGACAAGTCTTGCTAGCAGAACCCGCAGCCAGGCAATTTCCCTCCCCACATGTTCAGTTGTTAGGCACAGCATCAAGCTGCAACAATTCCCCTCTCCGAAAACATCAGCTGGTTGCGGCTTGTGGCCTTGCTTGCTTGGTAAAATAAAGTCACAATTTGTGATTTCGTTGAAGACCATGTCAGCGCTTCTTTCTTTAAAAGATCATTGCAGTGCTTATTTGAAAAGAAATGCCCTGCGTTGAAAATTTGCAGATAGCCTACTGTGTAAAATATCGTAATATACCTGGTGTATTGCTGCTAACGAAGGGCATTTTTTGTGGTTGTTACCGCAAGGTGGAGCATCTTCTTTGTGGTTTAGAAAGGGTATTGCGCTTTGTGAATGTCCATTTGCATTGCATCGTCAGCAACCTGAAAATGATAAGCAAAATGCCGACGTTGCCCCCGTGGAAAAAATTCTGCAGACACCATGCTCGATGACGTCAAACAGTTAGTGAAATTATTTGGCTTTTGTGGAGATTAGATGCTTGAAAATTAATACGTGTTATTTTATATGTACCAAATCACTGGCGCTGCAACAGTTAAATTGTTTTTTTATTTGTAAGTAAACCGTATAATTGTATAGCGGGCCATGGGCGGGCCAGAGTGAACAAGAAAAAATGTTCTCGGTCCACGGGCCGTTAATGGGCTGGTATTTGCGGGCTATGGCCTGTCCTGACTCAAAAATCTTGAACCGTACCATCTCTATGATCCATATACGACATCTCAAATCCAGTTGAAAAAATATTTTTCGCGCGTAACGTGAAACAATTGTGTTCTTGGACTACTGCCGACGAGACAACTACCAGCAGGACAACTGCCTAAAAGAAACCATTTACAAGTACGCTTCACAGGAAGCCATTCTCCATTTGGCAGTTGTTAGTTGTATTGTAGGCCATTGCCAGTTGTCCGGTTGGCAGTTGTCCTGATACCAATTACTATAACTAGTGCAAGCTTTTAAGTCTGAAATCGAATTCCACAGAATACACGCTACAGCGATTGCTGGAAATACAATTGCTTCAGCTCTCTCGACATATCCTGTTGCTCAAGAACGCCGATGTGAGGTAGCATTGCGAAGTGGTGGAAAGTATTTTGGCGTTTCCCCAGGGTTCCAAGGACAGTTAGATCATCTGAAGACCATGACGCGACAATTTATCGAACGACAGTTTTTCGAAACGACAGTTTATCCAACGACGGTTTATCGAACCGGCAGTTCATCGAACGACAATTTATCGAACCGACAGCTTAACGAAAAGACAGTTTATTGAATTTTATTAAACTCAATACCAGCGTTTCAAATGCACAAATACAATGATTTTAGCGCATTTTATTTAAGATAACACCACCTTCGTTTTAAATGCACCACACATTGAATTCATCGAAGTTTATTAAACCCAATATAAGCGTGTTAAATACACACATACAATGATTTTATTGAATTTTTATTAAAACCCAATACCAGCCATTTAAATGCACACATACAACGGAACGAATTTTATGAATGGAACGAATTTTCCCATTGAAATGCTCAAGACGTTTTAAATGCACATTCTAATCTTATTCAAAAAATTTATTGCAAAAATTTAAGTCGTTGATTTCCAATTTCTGGAACTAATATTTTGCGCTCCATGAAACCATTAACTGCAAAGCTGCATCAACGCAGCGTTCTTATCTAATGCATTAAAGTCGGGGGTGTTAAAATCGTCTCAAAATTTTTGTGACTAATATCCTCTTGCCTAAAACGCACCAACACAGACTGATTTTAGCCATTCCTGAAGGATGCGGTCTTTTTGATACGGTAAGCGAGCGTTTTTGTTCTGTCGCAACGTCTGCCCCTCGCAATATCCCCTCTAATGTGCGCAAATGCAAAGTACCACCAGACCATTTGCGCAGTGAAATCTCATTCTCGCGCACTTGAAACATTCCAAAGTTACTATTGCAAATATATTGCATAGCTAGCCCTTGTAACGCTTCACTGTTTGTGTGTCCACATGGTTACGTAATTGTCTGCGCACTAAAACAAACATTTACTCAGTGTAAATTTTCCTTAGAGGGAACACTGGTCCTACGTGTTGCACCCAAATACCAGAGTTTATAAAAATACTTGATGGTGCTGGCTTAAGTCCGTGACTGTGAGAATCCTACCATCACACAAATAACTACTGTTAAGCTCCCAAAGATTTACAAATTACTGCTGCTACTTCTTACTCCGATTTTACGAAACTTCTTCGATGGCAACTAGTGCCCGGAAAAAGGCTAAACACATACCTTTAATGCCCGTTCCTGCCACTATAGTGGCCGATAAACCTTTGATCAGCCATAACTCCTGAACGGATCGGGCTGGAAAGCCAGTGAAAACATCCCTCGAATGAGAAATCGAATGAGAATGACAAAAACATACCTTTGCATTTGAAATTTTTGAGAAAAATTCATATTTGTGCTTTTGCCGTACTGAAATTTCAGCAAAAACCGGAGTAAATGCGAAAAAACGCACACCTCATGCAGCTTAGCCGCCCGAACCGGTTTTTGCGCTTCGCCGAATGCCGGAATAGTCGAAAAACAGGACTGTTCGAAAAAATTCGATGCGGGCTATTTCGGGGAGGAAAATTAGGGGGTCAAAATGTGGAGGTTGGACAAACTGAATTCTAGATCACTGTTTAGGGTCAAGAGAACAAAATACAGGTGGTACCGACTTGCTGAAAGGCTTAAAGTGTTCAGGAAGCTATTCTGAAGCCATAGAGACCTTGGGAAGGTTGCTAGACCTTGGGAAAGTTGCTGCTTGGGAAGCTATGGCCAAAAATGGAGCTTGAAAACTGTTCGGCCACCTACTGGATATTTTAATTTTATTCCCAACTAAAATTTTCCTGTCAATATTTTGGCTTGAAATGTGCTGGGATGTTGTAAAACACCGAAATACACCTTTTTGGCAAGTGTGGTGGGTGCTGGCTGGCAGAAAAGTGGCTTGAACCTCAAAATAGCCCTGTTATTCGAAGATTTTGCCCCCTGGGCACTCCCAAAAAAGGAAGTATCAACTTTTTTTATCCTCATTGCAAAGGTAAGGTCTTCAGAAACGTTTTTATGTAGAAATTTTTTGTCCAACGTGTTTGGTTTAGGCTCTGTAGCCTACGAATGGACGCAACTCGGTTTTCTAGCCTACGCGTAAAACGGTTTTCCCCGGAAATGACATCACAGTGACGTCACAGGTGGACTCACCCTTTCTAAAAATGTGCAGGCATGTCTTACCAAGCCAATGATACCTTCGGTGACTTTCTGCTCATTCCGTTCAGACGTTATGGTCGCTCATAGGTTTATCGGCCACTATAGTGGCCGGCGCGGGCGTTAAAGGGTTTTAAAAGCTAAGGAAGAAAACCTTGTTTAGTTAGTCCTCGAATAAGCATAGAATGATGTCATGGTCCTTATGTATAAATTATATTTTATTTGCTGAAAAGTTTAAAGCAAAAATGGACACATGTTTTCTGTTTTCAGGCATTTGTTATCTTCATGGTTTATCTTTCGTAAATATTCTGCTAATCTAATATTTCATTTGTTAAAAAGGACGCACATTTAAACTTTGACATTAGCGCCATTTTGCATAGATACGGCACTGGCACACCGTTACTAATTATTCAAATCATAAGTTGTGTGCAGTTGCTCGAAAGTAGCTCCTCATAAAATGACCGTGTTCAGATTGCGCTCTCATGAGGCTGTCTTCGTCGGCTATGGATAGCAAACCAGTTTCAAATTTGAGGTGTTCCTCACATTTTTAGGAAGTTAAGTCATTTTGAGTTTTGGTACTAATATACATAAAACCTTCAAAGTCACTTCCGTTTGCCTTCTCACTTAAAATGAATTCCATTTCTAAACTATTTTACATTCACTCATAATTGCTGGCTTCACTGCTGTTCTGACCTTTGGTTTTGATGATTCTGAGTCCTACTAACCAGTTGATACTAAAGAAAGATAAAAACTGACTTTGCCCTTGGAAAAAAGTAAGTAGGGAGTTATGACTGGAGCTGTACATTGCAGCATGGCAACCACACCGTAAAAAATCTTGGGACAGTAAAATCAGATAAATTTTTTCAATAACCTGTCGGTTCGATGAACTGTCGATTCGATAAACTGTCGTTCGATAAATTGTCGTTCCATGAACTGTCAGTTCGATGAACTGTCATTTCGATGAACTGTCTTCGTTCGATAAATTGTCGTAGTATCTTTGAAGGCATGTTTTTCGAATAGGCCAGACCTTCTGCGTCCTGACTTAGTAATGGCTAAACAATCGAGCTACAGCTAGTATTTAGATTCACCTATCAGACAGTCAAAATGATAGAGTATGTATATTTTGAAGTTAACAAAAAGAGTTTTGTTTAGACAGTGAAACGCTAAATTCAAAAATCTTAATATTTACGTTCTTCTACAGTAGTATGTCTGAAAGGTGAGCAATAACCTTGTGAAACATGTTTGCTCATAACTGTGCAAGTCTACAAACGTTTTTTTGCTTTTGATAAATGTCATAATGTTGTTTATCATATGCATTGGTATCGAGGATGCTGAAGCAGCATTGGCCAGTCACAATTCTCCAAAACAACCAGACGACGAATAGGTTTATCGAATCGTTCCAAAAGCACCTTCCTTCTCTAATATGGTGGAATGGTACATTCTTGCTCATTTCTATTTGGTTTCACGCAGTACCATGTTCGTATGCAATTTCTTAAATTTGTGCTTCCTTTGGGGAGCTCCAAGGGTCATATCCAGAAGAGATGACCCGGCAGACACCCATACCTTTAACGTCTGTGCTCGAACATTGGTACCTGGTCTGATATCAGCGGCCGGTCTGATAGGGAAGCAAACAACTTTGTGCAAGCGATTTAGGAAAATGGTTTAGCTTCAGCTATTCGGATCAAGATCCTACAATTTAATTTAATTTATTTGTTTATGAGCAGACACGAAGTCCATACTATGAACACACACACACTCTGCAGAACGCACGTTGATAAAAACAGACAAAACAGAACGTAGTACAAGGCATTGAAGTCGGCGGAAACACAGGGTTACAGACACTTTTTGCAACTGCATTGAAGGCAGAACCATAGGGTTTTAGCTAACACGTAACACATGTTACAGCACTACTGCGAAGTAGGGCGCTAATTCCTAAAGTGGTCGAGCGTAGGCAAAATGCGAAAGCATTGTGGCTTGACACGCCATCGATAAGCATTCTTGGAGAAATGCCTGTTCAAAGACTACCAGATCACAACAAACTTTACAAAATAGCGACAAGAACGATCTGGGGAAAGTTAACTTTGAATGATAAGTGTTATAACTTGTGTGTGTGCGAGTGTAAGACTCTAGGCATTCTTTCACCTCTTCAACGTGTGTTAGACTTATATTGGATGGTAGATAGCAGAGACTGACTGCAGATTCTTGGTGTGATGAAGAAATTTACTGAGTAGGCTATGTCAGAAATTACTTGCTAAACCCAAGACAGCAAAATCCCATTTTGCAAACCTTGCATATCATTTTCGCTGTTGCTCAAACAATGCTTCCATGATGTATATAGCCTATGATGCACACAGTGCACCATACGCGGTACACTGAGTTGCCGAATGTTTTGAGGAAAATGACCAAGAACCGCACTTTAGCGAACTCTTGCCTTTTGTAAGCAGGGAGCAGAAGTTTTGAAAACGTCATATAGAAATTGCTTGATCGTTCTAAAAGAAACGTTTTTTCAAGTTATTTAGTAAAATCCAAAGTTATCGAAAGGCTAATGCTGACAAAGCAAGGCAAAATACCTTCCTAACCATTGGTCTTCAACCTGCAGTATTTTGCAGAATCGCAACTCTACAGGAACTTTGCTTAAAAACAGGGGCGACCAGAGGTCTTTTGGAAGCAAATGTACTGTATTGATGAAAGTATTTGTGACATTGTTGGACTTTTCGGCGCGCGGGGTATTGAGCTCCCCCTCGGTACGCCCTTGCTTGTAACTATGATTTTAGTGTTGTCTGAAGTATTCGTTTTTTTCGATAATAATTAAGTGATAGTGAAATATACAGTAAACGGACAATCTAGTTAGCACAAAACAAAACAATTCAAATTTTGCATTTGTAAAAATTCAAATGCATTTGTAAAATAAATGTTATAGATTACAAAAAAACAGCTGGTTCCAACTAATGCCAGCCCCGTGTCTGATGTTTGTCTGCAAGCTTTTTCAAAGCATGTTGCAAGTTGGTCATCTTAGGTCATACAGTATGGCGTTTCCCCGGCCTTGTTCATGCCAAAGCGATTGCAGTGTTTATTGCGCATGTGCAGTACTAGGCTAAAACCTTGCTCAGCGTCATACACCACGGTAAATGTCAGTAGTAATGTTCATGGGTGGCCAGTCCCGTCGCCACGGGGGCTTTGGTGGGCTTAGCCCCCCCCGCAGAATTGCAAAGCCTCCCTATTGAAAATTTTCTGGCGACGGCTCTGTGGGTGGCGGAACCTTTTTCAAAGTGGGGGGGAAAGTGCACGTCAGAATGTAGTTCGAATGGCTAACTGTGACGTTACAGTATTGAAATATGACGTCATGAACTTTTGCCAGCATGTTTAAGCAATTTTATGCAATGTATTATAAGCCCTCAGCGACCCCTTATCTGTACTACACCCTATCTATCTACGGTACACTGACTAAAGCATTTATGTAACTCAGAGCGGTATCAGCCGCACTCCATACCCCCCATTTGGGGCGGCACGCTGTCACAGGGGGCACAAAATTCAGTCCCGTCACCACTTAAATTGAAATATGAAGCACTAGAAATCAGTGAAGTTAGGGGGCCTTTTGAACGAAAAGTGTTCATGCATTACAGTTACTTTGGGCCCCTTTGCAAGCAAGGTATTTACACATTACTACTGCTGTTGGGGGCCATTTTGAAAGCAAAGTAGCCTACTTACACATTACAGTTGCTCTCGGGGCCCTTTTGAAAGCAAGGTACTTTTTACACATTACAGCTGCAAATGGGGGCCCGAGGCAGAGGCGCAGCCAGAATGAGGCCAAAGAGGCCATGCCCCCTCCCCCCGAAAAAGCTTGTTAAGATTTTTCGCTGGTGTTTTATATCACTCACAACTGTTCGAAAACAAACGGAAGGAGCAGTCGGACTAATGCAGCGTCGTGTTCTCTCACAGACCAAGGTATAACGTGACTTTTTGCGATTGGATGCGAAACTATACGACTAAAGCATGCAACTTTGTTAGCAAAGTTGCCAATTAATGCGGACAAGACGAGCTGAGGTGTAGCCTGAATGAAATGGAAGGGCGCAGCTTTCTTGCAAAGGAGTATAAATTCAGATGAGACATCATTTTTGAGAGGATTATTTGCATGAAGTAATGCCGAACCAAATAAAACATACTTTGTCAAGACATGATCAACCCTAAGCACACCACGCAATTGAGTGTTGTGCTACAACGCAATGTTTGTCACAGCACGGTTGGCACTGTAGCTAGTGGATATGGGATGACAGATAGTGATATAGGGTCTCAATTTTTAAATGTACAACAAGTCACTGTCAGCGCAGCACGCAAGCTGTTAATATCACATTTCTTACAATTTCAGAGTGCAAATATAAAAATTCTTAGCAGGCAATCCATTACAGTTACCAAACAGCCATCGTGATTTTGTGTGAATGTTGGTGTTGACTCTTCTTCGTTAGTCTTGAGAGCAGAATATTACAGATGGATATTTATGTGGTGCAGTGAGCCAGCATAGGGCCTCCAAGAGAAATTTTTTTAGGCGAAACAAAACCTATTTGGGGCCCCTAAAACTTATAAAAATTATTTTGAAATAAATAAAAATTGAGGCTAATTAATGTGCATCATACTTCAACAGCAGGTGCCCGTTTACTGATCACATGAAATATTACGTTAAAACTTAACGGTACTCAAGAAATATGACCATTTTACCAATTTTTAAACATGACTTTTAAGTGTTCATAGTAAAACCTAATCAAGGAAAAAATTAGAAAATAAATCATTTAATTATTATATAAGCGATTTTCTGGTATTCTTATTCACAAAATTTCTAACAACACTAAAAATCAACTGGTCTGGCAATGATAGGCTCAATGTCTAATCTAGCTAGGTCAACAAGTCGAGCTTGTGACATAGCAGACCGCTAATAATTTTTTTTAAGTTTAAGCTTGCTGAAAAATCTTTCAGCAGATTCTATACTGTAGCTGGAATTGTCAAGAATATTCTCAAGCTAATACAAACATTTGGAAATAATTCACACAAGCCACCCGGGCCACAAGGCGGCGACCACTGCTTTAGAGCATTGTCGAAATACTGTAAGTGGTTAGTTTCTTCCTGTATGTTTCGAAATCTTCAGATTTCTGAGTATGTCCGTTAATCCTAAACTCACATCCAATTCGACCTTGTATCAGCTTGCGGCGCAAGTTTAACAATCAGCAAAATGCACAGCACACCTTCGCGGTACACTATAAGCACTTGCGTCCTACACTGCAGTTACTTGTTAATTTTAAACTTTTCAGTTATTATCTTACAAATATGCGCATTCGAGGGCTACTGCTGTTAGATTAGATTGTATTGTGAACTGGCATGTTTCCAATGAACTTTCATTTGAAGTATCTCTTAGTTTAAAACTCTTGGTTCATTAGAAAGAGTTTTCTAAAAATTTGTTTGAAAATATTTAAAAATGAAGGACGTAAAGGAATATTCAGTTAAATGGACACACTGGGACAGTGGGACAGTGATCGTGAATGTTTTTAATTCGTCAAAGTAGGCAAACCTTCAAGTTCAACAATAATTACTGCTAATAATTATCAATACATCGTATCAGGAAAATGCACTGCCAGCAATTCACATTAACATACATCACACTTCATTATTGCGAGTGTTTTAATAACAAACACTTAATCGCTCTTCCAGCAGGCCCGTAAATAGGGGTGCAGCAGGGGGTGAGGGCCACCCTAGAAAAATTTTTGTCCTTCAGGAAAAATGTGCTGGACAAAGCTTTAAAAAATTGTGCACCTCTCAAAACTCTTCGCCCCTTGGTGTCTCAAGCTGGTTACGGGACTGTCCTGTCTCAGGCCCTTCCATAGCTGTCGGGCCCCGGAACAATGTACCTGCTGGACCCCCTCTCATAGCCCCTGAGCCAGTAACCCAAACTCTGAGCTGCGAGTTAAACCTTATAGAGACACTCCAATTGTGTCTTTT
>JGI24159J19872_10009756_pt1 | contig 12586 bp, 12 predicted proteins | sample Ectturendosymbi4_FD_19872 | JGI IMG/M metagenome (IMG submission 19872)
GACTTCTGTTGGTTTTGAAATAAACCGCTGAATAGATGACCACGTGACATGATGAAACACGTGACATGAGTTTTCAGAAACATAGAATAGTTTTTCGGACAGGTGCAGGTTTGGGGGGGAAAACGTGCGGGGCGGGTGCGAGTTGGGAGGGCCTGCGGAGCGGGGCGGGTGCGGATTAGAAGACTATAGTTTTACGGATGTGAGGCGGGAGCGGGCAAGATTACCCAAATTCCTACGGGCCAGGTCGGGTTTAAAATTTGCGGGTGCGGGGGGGGAGAGCCCACAAAAAATTTCAACCCGCTCAGGACTCTAAGCTGCATACAACCTTTAGTTTTTAAGCACACGCTAGCAGCGCATACTTAGAGCGAGTTCAAACATAGAAGCACGACGTACGGTTTAAAGCTGTTCTTACTGACCGCAGGTTTGCCAAAAAATGAGAATCGCATAATAACGGAAACCTGAAATGGCTGTTACGGGACGCAGAATACGTCGATATCAATCTACGTACCGCGAGCCAAGTTATGAACGCTGGCCCGCATGCACCACTTTTTTCAACAATTGGGGGCAACATATCTTGCCAGAGGATTGAGCAAGAGAGCTGCTCGAATCATTTAAAGATACGGAAAATCTTGTAGTTTTGATTTGAAAAGATTGGGAAGTTTTGGATTTGAGTTTTTGTGGGTGACGTCATAGCCAGAGTAGGTTTAGTNTTTTTGGATGACGTCTTCAGGCCCTGGGCCGCAACCGAAAGGGGCAATTTTTATTACTTAAAAAAAACNAGGCGAAAATTCGCGTCTGTAGAGCTCTTGATCGGCTTTCTGGCGTTTGCGGTTCGGAAGTCATAGCCTGAAAACAAGAAAAGTAATTCATCCCCTCAGGAATTAATTAAATTACGATTTTTATCTGTCGTCATTTGCGCAGTTGTTTTTTCGCAGGGTTCAGCAGAGAAATCCCACAAAGTTTGGTTGACGTTTGGACGACCTTATTGAGTATGATTACTGGCGCCGTGTTGTTTGGGGTTTTTATCGGTAACGCTATTAACCTCATGCAAGAAATGGATGCAGACCGCCGCGTACATGTGGCAAAAGCTAAGGAGGTAAAAATCTATATCTGTATGGTTGAAACTGCATTTGCAAACTGGATTTGATACAAAAGTGCAGAAATCAAGAACTGTTATCTTGTTGTGCAGTTACATCTTTTATCGTTTTTTTCATACAGATCCAGGAATATTTGCACTTTCGAAGAATTCCTTCGACGATGAAGAAGAAAATTATGAAATACTTTGATATAAGATATCGGGTAAACGTCTTTGAACTAAGGAATCTCACTTTCATTTCCATTGCTGCATATGGGGCAAATAAAAAAGACTTATCATAACCAGAGCAGTTTGTAATTTTGTGCTTCTTAAACAAGATAAAAACCAGAACAACCATACCTAAAGTGATCTGACTAAATTTCTTATGTACCTGGAGGAGAAAACAGGTATTGTCTTGTTATCAGTTTCAGCAGTTGATCTAACGTTTGCTGAAAAATGTAGGGAAGGAAGAATAGATATAAAATTTAAACAAAGCAGTTACTGGTGCGCAGCCGGAATGGTCAAATTTTTAGCATGCAGCCGCCCGACGAAAAAATGAAAAAGTACAAGAGTTGGAAAAATGAAGGAACGTTGCTGTTAGGCTTGGCGAGGTAGTGAGCTGGCTTGTGTACTGATGTGATTGAAATAGTTTAATTCAGTGGCGGGGAACCTGCAGTCCGCGGACCAAATGCAACCCACGCGAACATTTGATATGGCCCACATCAGAATTATCATTAACCAATTTAGAGTTTAAAGTCACGTAAAAACTATGAAAGCACGTACTTATGGTAGGATGCCATAAGAAGCCTACATTCCTCATAGTAAGATGAAAGTATGCACTTTAGGATAAAATCAGTTGTTATTTGCGGCCTGGCAGCAATAATCCACAATTTATGCGGCCCCGTGATAGTATATACGGTACATAGTACATACGGTACATGTGGTACATAGATTCCCACCCGTGGTCAAATTCACAGTCTGCAGATACCAGCCTTGACATATCTCACTCACATACGTGGATTTTGTAGATTTCTAGCATCTGCTTGGATATTTGCAAATCAAACGAATCAATGGTTGAATGAACGATGGCCTAATTTTTTGTCACTATAAGTTATTGAATTACTAATAGACCCTTAACTTGTGTTGGCAGCCATGGCCGTCGGAAGGATTTTTTCCAAGGGGGAACACTAGGAGGTTTTTCCAAATATTTTCTAGGGGCGGCAAAAGTGGCAAAATATGTTTTTCCCACTCGAAACTAAGAAATCCTTTTTTTCTAAAAGTTTCAACATCAAAGGGGGCCAAGGCCCCCTTCCCCCTCCTTCTGACGTCCATGTTGGCAGCATGTAGTTTTTCCTTTAACGAAGTTGTTTTCTTCTTTCAACTATTTATTTTGACCATGTGATAAAGATGTTGGAGTTTCTTCCTGAAATTGGTAGTATGTTTGCTTGTATGTCATTCTTGTTGTACAAAGTTCNAAACTTGTTTCTCAGGGCAGAACTTTCAATGAGCAGAGCATATTGAAAGAACTAAGCCCATGTCTGAGGGAAGAAGTGTTGATGTACAACTGCGCTAATCTTATCAACTCTGTTCCGATTTTTGAAAATGTTAGCGAAGAATTTGTCTTTGCCATTGCATCCAAGATGTTCTTCACTGTTTTTATAAAAGACGAGGTAACTCTACGCTCGATTGAAAGACTTTCGAGCATATATTGACAAACATGCAAAGTTTCATTTTCTTCTCCTTACAAATTTCGATTTATATGGAGATTCAGGCAAATCGCTTCTTATAAAACTTTTAATTATTATTCGCTTCACAGCGACTACTGCGGAGTGACGTCAGAACTGCAAGGTTTCGTTGCTTAGCAAAGCATAGGTTATCAAGCAGGAACAAATTTCTCAAGTTAGACCGTGAAAAGCAGAATCAGAGGTAAATTACACAAGGTGTTTTCAAAATCCCATAAGTTGAATGAAACCATTTCAAATCTATTTTGAAAACAGATGTTTTCATCTCTAACCCAAAACCTAAGGATTACAATGTGAAACCTGAAATCGCCAACCGCCCGGGGGAGTTATTTAAAGTTTTGAGATTAACTCATTTTTAGCCTCCAAAACGAATGAATGAAAACAAGTTAGCATAAAGAATTCTTTGCATGGTTTAATGATTGGATCAGGGACTGAGTGGTTGTGTGCAGACGCCGCAGGATACAAGATCACCAACGTCTTCAAATCTCTGCGCTCGCGACTTTCATCTACGACGTTCCCACACGCCAGTCTCTATGTTGGTGACTTCAATTGCCAACATGTCAACTGGGGTGACAACAAAATATCTCCTGACGGTGAGAGCCTGGACTCTCGGGCAACATCAACCAACCTTGGACAGTTTACACCCAAAAGAAACAGCCAGTTTCTTCTCTCACCGATGGAACGTCGGCATCAACCCGGACCTGGCTTTTGGGAGTGTCAACCAGGACAACCGACTTTAGGACAGAAGGGGTCTAAGAAACTTCCCGCGGTCACAACACTGACCTTGTCCCTTAACGCCACCGAGGCTCAAAGTTCCTGCCAACAGCAATTCGGTGAAGGGTTGAAACTTTAGCAAAGCTGATTGAAAGCGCTTTTGTCTTCTTTCATGCGATCGGTCAAAAGATTGCCACCTCCTGACGCAACAAACATCGAGAAGGCATAGCAGGAACTATGCGAGAGCCTGCTATTTGCGGCCAAACAATGTATCCCACGTGGTCGTCGCAAGAACTATCTTCCACGCTGCAACAAAGAGTGCGAGACCCTTTTGTTGCTCCTTCCTCGTAGCCCCAGTGGGGACGGACTCTGATAGAGCCACTTCGTCCCTACTTCCACGGCTCGAACAAAAGAGGCAGGAAAGATGGGAGGAAGCTGTTAATTCCATCAACTTCAAGCACTCCAGCCGTAAGGCGTGGAGCACCATCAACAGACTTACTGGAAGGTNATCACACTCTTCTCCTTCGTGTCCCAACACAGCAAACTCCATCACCTCGCAACTTGTGAAGAATGGGGCACACAAGACTGGGAGCCGAGAGTCCACCAGGTTAATTCAAAAAGGAGCTGTCCGATCTGTGGCAAGTCTCAACACCTGATAGACAAAGTATTTCTGACCCTTTCAGGCAAGTGGAGTTTGCTGCCGTCCTCAGACGCCTGAAGCCAGGAACGTGTCCGGGTCTGGATTCTATTTACCCGGAGTTTATACTCCACACCGGGCCGGCTTTCAAGTCTTGGTTTTGCGACTTCCTTACTTCCTGCTTGCGCCAACTCAAAATTCCAAAGATCTGGAAAAGAGCACTAATGGTTGCGATCCCTAAGCCAGAAAAGCCATTGGGGGACCCAAAGGGCTATCGTCCCATATCTCTACTTTGTGTCCCTTTCAAGATCCTCGAGAGACTCAATTACGCTCGTGTCGACCCAATCATCGACGCATTGCTCTTCCGGGAGCAAGTGGGCTTTCGACACTGGAGGTCGGCAGTAGACCAAGCCATCCTGTTGACACAGAGCATCAAGGATAGCTATTCGGCTAAAAAGAAGGCCAGAGCTGTGTTTGTCGATCTCACAGCAGCCTATGATACTGTGTGGTACCGCAGGCTCACCTGCAAGGTGCTGCGATTGCTACCTGATATACACATGGTCCGCATGATCATGGAGATGGTTGGCAAAATCAACCACAAAAACGAAACCCTGAAAATTTACTCTGAGCACAAATACCTCGGAGTAACTTGTTGGACAGGTAGCTCTCGCATCGCGGACACCTCGAGCCATTTCGCAAATTTCGCAAAAAGTTGACATCACGCGTCGCGCAGTTGAGACAGCTTGTTGGCTCTGGCTGGGGTGCTGGAGCAACAAAGCTACGAACAGTCCCGTTAGCCCTGGTCCATTCAACCTCAGAGTACTGCGCGGCTGTTTGGTGCCGCAGTACTCATACCTACCTTATTGAACACAACAACGCCTTGCGAATTGTGACTGGATGCCTGCGTCCTACACCAGCGGACAACCTCCCAATCCTCGCAGGCATCCAACCTGCTGAACTTCGTCGCAGTGGAGCCACACTGTCTCTAGCATGCCGTGCGATGGAGCCTGGACATCTGCTCCACTCAGCGCTCACCCGTCCACCGCGTGGGAACGCACACAAAAAACAAACAGCGTTTCGTACTGATTTTTTCTTGCACCAATGACAAACGACATTATGGTGTAACAGCGGAAGGTGTGCTTTTTAGTGAATCTGTTAGTAGTTGGAAAATATTGGTCTTGGTGCGATTTCAACTACAACAGTTTGATTGAGAAAAAACATTTTTGAAAAGTTATTAATAGCGTTTTTTTGAAAATAATTTTNAAGAGTTGTTTGTAATAAGAAAGTTTGAAGACTTTTTGTTGAACATAATTTGAGCTTTTTTTTCAGAAAGAGGTTTTCACGAGTTTTTTATCAATATATTTTTTGTTAGTGGTTGTGATGCATTGTTTAAAAGAATGCAAGTCAAACCGATGGAGTGGGAAGCTGCAAGGTTCGTAGTAAGGAAATGTTGAGTCCCGTTGCATTTTCGACAACAACGGCTTGATTGACAATCAAATCAGCAGGTTGTCGCTTTTGCAAAAATCGCCAGGTGTTACTCAATTCTGGTAAATGTTCTTGTCAACTTTGGATTTTTCTTGAAGGGGATTTCCCTGGAACTTTGCACATTCTGGTGATTTTCGCAAAAGTGTCAAGTTCCTGTTTTTTTCTCAATCAAGCCGCTGTTGTCGAAAATGCACCAGGACTGACATTTCCTTGCCACTGCTGTTTACTTCGTAAGCAGAAATAAGGGATATCACTCCAGCTCAGCGTTTAAATTCCCATGTGAGATTGTGAGCAGTTGCAGTAAAACGTAGACACGAACAAACTAGTGAACAAAAAACTTCAGTGTTTTTGAAATAAATTTCTCGCGCCTATTGAACCCTTTAATGTGGTACGTTTCTTTTATCAACATTTTTTTCATTTGATTTTTGTTTGTTTGAAATTTATTGCACTTTTTCAGTAAGAATTTTTCGAAAACAGTATGCGGGTTTCCTCCACCAGACAATTCTTTGCACGTGCCTGGTTTATTCAGGTAATAGTGACGGAAAAAGAGCCCGCATTCACAATGCTTCTCATAGTTCGAGGCGAAATCATCATCTCCAGCAGGGACGGTAGCTACAAGCAGCGCTTTACAGACGGCATGCATTTTGGAGAAGCTTCGTTGGTGTTCAAAGGACTGAGAAGAGCTGCTACAGCCCAAGCTGTATCCAATGTGCAACTATATATGCTACACCAACGCGATTACGCGGAGGTGAGAAGAAAAATGATCTTGAAAATTCGGCATTATCTAGTAATATGCATTTTCTGTTTTCTTTCAAAACCAGCAAATTGTTTATTGCTCTCCGCATCAATGGTTTGGGATCCCTGTTTCCTTGGTGCCCTTGCTCAAATAGTGATTGAAAACTGCGATATTTAGTCAACAAGATAGAACTGTTTCACAGATATTGATCAATGTTCGGACATCGGTTGTGCTTCATGGTCACAAGGTGGGTGTGGGCCGCGGATACTTAAAACTGCATTTAGTATGAAATGACAATAACCAAACATTCTGCGATACACTCGCATAACAACAACATTCTGCGATACACTCGCATAACAACAACAATTTAGATACACTCGCATAACAACAACATTCTGCGATACACTCGCATAACAACAATAATTTTGAACCGGATAACAGCAGCAAAGTGCTCAATATAGATGCAGTCAGTCCAAGAGGTAGAAAAAATACTCTTTAGTCATTTGGTCTGCTACCACCTAATCGCATAGTGTCGAACATCTGAGTTGAACATGTTTCAACTACAAGCCTTGCGCAACCCAAAAGAAGGGAATGCATAACACGATATTTATAAAATGAAAGAAAACCGCAAAGAACAGAAAAAAGTTACGTTTTGCTGAATCATTACTTGTAAATCTACAACGCAAACAAAACAAGAACGTGTGAATAATAAAGACAAATTTAATAATACATTTGTAGACCAAAGCCAAGCAAACGTAACTGGATTGCACCTCCACATCGATAAATTACAAGCATCACCTCTTTGTGTAGTTGCTAATTAAACAAATTGTCGCACTTTTTCTTAACAGAAGAAAGGTTTTTGATATCAGTTGGAATTTTTTGCCAGATATCCAACAAAGTTCAAACCAAAAAATGCGAAGCGAAGAGACTTTCTGTTTTTTTTGGAGGGCTTGAACAGCTCTCTGGCTTTATCGGCTGGCGAGTTATGGCTGTAAAAGTCCGAGCCAATATATCCGCCTCTGCGGTCCCTGAAGGGTCGGGCAAGGTATATCGGCTTTTCGGCGCAATTTTTCGATAACTCGCGTACCACTGAAGCTACGTCAACAAGTAAGACGTTGTAAGAATTCCGCTGCAATAATATCAGTATCTAAGGCCAAATGTTGAGCAAGCCAACAAGAAAACAAACATACGTCTCGTAATGGCTCACCTTAAGACAGAGTTGTTTGGTTGTCCCTTTGCTCGATACTTGACGTCAGGTCCGGGTTACATATTTTCAAATTTTTATTTGTCGAAGCTTGTGTTCTAATTTAGTATTGAGCTTCTTTGCTTTCTTTGCTCTTCAGCCATGCAGCGCTTCACCCGTAAGTATTTCTTGCAGGCTGTATGACTGGCGATGCTTAATGTTATGTGAATTCGAACCCTTCACCTATGTGGCACCAGTTACTTGACTACGGTAAATGTGTCAAGGAGCTTGTGCAGCGTCTATTCGCAACAACTGTCAAAACTGAAAGCCCTGCTTCCGAGAAATCAGCCGACTGGGCTTTGCTTGCATGTTTTGTGATGATTCGTAATTGCACATATCTACACATGGGCGTCGAAAGGATTTTTTCCAGGGATGTGATGCCAAGAAGATTTTTTCAGGGGGGACAAAATGTGGCAAACGTTCATTTCAAGCACACGAAATTAAGAAAACAGCCTTGTTTTTGCAAACAATTTGATGGGAAAATGTCAAATTTCGAAATCCAGTGGGTGCCAAAGCATCCCTTTGCCCACTTTCGACACCCATGTATTTCTATTCATGTCAGTACGCTCCACAATGAGCGTGGAAAAGACTTCATCAGCGAACTTTTAATAGGAAATCAATTTCACGTGAAATTACGCGTTCATAGTCCTGAAATATGCAAAGCAAAGCTTGAGGGTGAAAAGTTGAAAGGCTGAAGTTAGATCCCACCTACGTTTTTAGTCATCAGGGCGAGTTGTTCCAGGTTTGGCGCAAGTTAGTTAGTTTTGATGTTCTACTAGTGAAATCGTTCATTTATTAAATAAAACGTATTTTTAAGTTTTCATTTGTCCTGGTTTTTATTTGTCGTAGCTTGGGTTCTTTCTTAGCGTCAGTCGGTTGGTTAAGATGTTCTGATTTATTCACTTTAGTCTTGATTTTGTTTGTTTTCTTTGCTCTTGCTTTAGCCTTTCCACTTTTCACCCATAGGGACTGCTTCCATATTTCAGGACTGAGGATGCGTAATTTTACGTGAAATTGATTTCTAATTAAAAGCTTGCGGATTCATTTCTTGCTCACTCCACTGTGGAGAGTACTTACCTGAAAGCCGATCTCGTTGTTTTCTCAGTGTTTCCTGCTTCACTCAGTTTATTACTCTGATGATCAAACAGTTATTTTTATTAGTCACTGTTGTTGAGACCCATAACGCGAGGAGACAACAAAGTGAATGCTGTACATTTAGCATTCGACTGTCCGTACACTTCAGTTCCGATGTTCATTTGCGGGGATTTGATAATTTGTGATTAACTGCAGATTGCTGAAGAACATCCCGAAGACAAAAGAAAAGTGGCAAAGCAATTCCGCAAGCTCAGCGAGATAAGCTCTCATTACAATTTTATAAAGAAACATTTGGGAAAACAAATCAGCTGGAATAATGATGATCACCGCAACTAGTTTCCTCAAAGTAACCAATATTTTCATAAATGAGAAACTGTTGCATCATTCCTCTGTTAACTGAATTGTGAAATACAGCACATTCTGATCCTTGAGAAGTGGTATAGCGCATAAAAATGGAGAAAATTTGCAGGAATCATTGACAAACTTATTTCGAAACTTCATATTGGGCTGGTCTAAGGGGAGAAAACCAGGCGTCTAGAAAAACATCCAAGCATTTTTGTAGATTTCGATATCTTTGCTTTCGAAAATAATCTTCAATAACCTTCCTCCGCTGTTGTTATCCCCAGACAGGACAAGAATCTAGTTTCCATAACTCCTCCAAAGCATCTCACTCAGACTGCGTTTCCATTCCATATACCAGCGTGGTCCAATTATTTTTGACCAAAAAAACGGACATTTATTAGGTAACTCCCCACTAATCTTTGCGTTTTTTGACCATAATTTTGGACCGGAAACGCTAGAAAGTCTATCAAGAGTCGCAAAGACTCTTATTATAGCCTAGATGATGGACTTTCTAGCAATTCTCGTTCCAAAATTATGGCCAAAAAACGCAAATTGATTGATTATTCCCTAACGGATCACCAAGGATTTCCCTAATTAATTTGCGCTGTTTTCGCCATAATTTTGGAACCAAAAACGCTAGAAAGTCAATCAAACTCTCCAAAGACTCGTATTATAGCCTAGCTTCCAATAAAAACTCGAGTCACAAAATGGCTCCTGGTGTTAGCGCCAGGGCTTGATGACGTCTTCCAAATATGCATAAACATACAACCATTATGACGGCATCGACAAAAAAACACATCCAAAACCTAAATGCTTTTTTTTTCATTTCTAAACTAGAAGACTTTCTAAACTAGAAGAATGTATTTTGAGGGGATTTGAACAGCTCTCTAGCTCAATCGTCTGGCGAGTTATGGCCATTAACCAAAATGGCCAAGGCTACCTTCTGCGGGACTTGTTTTTACCCAAGTTCTTGTTTGAGCAATAATTTTGCGTCACATATGCTAGAAAGCTAATCAAGGGGTCTAAAATCTCGGATAAATGCCTAATTTCCAAAAAAATCTTGAACCAGAAAAATTGCTCATTGGATTGGCGGCCAGAGCCAGGTAACCTCAGCCAGAAATGCATGAAAACCTGCTTCCATTATGACGTCACCCACAAAAAAAACAAACCCAAAACTAAACAATTTTTGAAAATCTGAACTGAAGACTTCCCGAATCCGTAGAAGGTTTGAACAGCTCTTTAGCTCAATCGGCTGGCGAGTTATGGAGTTGGAAAGTGGCAGAACATTTTGCAAAAAAGTGGAGCACACGGGACTTGAAGGAACTCTCTGTTAGGGTGGAGTGAAAAAAAATTTTTTTCAAAATCGAAAAAAGTGTAGTTCCAAAATCTTGCCAAATACCCTACAACTTCCCAAAAAATTGATTTTGGCGGGTTGCACCCTTTGGGGGCTAGCAACCCCCCAACAATCTTCCACAAGGTGAAATGGCCTCAAAATTTCATAACTCGTAAACCACTCATCGTAGAGACTTGGTTTTTGGCTCAAAATTTGCAGAATTGCCATGTTTCCATAAGTGCTAAGAAGTTTTTCTCTGTCTCCATCACAGAATAAGGTACAATCGAAAATCCATTTTTTTCCGAAACACGATCTAAAATGGCATTTATTTCTTTGGGTACGTTAATCTGCTTATCATATTTAAAAGTTTAGAAGTACACATACAAAGCATCGACAAACTCAACATTAACTTCAGCAAAAACTATTTAATTGGAATATCAATGCGTTTTAAGGTACGATTGTAGCCTACTAGCAGAAGCGTAGGTTTTTGATGATGTTATCGACAAGAATAGTTACATATTACATAAATGCCTGTGCTTAGCTTCAAGCTTCTGGTGTAAACGCACCTTTAAGTGGTCAGGGAGAAAACAGTACCCCACTTCTTTGCCTCTACGTGGTGCACAAGACGTTTTAGGAGTCAATCAACACAATCAAAATCTATCAACAATCACAAAGCTCATGCTGTAATTGTTACAGCTCTGCCGTCATTTGGCAAAACCTAGTAAGTGCCATTTTAAAAACAATTGATTTTTTTGCTTCAAATGCCTTTAAAGCACGTGTTGTGACTTATGCCTAAAGATCAAAGAGATCAAAGAGATGAATTTTGTCAATACTTGCGATTACTAGGTTTTGCCAAATGATGGCATAGCTGCTCTGCATGCAGACAAGAAATATCAAACCGAGCACAAGTAAGGACGAATAGAAACAAATCATCCTTATGTTGACATTCTACTTACTGTGCTTAAAAACATAATTTACAGTTTGAACTGAAAACGTGGAAACGAAAAACCACACAATCGCTTGCCCACGCATACAAGTGGAAATAACAATTATATGGACGATGATATTATACATGTGGAAAAGTGATAGCGTGGTCTTTCGTTACCACGTTTTCAATTTACAGCGTACCGGCAGTCTTCCATCAGTCAAACATCAACCAAATAAACACTCATGTAAACTGCATTCTGGTGTCAAATGTTTTCATGAGGTTGCGAGATTTAATTTTTTGTCCAATGATCCCGTCTCGCCGTTCAAATCCTGCAACCTGTGCGGACGCTTCTGTAACCAGTTTTACATGTCGTTCGACAGTTTGGTTGTGGCAAGGATGATACAGAAGCGAAGGCTTCATCCGGCAATCTTCAATGCTGTCATTGGTCAAATGCGCATTTGCTGGGGGCTGTTGAGAGAAAGTTTCTATGTCAGCTAACTGGAAGTACACATTTATGGTTGGAAGATGGAACAAACGGATGGAACTGCTTCGACGTTCATTTGAAGAACTCTCTTTAGCTGCAGAACTCGAAACCCATTCCTTGCGAAGGGCAATCACCTTGGTCACAACCATGCTTCTTATTTGTTCGTCACCATCTTTTAACATTGCAATTAATAATCTTTCTGGATGGGCAAAATATCCATTTCTTTGCACTGCATCTAGAGCAACTTCTCGAATCTCTTCATTGGACAGACTGTTAATTCTTTGAATCAAATTATACAGATGTTTGGATCCATGTGTTATTTAATGGTGTAATTTAATCTCAAACCAAGTTGGAAAATGCATCGTTAAGCAAAAGTGGACCAAAAGTTTTTGGGTCGGAGATGGTTCGCCCAAAGACACGTAACAACGCAACATTCTGCATCCCAAGGTTGCCATCTCTAATGTACAATTGGTCCAACCTCCAAATACACCAGATCATCTTCAATTGCTCCATTAATGATTGCCCCGCATATCCTATTAGCATAATGCTGATCGGTGCTCAAGTCGTCAACAACATGTGTTGGAAGTTTTGGAAAGGAAGGAGTTGGCATTGCTATTTGCTCGAATTGACCAACTGACCAAGTTGATGCAGGTCCATGCAGACATTTTCCTATAGGACCTGTAAATGTATTGGGGCCACTTGTGGAACCATCAAGGGTCGCAAAAACATGTCTTAAGGGAAGCTCGTTAGCATGGAGCAAACACACAATCCG